>Ga0247609_10004127_pt1 | contig 14537 bp, 17 predicted proteins | sample 172DNAGHGlowgp2_FD_193487 | JGI IMG/M metagenome (GOLD analysis project Ga0247609, IMG submission 193487) | Sheep rumen microbial communities from Palmerston North, Manawatu-Wanganui, New Zealand - 1728 DNA GHGlow gp2 | ecosystem: Host-associated > Mammals > Digestive system > Stomach > Rumen ...
TCATGAGAAGGATGAAGAATTAAAGTAATCGTCATAAGACGCTTTTACAAAGCGAAGTGATTAAAGGAATTGAAGGATTGAAGTGTTAAAAAACGACAAGAAAAGGCATTTCAATTCTTCAATCTTTTAATTCTTCATTTTTTCTTTATACCTTTGCAAAAATTTTAGAAGCGTGAAGATAAAGCAAGTGCTGAGCGCCCTTGAACGATTCGCGCCTCTGCCCTTACAGGAAAGCTGGGATAATGCTGGCCTGCAAGTAGGACTGACAGAGGCGGAGGTTTCAGGGGCATTATTGTGTCTGGATGTCAACGAACGCATTGTTGACGAGGCAATCGCGAAGGGGTGTAACCTCATCGTGAGCCATCATCCCTTGCTGTTCCGCGGACTGAAACAGATAACGGATGCGAATGACGTACAGCGCGCTGTCATCAAGGCTATCAAACATGATGTCGTTGTCATCTCGATGCATACCAATATGGATAATGCACAGGATGGAGTCAATTGGAAGATTGCAGAGCACTTGGGACTGAAGGATGTTAGGTTCTTCGCTCAAAAGACGGTAGATGGTATAGAGGCTGGTAGTGGTGTTGTCGGTGTGTTGCCAGAGGCAATGGCTGCCGATGACTTTGTGCTGTTCGTGAAAAAGCAGTTTGATGTGGAGTGTGCCATGTGCAATGAGTTGCTACGCCGTCCTATTCAGCGTGTCGCCATCTGTGGCGGTGCCGGTGATTTCCTGCTTGACGATGCCCTTCGGCAAGGAGCTGATGCCTTTATCACAGGGGAGATGCACTATCACCAGTATTTCGGTTATGAGCAGCGCATCCAGATATGTGTCATCGGGCATTATCAGAGTGAGCAGTATACCAGCGAGATATTCCGTGACATCCTTCAGAAGGAGTGTCCGGAGATACGTGCCGAAATCGCTGAGACATGCACTAACCCGATTATTTATCTTTAGTCGAATATCGAAATAACGAAATATCGAATGTTGAAAAAATAAAAGAAAAACTATGGCAAAGAAAGACCCAACAGACATGCCGGTTGAGGAGCGTCTGAAGACTCTCTATCAGCTGCAGACCACGCTCTCTGGTATTGACGAGAAGCGTGCCTTGAGAGGTGAGCTGCCTCTGGAAGTACAAGACCTTGAGGATGAGATCGCAGGCTTGACCACTCGTATTGATAAGATACAGAGTGATATCAAAGAGTATGAGGTGGCTATCTCACAGAAAAAAGGTGAGATAGAGACAGCAAAAGCTAGTGTGGAGCGTTACAAGAACCAGTTGAACGATGTGAAGAACAACCGTGAGTACGACACACTGACTAAGGAGATTGAGTTCCAGTCTCTCGAGATTGAGCTGTGCAACAAGAAAATCAAAGAGGCACAGTTCCGTATTGAAGAGAAACAGGAGGAACTTGCCAAGAACCAGGAGATTATCCAGGACCGTCAGCAGGCACTGGAGGTAAAGAAGGGTGAACTGGACGAGATTATGGAAGAGACCCGTGCCGAGGAGGATAAGTTGAAGGCAAAGGTGAAGGATTTGGAGGCAAAGATTGAGCCTCGTCTCTTGACATCTTTCAAGCGTATCCGTAAGAATGCCCGTAACGGTCTCGGAATCGTCTATGTACAGCGTGATGCCTGCGGTGGTTGCTTTAATAAGATTCCACCCCAGCGTCAGTTGGATATCAAAATGCACAAGAAAATCATCGTTTGTGAGTATTGCGGTCGTATCATGATAGACCCGGAACTGGCAGGTGTTAAGATTACTCCGACAGGTGTGGAGGAGAAGAAGACACGTAAGCGTGCTATCCGCAAGACTACAAAGAAAGCTGCGGAGGATACTCCAACTCCCGAGGAGGCATAAACAAACAAATACATATTTATAATAATAGGCGTGGATTGTTCCACGCCTATATTGTTTTATAATCAGGAATGTCCTGCAGGAAGTCGTAGCTGTTGTTTTCGTAGTTCATCCTGCAACAGTAATGCTCCATGCCATTACTGATAACTAAATAATCCACATGCAACAGCAGGTTATAAGCGGATATCTGGTCGAATACTTTTTGCGACAAAGGGATGGTGGGGGCTTTGTATTCAATAATCATCCTGGGGCGTGTCTGCTGGTCGTATAGAACAGAGTCACACCGCAGTTTCTTATCTGCTACCCTTAATTCTATCTCGTTGCCAAGAAGTCCCTTAGGATAGCCTTTCTGTTCCACCAGCCAATGCACGAAATGCTGGCGCACCCACTCCTCAGGAGTCAGTTTCACATAGCGGCGGCGTAGGAAATCGAATATCTCTGGTTTCTCCCGTGTACCCCCCAATTGTATCTTGAATTTTGGAAGATTCAGTTCGTACATATTGCAAAGGTACGAAATAATTCCTAATTTTTAATTCCTAATTCCTAATAATTTTGTATCTTTGCATCATGGCTCAGGCTGTAGTGACATACGATACTATTATGAGTGGGTTGAAAGCTCGCCATTTCTCTCCTGTCTATTACCTGATGGGAGATGAGCCTTATTATATCGATAAAATCAGTAATTGGATTGCGGAGAACGTGCTGCAGCCTGAAGAAAGGGACTTTAATCAGACAGTCCTGTTCGGTTCTGATGTCAATGCGTCTCAGATTGTTGATGCAGCAAAACGTTATCCGATGATGTCCGAGCATCAGGTCATCATTGTCAAAGAAGCCCAGAATGTGAAGAATACGGAGCCTCTGGAGAAGTATTTTAAGTCTCCAATGTCCTCTACTATTCTCGTGATGTGTCATAAAAATGGCTCGATAGATGGTCGGAAAAAGGAATATGTGAAGGCTATCCAGCAGGCAGGAGTGCTTTTTGAGAGCAAAAAACTGCGTGAACGTGACCTTCCAGCCTTTATAGAGAGCTATCTGAAGGCTAAGAATGCCAGTATTGATCCCAAATCCACCCAACTCATTGCAGATGCTGTAGGAGCCGATCTGAGTCGTCTGGTCGGTGAGTTGGATAAGGTGCTGCTGTCGCTCCCTGATAATGATAAGAGAGTGACACCACAGGTGGTGGAAGACCAGATAGGGGTGAGCAAAGACTTTAACGGATATGAGCTTAGGGATGCCGTTGTGAACAGAAATATTTTCAAGGCAAACCAGATTGTGAAATATTTTGACGAAAATCCTAAGGCAGGAAGTATCTATTCGTTTCTCCCGTTGCTCTTTAATTACTTCCAAAATCTGATGCTGGCACATTATTGTCCACAGAAAAACAGCCAGGATGGGGTAGCGCAGTGGTTGGATTTGCGTAGTTCGTGGTTGGCAAAAGACTATATGACGGGCATGCGGAACTACACTGGAATGAAAGTGTTGCAGATTATCAGCAAAATAAGGGAAATTGATGCCAAAAGTAAGGGTTTGGACAACCCAAACACCCCTCCAGGGGAGCTGATGAAGGAGCTAATCTTCTTCATTTTACATTAAAAACGGTCCTTTTAGGGTCGTTTTTTTTCTATTTTCACCTAAAATCCATACATAAAATTTGGGCATCAAAAGCCGATAAATAAAGCAAATTTTGCCATTTTACCCCCTTCTATTTTCGCGAATTCTGAACAGTTTGACCGCTTGCTCGAAATTCTTCAAAATTTTGATAATTCAGTCGTTTTTTGCCTTCAGGATTTAGTGTTATGATTTTTTAATGTTTTGTTCTGTGAATTTTGGATGCTAAAGTGTTTAGAGTGTTGGCTTAATTTTGAAAACCAAACGCCCTGTGATTTACAAATCAATCTTTATTTTTAAACAAAAATGTAGATATAGAAATTAAAACCAGCCTCGTCAGAATACCTAATTAATGTATATTCTCTGTGTGTTGATTTGTGTAAATCATTAAAATTCTGCATCTTATACGCTTTTATTCTTGTAAAGTTAGAAAACGGCAATTATTTAACGTCTACCAAAAGTGCATATTTCTATGTAGGATTCTTATTCTGCAACAATTAACTTGTATATAATCAGATAGTTATAGAAAAGTATTACATTTAATTGCGGTTCCGCTTTAGATGTATTGATTTTGATTTACAAATCCAACAAACAAAACCACAGACTTACACATTACACTTTACAAGTTTAAAGTTCAAAACGTGAATTTTAAATTTGAAAATATTCTTTTCTTTTGTTGTGTATTCCAATTTTTTGTTTTATCTTTGTAAAGTCTTAGAAAAAATAAGCTTTTTACGCTAAAATGACTTGATTAGAAATGAAAGATAGAATTAAACGCATCATGGAAGAGCAACACATGAGTCAACAAGTGTTCGCAGATTTCATAGGATTGTCACCTGCAACGTTGAGTAGTATTTTCACTGGTAGGACGCGCCCCACCCTGAATGTGGTCGAGGCGATTAAAAACAAATTGCCCTCTATCAACACCGATTGGTTGTTGATGGGTAATGGAAATATGTATGTGACTCCTGCACCAGAAGGGTCAGCTCCTATCCAGCAGTCCACATCAGAGCAGATGCTTGACTTCGATCATCCGGTTTCTGATCCTCCAGTTACCTCTTTTTCTCAAGGTGTTCATAGCACACCATTGGAAAATGCCCATAATGTTGTGAAAATAATTGACAAAGAACCACGAAAAGTCACTGAGATTCGGGTTTATTATGACGACCAAACCTATGAAACCTTTGTTCCGATGAAATCTAAATGAGAGCACAATAGCAGTGTTCTCATTTTTTTTTCTTAATTTTGCACCAAGATTTTTATAATATAATGTATATGAAGAAATGCATTCTTGATTTGACCGTCAAACAAGCAGAACGTATTAGTCCTAAGCATGTGTTGCTCCGTTTGACAGATGACCGTCCCCTTCCCGACATGGTACCCGGTCAGTTTGTGGAGGTTCGCGTAGATGGTTCGGACACGACATTCCTGCGTCGTCCCATTTCCATCAACTTTGTCGATAAGTTAGGTAATGAGTTATGGTTGTTGGTAGCCACCATTGGTGATGGCACCCGTCGTTTAGGTGCGTTGAAGGCTGGTGATACCGTCAACTGTGTATTGCCTTTGGGAAATGGTTTTACGATGCCCCAGACTCCACAGGAGCGTATCCTGCTTGTAGGAGGAGGTGTAGGTGTTGCCCCCCTGTTGTATATGGGTGCCGAGATGTGGAAGAAGAATATCGAGCCTACTTTCCTGCTAGGAGCCCGTACGAAAGCCGATTTGTTGGAGATAGACCTCTTTAAGCAGTATGGTCGTGTGTTTGTGACCACGGAGGATGGTTCGGAGGGAGAGAAAGGTTTTGTGACCAACCACTCCATTCTGCAGCATGAGCATTTCGACCGCATTGCCACCTGCGGTCCCAAGCCTATGATGGTTGCCGTGGCACGATATGCCCGCCAGGCAGATATTGAGTGTGAGGCTTCTCTGGAGAATATGATGGCATGTGGGCTGGGAGCCTGTCTGTGTTGTGTTGAGAAGACCACAAAAGGAAATCTCTGTGTTTGTAAGGAAGGACCAGTGTTTAACGTAAAACAGTTGTTATGGCAGATTTAAGAGTCAATATAGGTCGTTTGTCATTGAAGAATCCAGTGATGACGGCTTCAGGAACCTTCGGGTATGGTTTGGAGTTCGCAGATTTCATTCCTCTTGACGGCTTAGGAGGCATTATTGTCAAAGGTACGACATTGAATCCCCGTGAGGGCAATGACTATCCCCGTATGGCAGAGACACCGCAGGGCATGCTCAACTGCGTGGGGCTACAGAATAAGGGAGTGGACTATTTCTGTGAGCATATCTATCCGCAGATTAAGGATATCGATACCAACATGATTGTCAATGTCAGCGGCTCGTCTCCCGAGGACTATGCCGAGTGTGCCGCCCGTATTGATGCTTTGGACCGTATCCCAGCCATCGAGTTGAACATCTCCTGTCCGAATGTGAAAGATGGAGGAATGGCGTTCGGGGTCACCTGTGCCGGAGCCGAGAGTGTGGTGAAAGCAGTGCGTGAGCGTTATCACAAGACGCTGATAGTGAAACTTTCCCCCAATGTCACCGATATAGCCGAGATTGCCAGAGCCTGTGAGGCACAAGGAGCCGACAGTGTCTCTCTGATTAATACGCTGATGGGAATGGCGATAGATATTGAGAGACGCCGTACTGTACTCAGCATCAACACAGGCGGACTCAGTGGTCCTGCCGTGAAGCCTGTAGCCCTCCGCATGGTATGGCAGGTGGCAAAAGCCGTGAAGATTCCTGTGGTCGGTCTGGGCGGTATTATGAATGCCCGTGATGCCATCGAGTTCCTGATGGCAGGTGCCACAGCCATAGAGATAGGTACGGCAAACTTCATCGATCCCGCTGTGACTATCAAGGTGCGTGACGGTATCGACGAATGGCTTGACCAGCATGGTTGCCAGTCAGTATCGGAGATTATCGGGTGTCTGGATTGAGAAAAATTTGAGAGCAGTCAAACGACTGCTCTCAACCAACACAAAAACTAAACTAGACTTAACTAAAGCATATTGGGGATTTTCACAAACCCGTCAATTGCAATTGCAAAGGTAGTATAAAATATTTAAACGACCAAGGCTTTTCGATTTTTTTTTGTATTTTAATGCGAAAAACTACAATTTCGTCGATTTATTAAGCAAATAATAGTCCAAAACGGTCATGGCAGCCATGGCTTCCACCACAGGAACGGCACGGGGCAATACGCATGGGTCATGTCGTCCTTTTGCTGTCAGTTTGGTGGCATTTCCGTAGACATCTATCGTGTCCTGCTCACGGAGTAAGGTAGCCACGGGCTTGAAAGCCACACGGAAATAGATGTCCTGACCGTTGCTGATACCCCCCTGGATGCCTCCGCTATGGTTGGTTAGTGTTGATATCTGTCCGTTGATATTCACGAAGACATCGTTCTGTTCCGATCCACGAGCCGTCACCCCGTCGAAGCCCTCGCCGTACTCGAACCCCTTTACTGCATTGATTCCCAGCATTGCTGAGCCCAGGGCTGCGTTCAACTTGCCGAACTCCGGTTCTCCCAGTCCTGCAGGGCATCCCTTCACTACGCAGGTGATGACACCTCCTATGGTATCACCCTCCGCCCTCAGTTGTGAGATAAGCTGTATCATCTCAGCGGCCTTCACAGGATCCGGGCAGCGTACGATATTTGTCTCTGTCTGCGACAGGTCGTATTTCCGATAGTCCCTGTCCAGTTGGATGTTCCCCACCTGCGACGTGTATGCCTGAACACTGATATTCAGTTGTTGCAGTGCCAGTTTTGCCAATGCGCCGGCTACCACACGGCTGATGGTGATACGTGCCGACGACCTGCCTCCGCCTCGATGGTCTCTGTTACCATATTTGGTAGCGTATGTATAGTCGGCATGCGAAGGACGATACAGTTGGCGCATATTCTCATAGTCTTGCGAGTGCTGGTTGGTATTACGCACGATAAAGCCGATGGGACATCCTGTACTCCGTCCCTCAAAGACACCGCTGAGCAGTTCCACCACGTCCCCTTCCTGGCGACTGGTCGTGATGCTGCTTTGTCCCGGGCGGCGGCGGTTCAGTTCGCTCTGGATGAAGTCCACGTCGATGGCAATACCTGCCGGCATGCCGTCAACAACGCCACCTATCGCCTCGCCATGACTCTCGCCGAACGTCGTCAGCGTGAATATGTTGCCAAATGTATTCATATTGTTGTTTTAGTTACATCCTCCACAACTGCCGCAGTTGCAGTCACCCTCACAGCCGTCCTTATGACAGCCGCCACCGCATCCGCCGCAGCCTCCGCTCATGCGGGCTATCATGCTGCGCACCTCGTCCTCGGTAGCCTCACGGTTCTCCAGTACTTCTCCTACGAAATGCAGGGTCTCGCCAGCCAGCGGGTGGTTCAGGTCCACTTTCACCTTCTCTTCTCCAACCTCCACGATCTTGCCGTAGAAACGGTTGCCGTCCTCGTTCTGCAAGGGCACTACCGCATCCACAAAGATATGTTCGTTGTCAAACTTGCCGTCGATGGTAAAGATGGCGCGGTCCAGCTCCACCACATGCTCCAGCACGTAGTCACCGTAAGCCTCCTCCTTCTCCAGCGAGAAGTCGAAGTTCTCCCCCTGGGGAACGTCAATCAGTTTTTTCTCAAAGGCATCCAGTGCGATGCCGAAGCCTGAGAGGAAATAGAAAGGTTGTTCTTTCGTAGCCTCCTCAACCATCTCTTTGCCATTGTCTCCGTCTATGAACAGGCGGTAGCTTACGGCAATGTATTTATGGGTCATTTCACTCATAGTCTGCTTTAGTATATAATTTGGCTGCGAAGTTACGAAATTATTTTGAAATAGGCAAAAAACAACTGCGTTTAATGCGAAAATGATAAAAAATCAATAAAACTCCGATTCTTTGACCGAGGTCAAGAATTCGGGCTGTTTCCGCACACAGCACCCTGAAAAGTTTGGAGCGTATCAAAAAAAGCCGTACCTTTGCATCGTCAAAAACAAAAAGCGCATAAGCCCGAAAGGGTAGCGCGAGTTAGGATAACATTATTAAATAAGTAAGGGCGGAAATAACACAACCGCTCTGAGTAAAGAAAAGAAAGGGTAACAAAAATGAAAAGATTGTTTTTAACTGTTGTAGCTATGATGAGCCTGACGCTCACATTTGCTGAGAACGAGAACATGAACAGTGTCAACAATGCAGAGGCCTATAACCTGAGTGTCAACATGGACGCTTTGAGCAAGGCCCTGAATCTTGCCAACGATCAGAGAGAGGCAGTGTCTGAAATTCACAAGACCTTCTGTTCTGAGATGATGTTCGCCACACAGTATGGTAAGGATGAGCGTAATGCCCGTGTTGACGCAGCCATCCGCAAGGACCTGGGTTACATGAACTACGTTCTGAACAAGGATCAGTACAAGAAGTACGTGATGCTGCTCAACGTAACGATGGCTAATCGTGGTCTGAGATAAGAGAGTAAGTAACATTTAATAACCAAGAGCCGCAGATCTTCATTGACCTGCGGCTCTTTTGTATTTACATATTAATCATCTTCATCAGTTTGACGGCATCCACATACTGGGCGATGCCCTGAGCCACCTTCTTCGCATCCTGCATGGCATGGACAACGGTGGCTTGTCTGCCTACCACGTCACCTCCGGCAAAGACCCCCTTGCGGGTCGTCATGCCATAAGGCACCTCACGGGTGATAAGGAATTTCTTGTCATCATTCTCCAGTCCAGAGGTGGTGCGTACGATTTTCGTAGCTGGTGTGGCACCGATGGCGAAGATGATATTGTTGGCAGGAAGGGTCTGGCGGACAGGTTCCTTGTCTGGCTCCTTGGTCTCCAGCACAATCTCCGTGATGTCGAGGTTGTCGTCCACATGAATCTCCGTGATACTGCTCCACCAATTGAAACGCACACCCTCATTGACGGCATCGTCATATTCCGCATGCAGTGCCGACATGGTGTCAATCCCTTTGTGGTAGACAATCTCCACCTGCGAGGCTCCGATACGCAATGCAGTACGGGAAGCATCCATCGCCGTGTTGCCACAGCCGATGACGAAGACGCGTGCCCCCGTGTCGACAGGCAGCTCGTCACGCTGCATGAATCCCTCGGAGATCAGTTCCACACGACGCAGGAAATGGGTGGCAAGGCGGATGCGCTTCAAGTCCTTGCATGTCGTGGCACCCTCGCCCTCGGAGATACAGCTGCCGTTTTTCCAGATAGGAATCTCCAGCGACTTCGGCTTGCTGAGTCCCGTGCCGATGAAGACAGCGTCGAAGCCCTGTTCGAAGAGGCTGTCGACGGTAATCTCTACACCGACATGCGTGTTACGGTGGATCACCACACCCATCTTCTCGATATAGCGGATCTCACGAGCCACCACCTCCTTGGGCAGTCGGTATTCCGGGATACCATAGCGTAGCACACCGCCACACTGCGCCTCCATCTCAAAAATCTCCACGGTAAAGCCCTCACGAGCCAGGTCACCAGCCACCGTGATACCGGAAGGTCCCGCACCGATGACCGCCACCTTGCCACGGGTCTTCTCCGCGATATCCTCATGCGTCAGCTCGTTGTCAGAGTCGAAGTCTGCAACGAAGCGTTCCAGTTTCCCGATATTCACAGGCTGCCCTTTCTTTCCCAGCACGCAACTGCCCTCACACTGTTTCTCATGGGCACAGACCCGTCCGCAGACAGCAGGCAGGTTGCTCTTGGCACGGATGATGCTGATGGCATTTCCCAGGTTACCCTTCTTCAACTCATGAATCCAGTCGGGGATATCATTACTGATGGGGCATCCCTTCTTACATTGTGGCACCTTGCAGTGCAGACAGCGTTGCGCCTCCTTGATGGCTTCCGTCATCGTATAGCTCTCGTTGATCTCTTCCTTGAATCTCATGTCTTAAGTAGTTGTTTTGTTTTTTTATTCATCACTGCAAAGGTAGCACAAATCGAATTAAAAACCAAACATTCTCTGATTTTTCCCCACTTTTCATTGTTTATTGGAAGATTATGTGTATCTTTGCCGCTGTAATAACATTTATCCCAACACAATGCACCGCATTACACTGACATACCGCCACGCCGCTGCGCCCTGCCCGACATTCGGAGGTAGGACGGGTGAGACCGTCGTTGGCGGTAGGAGCGGAGTGATTTCTACCCCCCCCATTTATTAGACAACATTGTAACCCCATGCCGTTCCGATGCCGCCGTAAGGCTGCGTCGGGCGCATCTGTTGCTGCGGAGAGCCATGCTCCTTCGCAGCCGCTTCTTCGTGTGCATACAAGCATATATTATTCACAATAAGTTTAATCTTTAAAACAAAACAAGTATGAAACAAAAACTACTTTCAATTCTTGCCCTGCTGCTGATGACAGCTACGGGCGCGTGGGCACAGAAGGAGACTCCGCTGACGCTCGAGGCAAAGGATTACGGTCAGATTGTTGTAGAGAATCCTCCCGTCGGCATGAAGTACAAAAAGAACGACGAAGAGAAAAAGACAATCACGGAAGATTATTACTACGATGCAGACGGTAAGAGATTGAATCTGAATGTTAATGAGGGCGACAAGGTGCAGTTCTTTGGCAACGGCACAAGCATTAAAAGCTATTCTGGCACCAAAATCGGATCCGGTTATACCGGCTGCTATATCTATGGCAACATCATGAGTCTGGTGGATGAGGAAAATTTTGCCACTGCGACTGAGCTGACTGCCGATCGCGCTTTTGAGTCGTTATTTAATGGTTGCACGAATCTGTATAGTCACGACACTAAGAAACTGGTTCTGCCTGCTACGACACTGACGGAGTACTGCTATCATTATATGTTCAAAGGCTGCACCAGCCTGACCGTTGCTCCCGAGTTGCCTGCTACGACACTGGATGATGACTGCTATGACAGTATGTTCGAAGGCTGCGAAGGTCTGACCGTTGCTCCCGCGCTGCCTGCTACGACACTGGCAGACTATTGCTACTATAATATGTTCTATGACTGTACGAGCCTGACCACCGCTCCCGCGCTGCCTGCTACGACACTGGCTTATGGCTGCTATTCCTATATGTTCGAAGGCTGTACGAGCCTGACCACCGCTCCCGCGCTGCCTGCTACGACACTGGAAACCCGTTGCTACAATAATATGTTCAAGGGCTGCACAAAACTGAACTCTGTGACTTGTCTTGCCACTGATATTTCTGCGTCAAATGCAACAAATAATTGGCTTTCCGGCGTTGCTGCTACAGGAACATTCACAAAGGCAGGCATGACAAGCTGGACTTCTGGCGGCAGCGGTATCCCAGACGGATGGACGAAGAATAACATCGCCACGCTGACCGACGGCAGCAGCATTGCCGATCAGCTGAAATGCCCAGGCGAGAGCTGCGAGGTGACCTACAAGCGTGCGTTCACTGCCGACAAGCCATCGACCGTGTGCCTGCCGTTCGCATACGCTCCGAAGACGGGCGAGAAGTTCTACACCTTTACAGGAATCACCAAGGTGGGCGACGAGTATGTTGCTACGATGACTGAACATACAGGTGCAACTCTCGCGGCCAACACACCGTATCTGTATAAGTCAGCTGCTACGGGCGACACCGACTTCAGCGGCACATACACCATCCCTGCCAGCATTTCGGCAGCCGAGACCACAAGCGGCGACTGGAAGTTCGTGGGCACATACGAGACTAAGGAGTGGACCACTGCCCCGACGGGCATCTACGGATTCTCGGCTCAGAATACCGTTGGCGGCATCAGTCAGGGCGAGTTTGTGAAGGTTGGCGCATACGTTAAGGTGAAGCCTATGCGTGCCTATCTGAAGTATAAGGACGGCGGCGAGGATTATGCTGGAGCCCGTTCCATGGACCGCGCCGCTTCCAGTGAGACACTGCCCGAGACTATCAGTGTACGACTGATTGACGCAGAAGGAAACGTGACCGGCATCGGCACCCTGGAGACCCGTACGGGTGAGGTGCGCTTTGACCCGGAGGCATGGTACACACTCAACGGTGTCCGTCTCAGCGGTCAGCCTACCCAGAAGGGCATCTACGTGAACAATGGTAAAAAAGTAATCATCAAATAATAGAAAGGAGAACATCACCATGACAAAGATAACACTTGGCTCGAAGAAAGCCTACCAGAAGCCTACGATGAATGTCGTCCTGCTCCAGCATCAGGATTACCTGCTTGCCGGCAGTCCCCAAACACTGCAAGGTACCAGCGAAGAATGGCAAGAACTGGAGTAAACGACCATACTATATGAAAATACGACTGGCGGAATGGAAAATCCGCCAGTCGTTTTGTTTATTCCGATACTCGTATTGTTTAGTAGGAGTATCGGGATTATTAGAGATTAGGGTTTATCAGAGGTCAGAGCTTGAGCGATTGTCTCAAATTCTTTCAAAAGACATAATATTTGGGCAGGAATGTGGATTATTCAGAGTCCAACTATTTTCTTACACGTAAATTTTAATTTTTAATATCACAACATCACCAAAATGGCGCAAACGACGATGTACAAAGGGTTTTCGGTGGTGATATTAGTGGTGATGTTTGTGATGTTTTATGTCGTTTTTGCCCTTAAAAACGGTGAAAAACGCAACATTTTTTGTGAGTTGATACTATAACGGAAAGTCATTCCCACGGAGGGAATGATGGATTCCCACGGAGGGAATGATGGATTCCCACGGAGGGAATAAGTCGAAGGTGCCGCCTTCGAGGGTCGAAGGTGCCGGCTCCGTGGGTCTTGGAGATGATTCCCAAGGGTCTTGGAGATACCTTCTATACCCCCTTGGAGATGCTTCCCAACACCCTTGGGAGGTATCTTAATACCCCTACGGGAGGCATCTGCGTCATCGATGCAAGGCACTGGTGACTGTTGCCGAGATATTCCTCTTGGCGACTTCAGGTCTCATGGCTTCCGACAAGGGAAGGTCGGCAGGGTTGATACAGGTCACCTGTGCGAAGCCAGCATGCAGCAAAGCGTCCCGGTCGGCAATGCGACCAGCGATAAGACAGACGGGAACCTGATGTGTCTTGGCATGTTGCAGGATGCCGTAAGGCAATTTCCCCATCAGTGTCTGGCGGTCGGCAGCACCCTCACCGGTGATGACGAGGGTGGCATCCTCCAGCATCTCATCGAAGCGGACAGCCTCCAATAGCAGGTCGATGCCAGGACGGCACGTGGCATTCATATATTGAAGGAAAGCGTAGCCGAGCCCCCCCGCCGCTCCAGCCCCCGGCTGTTCTTGCCGGTCGTAGCCGAAATGACGGGCAGACAATTCCGCAAAACGTCTGGCACGAGCGTCAAGGCGGAGCACCATCTCAGGGGTAGCACCCTTCTGGGGGGCAAAGACATGCGCAGCCCCATGGTCGCCACAGAGAGGGTTCGTGACATCCGTAGCAATGGTGAAGCGGATGCCGTCGAGCTCATGAATCCCATCCCACCGGCTACGGGCAATAGAAGTCTGTCTGGTGAAACTGTCGATGACCGCATGCAGCATACCGATGCCGCAGTCGCTGGTGGCACTGCCCCCCAGTCCTATGATGATGTCACGGCAACCCCGTCGGACAGCATCCGCCACCAGCTGTCCCGTACCGTAACTCGTGGCTTTCCAGGGGTCACGCTCCTCGGGTGAGAGCAGTGTGAGTCCACTGGCTTGTGCCATCTCTATCACGGCAATACCGTCATGGACGAGATAATGGGCAGTGACCGGACGCATCAGCGGGTCGCGCACCGTCATCGTGACGAGCGCTCCGCCCGTTGCCGCCTGGAACGCCGCCAGCCACCCCTCACCGCCGTCGCTGACGGGAATCTGTATCACCCCGGCATCCGGTACACAGGCAGTCACCCCTTCAGCTGCCGCCTGATTAGCCTCCTGTGAGGTCAGGCATCCCTTGAACGAGTCGATGGCAATGATGATTTTCTGTCTCATACGTTAGCAGTCCTTTAATGTGTACTCAGTGCAAAGATACTAATTAATGAAGAAATGCCGCATGGAATTTGAAAATTTTCTGTCGATTTTGTTTCTGCTTCATCGGAAAATGTGTACCTTTGTCATCAGAAACAATCAAAACG
>Ga0247609_10004128_pt1 | contig 14536 bp, 11 predicted proteins | sample 172DNAGHGlowgp2_FD_193487 | JGI IMG/M metagenome (GOLD analysis project Ga0247609, IMG submission 193487) | Sheep rumen microbial communities from Palmerston North, Manawatu-Wanganui, New Zealand - 1728 DNA GHGlow gp2 | ecosystem: Host-associated > Mammals > Digestive system > Stomach > Rumen ...
TGTTGTGCATCAGGATGGTGCGGTACAGGCGCTCCATGGCCTGACGGGCGGTAGTGGTCTCGGTACCGATGACGATGCGGTCGGGCTTCATGAAGTCCTTGATGCCATTGCCCTCGGTGAGGAAGTCGGGATTGCTGGCCACGTCAAACTTGATGTTCTGGGCGCCCCGTTTCTCGAGGGTGTCCTGAATGATTTTTGTCACATACTGGGCGGTGCCGACGGGAACCGTTGACTTGATGACAAACACCGAGTATCGCGTGATATTCTCTCCGAAGTCCTTAGCGATATCGAGCACAGGCCCCACGTCGGTCGAGCCGTCGGCATCGGCGGTGGTGTCGATGGCGCAGAAGACAAAGTCCTGGTCGATAAACCCCTGCTTGTAGTCGCTGGAAAAAATAAGCCGCTTGTCGTTAACATTGCGGTTAATCATATTGTCAAGGCCGGGCTCGTAGATGGGGATAGCGCCATACACGAGGCGGTTAATCTTTTGACTGTCACGGTCAATGCAGGTTACATTGACACCCAAGTCGGCAAAGCATGTTCCGCTCACCAGACCTACATAACCAGTCCCTACTATTGAAACTCTCATAGTTGTTATTGTCTTTTATCGAAGGGTTTGCATACTAATCAATCTGCAAATATAGAAAGTTTTTATCGTTTTTTCTTGCACTTTACATTAAAAAATGCTAAGTTTGCGCTATATTTTTATAACCTTAGAAAGTTTTATACTAGGACATTTTTTTGTTTAACCAATTTATTAATATGTAGTATTATGAAAAAGTATTTAGCTGAAATGGTTGGCACGATGGTCCTCGTCTTGATGGGCTGTGGCGTTGCCGTTAGTCTGGGTTGCAATCCTATTACCAACATTCCCGCAGTGGTAGGAACCGCACTGGCATTTGGCCTGGCTGTGGTAGCGATGGCCTACACTATTGGCGGCATCAGTGGATGCCACATCAACCCAGCCATTACATTGGGTGTGTTCCTGAGTGGTCGCATGAGCGCTAAGGACTGCTGTATGTACATCCTGTTCCAGGTGATTGGTGCCTTTATTGGTTCGGCGCTTCTGTACTTGCTCACCTCCAATGTGATGGGTATGGACGGAACAGGTGCTAATGACCTTCAAGAAGGAGTATCGGTAGTGGGTGGCCTCTTGGCTGAGATCATCTTTACCTGTGTGTTTGTGCTTGTGGTGCTTGGTGCCACAGCCAAGACCAACGGTGCTACCAACAACTTTGCCGGTTTGGCCATCGGTCTGTCACTTGTGCTTGTGCATCTGGTTTGCATCCGCTACACCGGCACCTCGGTTAACCCCGCTCGTTCTATCGCTCCCGCCGTATTCCAGGGCGGTACCGCACTGACTAACCTGTGGATTTTCATTGTAGGTCCCTTTGTGGGCGGTGCACTGGCAGCTTGCATCTGGAAGATCATCGACTGCAACTGCGACAAGAAAGCCGAGTAACGACTACAACGTCCTCGTCTTGAGGCGCTAAAGATCAAATAAAGGAGGAGGGTGTGTCATCATCGAGTATCTTGATTTTAATCGTGCATTACACGATTATTTGCAACAAGGCATGATGACACACCCTCTCTATTGATAGCGATCTGGACTCGCCTCGTCAATGCTTCATCCCGACTCACACGGTTGATGCATATAAATACTTGATTACTAACATCTAACGACAGAAGAAGTGATAAAGCCAAGAAACGGCGGTTGATATTTACATTCTGTCCGATTTGCCCTAAACAATAAAGTCAAACCAACAATTAACCCAGCCTGTGGCTTTGAGTCCTCAACCACAGGTGACATAATCAAGTATGTGCTATGCAACAAGAATTACTTAAAACAATGAGCCGGGCATTGCTATTGGCGTGCCTGGTGTGTTTAGCTACACCGATGTCTGCCGAAAAGGTTCTCATCGACGGTCTCTATTACACCTTGTCGGGCGACTATGTCGGTGCGACAGTCGAAAAACCCGACTCGGGACTGTATGTGGGTGATATCGACATCCCCGCCGAAGTCACCTACAATGGCGTCACCAAGCCAGTGAAGGCTGTGGGAGTTGATGCTTTCAATAATGATTCACTGTTGACCAGTGTCACCTTTCATGACAATATGAGAGTCATCGACATGTATGCCTTCTCCAATTGCACAAAGTTAAAGAGAATAGACTTGCCCAACACGGTCGTTTCGGTGATCGACGGAGCGTTTTCCGGATGCACCAGCCTGGAAACCGTGACGATGAGCAACAAGCTTGATTATATTGGGAGGTACGCCTTCCATAACTGCAAAAGCTTGAAAAGCATCGAGATTCCCAACTCGTGCACATACATGAGAGATAACGCGTTTCAGGGTTGCAGCGGCATGACCGACCTGGTCATCGGCAATGGTATCCAAGTCATAAGATCCAAAGCGTTCTCGGGTTGTTCTTCACTCCAAAATATAACGATAGGAACTGGCGTCAAGGAAATTCAGGAGTCAGCTTTTGAACAATGTAACAGTAACACGATCAAAAACATATATATATCAGACCTGGCACAATGGTGCAACATTACGTTTGGGTCAATCACCTCCAGCCCTTTCTGCTATACCGGTTATATGTATATTAACGGAGAAAAAGTGACCGACCTCGAGATTCCATCCAGCATTACAGCCATCAAGGACTATGCGTTCATGCGTTGCCTCTTTGAAGGCAAACTGACCCTTCCGAGTTCAGTCAAGAGCATCGGCTATTATTCATTTTACCTTTGTTCACGAATGAAGGAAGTGGTACTGCCCGAGGGCCTGCAAAGGATTGGCCAATATGCCTTCCACTGCTGTTATCAGTTGAGGGAAGTGAACCTACCTGAGAGCTTGATATCACTAGGCAGTTGGGCATTCTCAATCTGCCGGACTGCAACCAAGTTAAAAATTGGTAATCAATTGACGAGCATTCCTGCCAATGCCTTTCAGTGGTGCGAAGAGTTGGAGGAAGTGCAATTTGGCAGTTCCGTCAAGGACCTCGGTTCGAGTTCATTCTTTGGTTGCTCGACACTGGTGGTAATTGATTTACCTGAATCGTTAAGAACAATAGGTGGATCAGCCTTTGGACAATGTGCAAAGCTCGCAACCGTTCATCTGCCCGATTCGCTCTTGTCGATTGGATCTAGCGCTTTTAGTTATTGCGATTCTTTAAACAACGTCATCCTGCCACAAGGGTTGAAGAAAATTGAGAAGGACACTTTTCATGGCTGCTCTTCGCTGACCGAGATCGTCATTCCTGACAATGTCACATCAATCGATAATCAAGCGTTCAGTTCCTGTGTCAGTTTAAAGTCCATAAAGATGAGCAAGTCACTCAAAACTATTGGGACCTCTGCATTTTACAACTGTAGTTCGTTAACGTCATTGACCATTCCCGACTCGGTGACTTCAATAGGCAGCAATGCCTTTAAAGAATGTAACGCATTGATGGAAGTGAAGTCACTGGCCCTCGTGCCGCCAACGCTTTCCACCCAGTCGTGTTTCACGGTGTATGACCAAGCAAGGTTGGTAGTCCCTCAAGAGGCTCTTGCCGCCTATAAGACCGCCCAGTACTGGCAACTGTTTAACAAGGCGATCGCCATCGAGCAGATTGGTGACGCCGATGGCAATGGCGAGATCAGCGTAGCCGACATCACAGCCCTCACCGACCACCTGATGGGTAGCGGTGCCCAACTGCCCAACGAGCTGGCTGCCGACTGCGATGGCGACGGACAGCTGAGTATTGCCGATATCACAATGCTTATCGACTACTTGCTCTTGGGTACCTGGTAAATAGAACCCACCTGAAGTGCTATCAGCCCTAACTGTGCGGCGATGAAAGTTTGACGAATAAACTTTCATCGCTGCACGGCTTTTATTACCTTATCTCGGCTCACCCATAAAAGGTGGAGGCAGTGTGGTCGATGACCATAGCAAGGCCAGCGGCCTTGAATTGAGGCAACCACACCGACAAGGTTATAAGGCGATTGCTCGACAATTTTTTCTCAATAAAAAAGAGTGGTGACTGGTGTCCTTGTCAGTGAATGGTGACCTGGGTGGCTCCGAAGCCGTACTCGCGGAAGCTGGCGTCCTGGGCGGTGCATCGCGGATAGCGTCGCTTGAGCTCGCTCAGCAGATGCTGGCGCAGTTTGCCCTCACCCTTGCCGTGGATAAAGACGATGCGCTGACCATGCTTGCTCTGATTGGCATCCATCACCTCGCGGAATTTGTCCATCTGATATTCAAGGATGGCGCCAGGAGTCATGCCGTTGAGGTTATCCAACAGCGAAGTGATGTGCAGGTCTTGAACGATGACTCCGTTGTTGTCGGTCTTCTTTTGCACAGGCTTGCGTTGTGGACGATCAAGGCGTTTCTTCTCCTTCATGGCCCGTTCCAGCTCGCCGCTGTCGATACGCATCATGCGGGCAGGGCGGTCGTTGGTCACGATTTCGACTGCGATGACGGGCACGTCGAAGTAGGGGTTCTCATGGAAGCAATGCACCTTGTAGAACTTGGTAACGTCCAGTCGTTGCTCAACGAGAGCCGGATTCTTCAACTTGAAGCCCTTGCCCTGCTTGAAGGCCACATACTGCACGGCGATGTGCGTCATGTCGTTGAGATCGTCGTGACCAAATTCCTCGAGTTCTACCTGGATGTTGGGCTCGACGATGCCATGGTAACGGGTCTGCCACTCGCCGTCGCCATCGCCACGGGTCATGTAGGTAAAATACAGGAAGTAGTTCGAGTCGTTGACCAGGGTAGCGTAGAACGTGGTGGTATTCAGGTGCTTGATCTCGCGAGCCTCATAGCCCAGCACAACGTTGAGCACCTCGCCCTCAGGGGTTTCCTCGATGGGCAGTGTGGGCTCGGGAGTGGATTGGGGCCTGGGTGCGGGCTTGTCGGGCTCCACCTGGCGGGTACGGATGTCGAGCGGGCGCTCATAGGCCGACGCCTTGGTTCCCGCTTGTCCCACCACGACCAGTTCCTTCTCGAGCGCCGGGCGTTCAAATCCATCATGATCCTCGACATAGACAGTCTTGCCGTCTATCCTAGAAACCCTACCGCCTCCCACATCGTTGAGAAAGCGTACGATATCGTTAATCTTTACATTCATGATGTTGTAATGTCGTATTATTGTTTTTAGGCTGCGAAGTTACAAAAAATACAGCACATGATAAAATAAGGAATGCTTTCCTTGCGTTTCAAGTGAATATCGAAACCATAAACACTTATTAAAATGAAGAAGATCTTTTTATCATTGGCATTGATGATGTCATCAATGGCCATTATCGCTCAGGACGCGATTCAAGTACCACCAGCGCAAGTGAGTGAAATTGAGGACTTTAATCCTGCATCCAAGCGGGTCTATGCCTTGCTGTACGGGTCACCCCAACTCTTCAGCAGCAAGGTCAAGGTGGCCATCGACTTTGGCCAGAGCACCTCATGGCTGGGAGCGATGAGTGAATCGATGATTGTGGATGAAAACGGCAAGGAAATCAAGTTCAACTCGATGATTGACGCAATGAACTACTTGGGCCAGTTCGGCTGGAAGTTTGCGCAGGCCTATGTGGTGCCACATGGCGATGAAGGTGATGTCAACGGCATTGTTTACTGGATTCTCTACAAGGACGTTGACGATTACAGCCAGATAACCGAGGGCTTCACTACCAAGCGTCAGCAACGTGAGCACTAACAAGACAACTTGAACAACAAAAAGGTTGTCAAGGTTGACATCAATGTTGTTCAAGTTGTCTGAAAAACCGTCGTCTATCGGGACTAATGAGACAGTTTAGTACTTGTGGTCGGTGGTGTCGAGTTCGTCGGTGGTGAGTTTCTTGTGGTCCATCTTGTACCAGCAGTAGGCGATATAGGCCACGACAAAGGGGACAAGGATGCTCACCACACTCATCACGGTGAGGGTGAACTCGCTGGATGAGCTATTGCGCAGCGTGAGCGAACTCTGCACGTCGAGCAGTGAGGGCAGATAGGCCGTGTTGTTGTAGCCCATGACCCAGAAGAGGGTCAGTACCACCAGCACGGTGCCAATGCCAGCAGGCCAGATGCCGCACTTGTAGTCACCCTTCATCAAGGTCTTGCCCACGCCGAGGAGCACCATCACCACACCAGCGAGCAGAATGACCAGTGCCCACCACATTGCGAGGTAGTTATTCAAGTACTTGTAAGGCACCCACTGTGCATTACCGCTATCATCGTAGCCCACGCCTGGCGATGCGAGGATGACTACCACAACAGCGATGAACAGGGGAACAAACACACCAGCGTTGATGAGCAGCAGGTGGCGCTGACTGGCATTCACCTCCTCGTCATCGATGTTGTTGATGAAGTAGAGTGACGCCAGCGTGCGTGCCAGAAAGAACACCATCACGCCAAACAGCAGGCACTTCCAGTTGGCAATGGCTTCCAGACCGTGTTGCGGTCCCCACTGCGAGATAGATGAGCTCTGCACATTCAGGATATTGCTCTTGGTCACGGTGAACTCGGCGCCAAAGAACATCGTCGCCACGGCCACCCCCAGCAGAACGGGACCCACAATGCCGTTGATCAACAGCAGCGTGTCGTAGAAACGTGAGCCATAGATGTTGCCAGGCTTGGAGCGGTACTCGTAGCTGATGGCCTGGATGACAAAACTGAACAGGATGAGCATCCATAACCAGTAAGCACCACCAAAGCTGGTACTGTAGAACAGCGGGAACGAAGCGAAGAAAGCACCTCCAAAGGTGACCAGCGTCGTGTAGGTCAACTCCCACTTGCGACCCATCGAGTTGATGAGCAACGCGCGCTTGTCGGGCTTGGTATAGTGAATGAGCATCGACTGCCCTCCCTGCACCATGAGCAAGAACACCAGCAGTGCGCCCAGCACCGACATGATGAGCCACCAGTAATTTTGCAATAAATTGTAAGTTGTCATGACTTGGTTTCTCCTTTCTGGATTAATCGTTAACGGTGTCTAAGTCGGTCTGTGACTTCTTGGAAATCTGCTTACAGATGATGCCGATGTCGGCAATCAACAGGGCGGTGAACACCACGGCAAATATCCAGAAAGTCGTCTGCACATAGCCGGCGCTCAGGTCGCTGATGGCCACCTTGTTAGGCATCAAGTCCTGAATGGTCCAGGGCTGACGTCCCACCTCGGCCACAATCCAGCCACTGGCGCTGCACAGGTAGGTCAACGGGATGGTGATGATGGCCAGGATGTGCCACCACTTGGCCCACTTGGCCTTGTTCAATATGTCGGGCTTGTAAACAAATAACAATGCCAGCAGCAGGAACAGCATCAAGTAACCGCCAACGGTTACCATGAAGTGGAAGGTGTAGAACGTCAACGGCACATTGGGGATGGCCTCCTCGGGCTTGTCCAGATAGGCGTAGCCAAAGTTCTTGAAGTCGGCATTGATAGCGCTCTTGAGGCTATCCTGCATCAGGGAGATGCCGCTGTTCATTGCGGCGCTGTACTGTGACAGCATCTCTTGCAGCCGCTTGCCACGTTGCATGCGCTCGGCATAGGAAACAGTGTTGATCTCGTTGCCCGCGTTGTCGTAGCTCTTGCCATTGATGATGTCCTCGATACCGGGAACAAAGGCGTGGAAATCATGTGTAGCAAGGAATGACAGACCATAGGGGATGCTGATGTCGAACAGATAGGGATCCTGGTCATCAAACGCTTGCTTGGATGGATTCAGGATGCCAAAGGCTACAATCGATTGCTCGTGATTGCCCTTGTACAGACCCTCCATCGCAGCAAGTTTCATGGGCTGGTACTTGGCCACCGTCACGGCACTAGAGTCGCCTGTGATCATTGTGAGCACAATACCGATAACGCCCACCCAGGCGCCCACCTTGAGGCTGCGCCAGCAATGTTCCACGTTGCGCTTCTTGAGCATCATCCAGCCACACACGCCGCACACAAACACGCCACCCAGCGTCCACGCGCTCAATACCGTGTGGAAAAACTTGCTTATCGCCATGGGGGAGAGCGCCACCGCGGCAAAGCTCGTCATCTCGTTGCGCATCGTGGCTGGGTTGAACTCGCACCCCGTGGGATACTGCATCCACGCGTTGGCAACAAGAATCCACAGGGCCGAGAGGCTGGCGCCGATGGCGGTGAGCCATGTAGCGGCAAGGTGGAACTTGGGACTCACCTTCTTCCAGCCAAAAAACATCACAGCGATAAACGTCGATTCCATAAAGAAGGCCAGGATGCCCTCAACGGCCAGTGGAGCGCCAAAAATGTCCCCAACAAACCAACTGTAGTTGGACCAATTGGTGCCAAACTCAAACTCCAGGATGATGCCTGTGGCAACACCGATAGCGAAATTCACGCCGAAAATCGTCATCCAGAACTTGGTCGTTGCAAGCCATTTCTCGCTCTTGGTCTTGTAGTATATCGTCTCCATGATGGCAATGATAACACCCAAACCCAGCGTCAGTGGCACGAACAGCCAATGGTAGATAGCCGTCAGCGCAAATTGCGCCCTCGACCAATCAACAACTTGAGTTAATTCTTCCATAATTATTTAGTTTTTAGTTCTATAACTTAGTTCTATAACCTAATTTTCCACACCCAGTTGATGACGGACGTACTCGGTTTTTTGCTCCTCGGTGTCGCACTTGGTGTTCAAAAAATTGGGAAAGAAAAGCATCTTGATGATGACAAAGAAGATGAATAGCTTGATGCCGATGATTAACCACAGCGTCCTGCCAACAGTCATACTGCGGAAACCATCATAATACAGATGGAAAACGCGTGACCAGAACCCTTGTTTTATCTCTTGATTCTCACTCATAGTGAAGAAGGTTTATAGTTAATCAAAATACAAAATTACTGAAAGAATTCAAATTTGCAAATTTTCAGGCCAAAAATATTTTAATTTCTCTGGAAATCAACATAAAATGCGTCAATGTTTTTGTCGGAAGGTTACTGGAGCCACCACAAGAAGGGAACGATATAGCAGTGGTATTGTAAAGTTTTTTAACGCTAATCTCGCCAATCAAATTGAGGGCGCTTCATCATTCACGCCTGAAACAACGACCGGCCTCATGGCCGGGAGCCTTTAGCAATGGCCCCGCGGGGCTTAGTGCCAACACCCACATCAAAGCCTAAAAAAAGCGTGCTTCATAAATATTGTGCCAAATGTGGCTAAAATATGGACAAAAAACATTACCTTTGCTGGTTAAACAACCATTTTAAGTTTTAATCATGGAGTTCAGGACGACAGTAAAGACGGGAGAGAACCGCAGTTGGCTGCACCACAGCGATAGCGTGGTGCTGCTGGGCTCGTGTTTCAGTGACAACATTGGAGCCAAGATGCAAGGTGCCCTCTTCAATGCTACCGTCAACCCCATGGGCACGCTCTACAACCCGATGAGCATTGCCCGCGCAGTGCAACGGCTCATCGCCTGTGAGCCCGTTGCGGGGCAGACCCTCTTCATGCAGGGTGGCGTGTGGAACAGTTTTGACTTCCATTCGCGGCACTCCTTGCCCGACAAGCAAGCGACTATCGACCGCATGAACCAGCGCATCACCCTAGGGCATGAGGCGCTCAAGAAGGCTCAGGTGCTTACCATCACGCTGGGCACCTCAATCATCTATCGCTTGAAGGCGACAGGCGAGGTTGTGGCCAACTGTCACAAGGTGCCTGGGCATGAGTTTGAACGCCAGATGGCCACTGTGAGAGAGATGGTGCAAGTGCTCGACGATATGCTGGCAGGGCTGCATGAGTTCAACCCTGGGCTACACGTGATTTTCACAGTGAGCCCAATCCGTCACATTGCCGACGGCTTGGAGACCAACTCCTTGAGTAAGGCCCGCTTGCGTGTCTCTATCCAGGAGGTGGCCGACCGTCACCACGACTATTGCGATTACTTCCCCGCCTATGAAATCATGCTCGATGACCTGCGTGATTATCGCTTCTATGCCAGCGACATGGTTCATCCTAGCGATGTGGCAGTAGAATACATCTGGCAGGCATTCCAGGCCACCTATCTTGACGACCGCAGCGCCCTTGCCGTGGCACGCTGTGAACGCATCCACAAGCGCTTGCAGCATCGCCCCATGAGTGCCAACCGCGAGACGGTTGAGCGCTTCAACAATGACACGGCCAGTGTGGTGCGCAATCTCATCAAGGAATACCCTTATCTGGCCGATCATCCCGAGCTTAGGCTATAGAGACAATCAGGCATTGTGCGTTAGTAACCCAATTTAAAACCAGAAAATGACATGAATTATTCAATAACCGAGATATACAACGTGCTGGAAGTGACCGGTGGACAAATTATTGATGAGGACGCCATCGTAGGCCAGTTGCTCACCGACTCACGCTCACTCACGGTACCCGAGGAGACCATCTTCTTTGCCCTGCGCACCGATGGTGGCGACGGGCACAATTTTATCCCCGACCTCTATGACAAGGGGGTGAGGAATTTCATCGTTTCGAGCGATTATTACGTCCTGCCCGAGTGTGCCGGCGCCAATTATATCGCTGTGGAGTCTCCGCTGGATGCCTTGCAGGCATTGGCTACGTTTCACCGCAGGCGTTTTCGCGAATTGCCTGTGATCGGCATTACCGGCAGCCGTGGCAAGACCACCGTCAAGGAATGGCTCTACCAGTTGCTCAAGGACGACTACCGCATTGTGCGCTCTCCCCGCAGCTACAATTCCCAGATAGGCGTGCCGCTGTCGCTGTGGGATATCGATAATAATACCGACCTGGCCATTATCGAGGCTGGCATTTCCACTACTGGCGAGATGGACAACCTGCAGGCGATGATACGTCCCACCATCGGCATTATCACCAATCTGGGAAGCGAGCACAACGATGGTTTTGCCTCAATGGAGCAGAAGGCTCAGGAGAAGGCCAAGATCCTGTTTAACTGTGAGTGCATCGTCTATTGTGCCGACGCCCCACTGGTGACCCACACCATAGCCCCGCTAGTCGAGACCGACGTTGCTATTGCCATGTCATGGTCGCGCAACCATTGTGAGGCGCCACTGCAGGTGGATAGCACCGAGCGCAGCGATAATACCACCACCCTGCATTACACCTATAATGATGTGTCTAGTGCGGTAACCATTCCTTTCACGGCCGACCGCGATTTGGATAACGCCATCACTTGCCTGGCCGTGTTGTTGCACCTGGGCATGGACCGTGAGATCATCGCCCAGCGTATGGCGGTTCTCACGCCAGTGGGTACACGCCTCAACGTCATCGAGGGCGTGAACAACTGCACGGTGATTGTCGATAGCTATACCAGTGACTACAATTCGCTCACACCAGCCCTCAATTTCATGACGCGACGTGCGGGGAACCGTCCGTGTACCGTCATCCTGAGCGACTTGAGCAACGAGAGTTATAGTGGAGATGAGCTCTACATCCGCGTGAGCGAATTGCTCAAGACCAAGCGTGTGGACCGTCTTGTCGGTATCGGCAAGGACATGTGTCGATATCGGCGTTACTTCAGTGACCTGATGCACGCCCATTTCTTTGATGATACCCAGGAGTTTATCAGCCATTTTGCAAAAGGGGATTTTGACAACGAGACCATCCTCATCAAGGGGGATCCCCGCTTTGGGTTCAGCCAGATTATCAACTTGCTTGAGGCCAAGCAGCACATCACGGTCATGGAGGTGGATTTGAATGCGCTGGCCCACAACTTCAAGTTCTTCAAGTCATTGATCAAGCCCAGCACCAAGACTATCGGCATGGTGAAGGCTAGCGGCTACGGAGCAGGCAGCTATGAGATTGCCAAGACCTTGCAGGAATGTGGCTGCGACTACCTTGCCGTGGCCGTGCAGGACGAGGGCGTGGAACTGCGCAAGGCGAGTATCACCATGCCAGTTATCGTTCTCAACCCCAATGGTGTGAATTACAAGGCGATGTTCCAGTATCGCCTGGAGCCCGAGGTCTATAGCCAGGAAATGGCACAAGACCTCATCCGGGAAGGGAAGCGATATGGCGTGAAGGGATTTCCTGTCCACATCAAGATTGATAGTGGAATGCACCGCCTGGGGTTCACCAGTGAACAATTGCCTGACCTCATTTCCTTACTCAAGGATCAAGACGTGGTTGTTCCGGCCTCGGTGTTTACCCACCTGTGTGTAGCCGATGAGCCAGACCAGGACGCCTATACCCAGGCCCAACTCGACTATTTTGACTCATGCAGTAAGCTGTTACAGCAGGCCTTTGATCACCACATCATGCGGCATGCGCTCAACACCTGTGGCATCGTGCGTTTCCCTGAGTATCAGTATGACATGGTGCGCATTGGCATCGGTTTGTATGGCATCCGCACTTTGTTTGACGGCAGTGAGGACATGCTCATGCCTGTATCGGCATTACGCTCCATCATCATCAGCATCAAGGAGTGGCCTGCTGGCACTACTGTGGGTTATGGCCGCAAGGGGGTGTTGGAACGCGACAGCCGCATCGCTACAGTCAATATAGGCTATGCCGACGGGTTTGACCGCCACTTTGGTAACGGCAAGGTAAGCATGTGGGTGGGCGGCAAGCTGTGTCCCACGGTGGGCAACGTGTGCATGGATGCCGTGATGATTGATGTGACCCATGTGCCTTGCAAGGTGGGCGACACGGTCGAAATCTTTGGCGAGCACGTACCTGTCGAGGTATTGAGCGAGGCTCGCGGCACAATCCCCTATGAAATCCTCACCAGCGTGAGTCCCCGTGTCAAGCGGGTTTACTATCGAGAATGACATGAACATGAATAAAGCGTTTGTCCACATATTGCCACTCATTGCCCTGATGCTGTGCATGGCCACTCAAGCCCAAGCACAGGATATCGAGGCCAACGGCATATACTATACAATCATCAGCGATACCCAAGTGGCCGTCGCTCCTGCCTTTCATGATGGCGTGAACCACTACGAGGGTTGCATCATCCTGCCCGAGCGCGTTTATTGCGACGGGGTAAACTACGAGGTGGCGGCTATAGCCCCCAGAGCCTTTTGGCAGTCGGCAGTGACCGAGGTTCAGATTCCCAACAGCGTCACCATGATTGGTGAGGCGGCCTTTGCCGATGCCGAGGATTTGACCGACATTACCCTGCCGCTGGGACTTACCGCCGTGAGCCGATACATGCTGGCGGGAACCGCCGTGAGTAACATCGTTCTACCCGAGGGTGTTACCTCAATCGAGAAGGGCGCCTTTGAGGATTGCATGAGTTTGAGCACTGTGTTCCTGCCCGCCTCGCTGCGGTACATTGGTGAAGGAGCCTTTGGCTACTGCGTGAATCTCGACGATGTCTATAGTGATGCGGCCATCCCACCCTATGTCATGGGCGATAATGCATTTGAGGGCTGTGATGAGGTGCATGTGGTGGTGTCAGATGAGGCTGTTGCCCAGCACTATCAGGATGATGAGGTGTGGGGCAATAGCGAGGTGTTCACGATGTGGGTTGACCAGGGGCTGGCCACTGTGCCCACAATGCAGCAGGAAGACTTGGGTCAATACTGGACGGCTCTTACGCTGGGTAACGACTTGGCATATAAGATCTACGGCCCCGACGGCTATCTGATGGCCATCACAGCTGCCCGTCGTTATTTCCTCCCTATCGGGGCATCAGCTACCGATTATCTCGTCGTTCCCACCACATTGATGAATGACAACGAGGACCTGCAACTGGTAGCCACCGCACAGCCGGCCGCCATCGAGGATGTTAAGGAGGACAGGCCCGAAGGTGATATCACCATCCTGGGCTTGGACGGTACCATCTATATTGAGGGCGATACCCACGGGATGTGGACGTTTATCTATGACGTGTATGGCAACCTGTGGTATGAGCGTCCTGCTGTTAACAATTGGATCAGTCTGCCCGGCCCTCGCATTTATATCGTGCGTGTGGGAGACTATACCCGCAAAGTATTCCTGAACTGATGAAAACCGAGGATATTGACATTAGGTATATGCGCATGGCGCTAGACGAGGCCCACAAGGCCCTTGACCGCGATGAGGTGCCCATCGGCGCCGTCATCGTGTGCAAGGGACGTGTCATCGGTCGTGGCCACAACTTGACCGAGACATTGACCGATGTCACTGCCCATGCCGAGATGCAGGCCATCACCGCTGCCGCTGCCACCCTGGGTGGCAAGTACCTGAGTGATTGCACCCTGTATGTCACCGTTGAGCCTTGCCTGATGTGTGCCGGGGCACTTGCTTGGAGCCAGATCTCGCGCATCGTGTATGGCGCGAGCGATGACAAGCGTGGCTACCACACGATGTGCAAAGCCCCATTCCATCCCAAGACGACCCTCACCGCAGGCGTGCTTGCCGATGAGTGTGCCCAACTGATGACCGATTTTTTCAAGAAAAAGCGCCCGCTTAAAACCAAGGAGAAATGAAAAAGATTATCCTGTTACCGATAACATTGATTGTCGCCATGTTATTCTTGGCCACCACAGCATGTGCCCACCCGACACCCAAGGCTGACGAGGGCACCGAGATGGCCGTGACCGACATGAGCACCCTCTTAGCCGACACCATCGAGGTGAAGAGCCAGGCG
>Ga0247609_10004129_pt1 | contig 14534 bp, 30 predicted proteins | sample 172DNAGHGlowgp2_FD_193487 | JGI IMG/M metagenome (GOLD analysis project Ga0247609, IMG submission 193487) | Sheep rumen microbial communities from Palmerston North, Manawatu-Wanganui, New Zealand - 1728 DNA GHGlow gp2 | ecosystem: Host-associated > Mammals > Digestive system > Stomach > Rumen ...
ATTCTATGCTAATGGTTACAAGCAAGGTTATGAGGATGCTAAGAAAGAATTTGAAAGACCAACAGGTGAATGGATAACACAGCATAAGCTAAATAGTTTTGGACAAGATGTTGTTTGTTTTGAATGTAACAAGTGTGGTGAGTATAAAGTGCCATTATATCATTTATTAATTACAGAACCCTTAAATGTATGTCCTAACTGTGGTGTAGATATGCGGAAGGGTGATGTAAAATGAGTAGTTATACTGCAATTATTAAATGTAAGAAATGTGGGAAAGTTTTGGCAAAAATAAATGCACATCACGAGTCAACAACTCATTTTGTTCCACAAGATATTATGTCAGAAGAATTTGGTCTTCCATCAATGTATTGTCAGGACTGTCTAAATGGTAATACAGAACAGAAAGGTGATGAAAAATGATAGCAATAAATAATATGAATATGCCAAAGAGTTGTGAGGAGTGTCGTTGTACTTTTGATGGATTTGATGGTTCAACTAAATGTATATTAGGTGCTAAAAGAATCGATTAGGCTAAAAGACCAAAAGATTGTCCATTAGTTGAATTTACAAGACCTCAAGGTAAGTGGATAAAAGAGCCTAATGGTAAAACAACTGATCTTTATAGATGTTCTATTTGTAATCGGAGTATTATGCTGTGTAAGAACGCTGACTTAACAAAATATCCCTTCTGTCATTGTGGGGCTGATATGAAAGGTGAAGAATGAAATTAAAGAAGTGTATTAGAAAATAAAGTATACACAGTATTATTCAAAAGAGAGTGAGGTAGAAAATGGTTAAGAAAATTCTTTTAGTTGGTGGAACCTGGAATGAGAAGGGTGGAATGCCTTCTAGTATAATTAAGAAAATGCATAAGATTATGAATGTAGCAAGAGTTCATAATGGTGGTAATTATGAAGATCTTAGAAAGATTATTGAATCTACTCCTAAATATGATTATGTATTTTGGTTTGCTAATGTAGAGAATAATGATTTAGCCAAGATTCGTAATGTAAAGGATTACAATCCTAAGTGTATGCTTATTACCTCAAAAAGAAATGATAATAACAAGTATGACTATGAGGAACTCTTACAGAGAGCGCTTAGTCAGAAGGCTAATCTTTGTTTTGAATTCTCTAAAGTAGCAGATAAACTTTTTAATATTAGAGTATTTGATCCTCTTGGTTGTGTTTGGTATGACGGAACTGATATTACTCTTGCTGTACAGGCATGTCTTAATAGACTTGAATACTTGTCTAATGTAACTAGAAAGCCCTCTATTCCTAATAATAAAATGCTTAATATTGAATTTAATGAAATTGATAAGAAGTTTCTTGAGATTATTAAGTCTAGTGCTAATACATTTCATAATCTAATGTGTCTTCCTGATCATGTAGATAGATTTGTAGGTAATGCAAGTCTTAGATTTAAGGAACCTACTAGATGTATGGATGGTTTTCCTGCTATTAGAAAAGACAATCTAGTATTAATGTCTAGAAGAAATGTAGATAAGACTGGTATTAGCGAAAAGGATTTTGTACCTTGTTTTTTGAATGATGATGAAAATGTAGAGTATTTTGGTGAAAATAAGCCAAGTGTAGATTCTCCAGTTCAGCTGAGAGTATTTAGAGAATATCCTAATATTGATTATATTCTTCATGGGCATGTATATATCAAGGATGCTCCATTTACTAGTATACCTATTCCTTGTGGTGCAGTAGAAGAAATTAATGAAATTATTGCTAATGTGCCTAAAGATACTGATTTTGCAGTACTTAATCTTAAGGGACATGGATGTTTGATTATGTCTAGTGCTGAGAATCTTGATAAAATGAATAATGTTATATTTGAGGTAAGAAAGTTACCTGAAATTATCTAATTTGAAAGACTATTTAAATATAATAGAGGAATGTGAAAAATGGTTAGTCTTAATGGACTAGCCATTATTTTTTATTTAGGAGGAAATATGAGTAAGTTCAAATTTACTGTATCTGGGAATACAAAAAACTTAGAAGATATTGTCAATTTAATAGATTTAGATGAGTTTAATACTAATTGGGGAATGACTGTTTTTAGCATCAATACTTTTACTGAAATAGGTGGAGTTATTGAACCAAGATTTGAATTTCAGGGAATTGGTGGAGAAAATGCAGATCTAGAAGATATAAAAGAACAATTAAATATACATATTAAATCATTTATTAAAACTGTACACCCGGACTACGAAGAAATTAAAATTGAAAAAGTAGAGTTTGAATGAGGAAAATAAACAAAAGTGCTGAGTGAGATCTTGGCACAGAAAGGTAAGGAAATTATGTTAAGAGCTGTATTGTCGACTTTAGTTGTCATGGCATGTGTTATTGGATTTGTTATATTCATATTTTATAAGGCCAAAGAGTATCAGTACAAGGAAAAGAAAACTTTTGATGATCTAGCTGAGAAGAGTAATGCTAAAGTTGACCAGGAATTGCAAGAAACCGAGGCTACGTTCTGCGGATACTGTGGCAGGTTTAATTTTGGCAAGGTAGATGTCTGCAGGTATTGCGGAGCAATATTAAATAAGGAGAAGAATTGATATGAATGTACATATGCAAGGTGATCCTTCACAAATAATCCCAATAATAATTGGCATGGTGTTGTGTTTTATAATAAGTGCTATTCCTATCATGACTGTTATTATAGCACTTGTCAGATATTATAAACGTCAAGCAAAGAACGAAGCTGATATGATGGAAAAAGAGACGGAGATAAAGAGCAAACAACTCAAGATTGAGGAGAATAAGAACATTCCAAAGCGAATAGTCGAATGCCCATTTTGTGGTAGAGTCAATAACTATGACACAGGTTCATGCAAATATTGTGGTGGCTTATTGAATTTGGAAAAGTAGCGTTTAAATGAGGAGAATGAACATGTTAACTGTAAAAGAACTATTAGAAGAATGTGAAAAACAGATAACTAATGGTAATGGTAATAAGAAGATCTATATATCTAAGGATGATGAAGGTAACAGTTTTCACCCACTTCATTATGGATTTGAAGAATTAACTGAAGAAAATGAAGATGAGTTTGATACTTGGAATGGAGAAGAATTAGATCACAATGAACATATTATTTTAGGTTAAGGAGAAGAAATATGTTTAAGGTATTTGGTTTTTTAAATTCAACTATTTTTAATGGTGGTGAAGATGAGGCTGCTGCAGAAGCTTTTTATAAAAGACTTAGTAAAGGTGATTATGGAGCACATAATATGTGTGATGCTATGATACTTCAAACAGATTCTTTAGATAAAGCTGTTAGAGAAGCTGAATCTCGTAGAAGAACAGATTATTTTGATGGTTGTATTTATATTTGGGATGAAAATAAGAGAAAATGGTATGATCCTGAATGGAATGAATATGTAGATGATTAAGGAGAACAAAATTATGATTAAGATTAAAGGAATTGAATGTCCTACATTAGAACAAATGAAAGATGGTACTTTTCCCTCTGATGGAAGTCAGAACTTTTTAGTTGTGTGCAATATAGAAACTAAATATGGTTCATATGTAAGACGAGATGAAGAAGTAGGACTTTGGTTTGTTAAAGAACAAGATGTTCATATTAATGATAGAAGCCAAGATATGTGGATTAGACCTTATATCATAGTTGATAGTGACGAAGAAATAAATAAGGGTGATAAGTTTGATTTTGCAGGATTTACTTGGACTGCTGTAAATTCAACTTTCTTATTTTGTGATACTGGTATTTCACGCCGAAAGAGCTGGGGTGCAGGAGATTGGCTTGATGAATGGTTAGCAGATCAAGATAAGACAGTTAAAAGAATTTAAGGAGAACAGTATTATGAGATACGAAGTCTATAAGTGGGATGGAGATGATATAAACTCCTATGATGATACTTATGGTGAAGGCGCTTGGGAAGCTGATTCAGATAGACCCAGCTGTGCTTACAGTATTAAACAATATGGTACATTAGTAAAAGAAACTGATGATGAGATTGAAGCTACTACTGCAGTTGGTAAAGCTTATGAAGAATTTAGACTTAAACGTGGCGAAGCAGCAGTTTGGGACAATGTAGAAAAGATCTGGTTTAATTAAGGAGAACTAATATGGATGTTGTTTTAAGAGGAAAAGTATATACATTGCCTTATGTTAAAATAGATAGACAGTATAGTAAATATGCTTGCCCTAATGATTTTAGATTTAGTGTTATTAAAGATGAGTTTACTTATGGTAATGCTAAATGGTTTTGTTTAACTATAGAACCGGATCAATCATTACATTTTTATGTAGACTATAGAGATATTGATGGTTCTTGTGGTAGAGATGCCATTGAAGTTAAGCCTGAAGATCAAGATTATATTCAGAGTTTGCTTAATGAATTTTTAGAAAATGAAGAAGAATAACAGTTTACATGGCTAAAAAACTATGATACAATAGATTATATCAATAAAGGAGATAATAATAATATGAATATTGTAGATGAAAAGAAATTTGTTAGTGTATTTGTAGATTTTGTTAAGGATGGTACTGCTACTACACCATCTGATGAAGAGCATGAGCATATTTGGAATAAACTAATTAATCCTTATTACAAGGAAGGTTGGGAGACATTCCTTAGACGTAAGGCTAGTTCTGAGGAATTAGAAGATGAAGATGTTTGGGAAAGATGGTATAATAATCTTACTTTTGATGATATCACTGAAGAAGAGCATCGTATATTTAGATTGCCCTCAGAAAAGATTGTAATTAATTTTGGTTGGACAGAAGAGTTAATGCTTGGTCTTTATAATTGTGTTAAGGGATTTGTTGAAGAAGCTCAGAAGCTCCCTCTTTATGAATCAAACGTAATTGTTGGTTATAAGATTGGCAGAATTGGTGTACATGCTTATTTCTGCGTACCTAATCATGTACAGCTTCCTACAACACTTAGAAAGAAGACTCATGATCCTGCGGTCTACAGCAAAGTTTATAATCTTTATAAGAAATGGATTTGTGGAGATGGCGAAGGTGAAGGTCAGGCTGAAAAGCTTCTTCAGAAGTATAAGCCTATCGCCGCTGAATGTGATGTAATTATTAAGGGTAATAATAAGCGTTCTAGTGGTGTAGGTAAGGGTGATGATGACTCTTATGAGAAGGGTAAATGGTGGGATTTTGATCTCTATGCTCTTCAGGAGGGTGGAAACAAAACCTACATTGATAAAATGTTTGGTTTTGTAGATGACAGATTTGAATCAAAGAGACTTCCTGATAATTAAAAAAGTATTTACTTGCCATAGTTTCTTTGATATAATATATTTATATTAATCAAGGAGAATACCAAATGACAAGAGCAGAATACGAAAAGAACGTTGAACTTTTAAACTATTACACACAGAAGTATGATGAAGGAGCTCCCGAGATTTCAGATGAAGCTTGGGACTCCCTCTATTTTGATATTTGTCAGTATGAAAAGGAAACTGGTTACGTAAGCCCTAAGTCTCCTTCTTCTACTATTCAGTATGATGTACAGAATGGTCTTAAGAAGGTTACACATAACCATCCAATGCTTTCACTGGCTAAGACTAAGGATCTTCCTACACTTGAGAAGTGGCTTAAGAGAAAGCCTACTGTAGTAATGTTGAAGATGGATGGTCTTACCTGCTCAGTTAAGTACGAGAATGGTAAGCTTGTATCTGCTGAGACTCGTGGTAATGGTACTGTAGGTGAGGATATTACTCAGAATGCTATGGTAGTACCTTCCATTCCTAAGACAATTCCGATCAAGGACACAGTTGTAGTTGATGGTGAGATCATTTGTAAGTATGATGATTTTGAGGAATTCAGCGTTATGTTTAAGAATCCTCGTAACTTTGCATCTGGTTCAATCAGACTTCTTGATACCAAGGAAGTAGCTAAGAGAAAGCTTACTTTTGTAGCTTGGGACCTCATTACAAGCACTGATGACCTTAATGAGAAGCTGATCAAGCTGACGGAGCTTGGATTTGAAACAGTACCTTTTGAAATCACAGAGCTTGGACATCTTGAGGCTCAGCAGGAAAGAATGAAGCACAAGGCTACTGATTCTAAGTACCCTATTGATGGTCTTGTATATAAGATCAATGATTACAATGATTATATGGCTGAAGGTGTTAATGAGCATGACTTCGCTGGTGGTCTTGCATTCAAGTTCTATGATGAGGAATTTGAAACTGAACTGCTTGACATTGAGTGGTCTGTAGGTAAGACTGGTAACATCACACCGGTAGCAATTTTCAAGCCTGTTATCATTGATGGTACTACAGTTCAGAGAGCATCCATTCATAACCTCACAATTATGAAGGAATTGCTTGGAGATAATCCTCATGTAGGTCAGAAGATTTGGGTCATCAAGGCCAACATGATCATCCCTCAGATTACAAGAGCTGAACAGTAAAAAATTATTTAAGAAATTATATATAAACTATTTGGGTTTATTAGGGATTATTCTGGTGAACCCTAAATATATAATAAAGACTGTAATAGGTCTTTATTTTTATGAAAAAATTTTGGAGGAATGACTATGAGACTTAGTAATAGACGTGGTGTAACTACTGTAGAAAATAAATACACCAATAAAATAGAAATTGATGATATTTTTTCCAATGGTACTACTAAGAGATTTGAAGTTGAAACATCTGATGCAGATGATGAACCTGATAAAATTGCGTACTTTATACAAGGTAAATTTGAAATACTTGAAACTAAAGAACGCGGAACATTTTCTGGTAATTTAATCTTATATAAAGAAAATAATGCGAGTGCATATTATTCAATACAGTGGGGACGTTTAGACATGAAATATATTGTTTTAACATTAAACTTAGATGATAAAACTGAGATAATTCAAGGTGATACTAATTCTGATAAGGATGATGTTGTTATAGGTAATGTTAGAGTTTATATTAATAAATATAATAGATAAGGAGAACAAATTATGGCACAGACAGCAAAAGATAAATTTATTAAGATGATCGAAAAAATTAAAGAAAAATATACAGTAACTGAAAATGGTAATGTATATACAGTTAGTCTTGGAGAAACTCCATTAGAATTAATTTTAAATGACGATGAATCTGTAAAGGTTAAATTGCTTGATGAAGAGTGCGTTACACAAGCACCATTTAAAATTGTTAAAAAGATTGTAAGTATTAATTGGGAACCTTGTACTTATACTCGTAGAGTAGGCTGGACTTACAATACTTGGTCTAATCATCAAGAATATGGTGGAGATGGAGATGTTATGTGTGACGCTGTAGATGGCTTTAGAGAAGACGACGTTAGACCAAGACATTTTGAAGACGACTATTGTTCATTAGACGTTGAAACTTGTTCAGACGTATCTAGACATTGTACAGGTAAGCAAAGCTTTGAAATTTCAGTTGAATTTGTATGTGCTGCTTCTAGAGAACAATTAGAAAATATTAATGATTTATTTGATGAAAATGTTATAGGTCATATTGATGGATTTTTTGCTGATGATGGTATTGATGGCGATATTATGGCCGGTGATTATTTTTATAAGGAATAAAAAGTATTTACTTTGCATATTTGTAAGTATATAATTTATTTATAAAATTTTGAAAGGAAATTAACTACTAATGAATAAGTTTATTAAAGATTATACAACTAAGGCTGCAAACATTATCTCTAAGTTTTCTGATATTGAGAAAGCAGTAGTTATTGGTAATGCTGTAAATGATGATTTTGCAGTTGATTTTGAAGATAATATTTGCATTGCTATATATACTAAGCCTGAAGCAAAGATCTCTAAGATTTGTTGTGATCTAAATGCAATTCTTGGTGATAATGGTCTTACAGATATTGATCTTTATCCCATGGCAGATGAAGATTTTTATGTAGAAGCAGCAAGCCTAATTCCTGATGGAGAAGTTATCTTTGAGAGAAAGTAATCTGTAAAACATTTTACAAACAACTTTTAGGAGGTCTTCAGACCTCCTTATTTTTATGTAAAGGAGAAATATAATATGGAATGGAGAAAGTATTCAGAAGAATGTTGGAATGGTGGTATACCTAAGAAACTTTTAGGTAGTAATGGCATGTTTAAGTATAGTTATTATGTAGGATTTACAGATAATCCTAATGAAAGATTTATGGTTATTCCTTTTTATACTAAGAAATATGCTTTATCTAAGTGGACAGTTTGGTGCCAAGATAGGGATATGGCTACTAGAGGTGGTTCTAATTTTGCTTTAAAAATTAGAAATTGTGACTATGATACTCAAGGTATGAGAATAGCAGAACAGTTCTATGAAGAATTAAAGCGCGGTGAACAACCTAGAAATATGGGAACTCAATATATAAATAGTGATCTTATTAGCTGTGATTTCTTTGAATTATAAGGAGATATTATTATGAGTCGTCAAGATGCTAAAGTAAGAAAATATGAAAGAATGACTTCTAATGGTCTTAGACCAATGAATAATAATGAAATTGTTCAAGAAGCTATTAGCACAATTAAAAGTGGTCGAAGAAGAGGTATTAGAGGTAAAGATGACTTAGAATTGTATTTTAACAATGGTCGTCAAGATGATAGTTTAGGTAGAGATGGTCTTATTGACTTACAAAATGGATTGGAAATGATGCTTAAAGGTATTATTCAGTACTATGGTGAATCCTATAGAGAAGAGCATTATACTGATAGAAATGGTGAAATTCTTGAAAATTTAGCTAGACAATTTCCAGACCTACATGACTTACATGATGCATTTGGTATTTTATCAGATGATGACTTTTCTTTTACTATGTATAAATGCTCAAAGTTCCCTAGATACCAGTCATATAAGACAAGTAGACAATTTAGAAACCTAGCATATAAACTTTTAGATTTATTTATTCAATATGTTGATACCTATATTTTAGTAGAATAAAGAGCTATTTAAATATAATAGCGGATGAGAAATAATGCCTGACCATTATTGGTTGGGCATATTTTATTATAAGGAGGATAGTATGTTTAATATAAGAAATGGTTCTTGGGAAACAAATTCAAGTTCAGTACATGTACTTGTTATTCCTAAGGAAACCACTATTACTATACCTAAGAAAGTTATTCTTTATGGTGGAGATTTTGGTTGGGGAGAAGGAACAGCCTCACCTTTAGATTATGTATATCAAGTATGTGTTGATGAAGGTCGTGAACAACTTGATAGATTTTTTGAATATCTTAAGAGAAAAGGTGTAGAAGAAATTCATTCACCGGAACTTCATTGGGTAGAAGAAGAATGGTGTGGTGAGAAACATGTATATGCAGAGAATAATCCCGGTTATGTAGATCATTCTTATGAAGTTCCATTAGATGATATGTTCTTTAATGAAGATTTACTGGATAGATTTTTATTTGGTGAAGGATCTTTTGTAAAAACTGGAAATGACAATGGTGATAATTGTCCTAAAGCAGAAGATTATGATCCAAATATATATGATACTATAGAGAAAGGAAATTGATATGATTAGCATTAGAACTAGTTTATTTGAAACTAATTCTTCTTCATGTCATAAATTAATTGTTCCAGTAGATCAAAGTTTTATAGTACCTAAAACATTGGATTTATCTGATGCTGGTACTGATGGTAGACTTTATCTTCTCGATCAAGTTGAAAATTATCCTGATTCCTGGATAAAATTCTTATATACTAATGGTATTGAGACTATTAAATATAGTGGTTCAGTAAAAGCTGTATATCGAGCTATTGAAGAATATAAAGGATATAATGGAACTTATTTTATAGGTTTAGGAGATTCATATGATATTAAATGGCCAGCTAAAGTAATCTTAGCTGCTATATTTGGTGAAGAAACTGAATATTTAGAAAATGCCTATTCAGATACTACTGAACCCAATGAAGATAATGATCACTGGACTTTTATTTGGAGAGACTAAGGAGAATAATGGATGTTAGCAAATGAATTAAGAGAAATTCATTTCTTTGCTTATGACTTATTTGCTAATGATAACATCTACAAACTAAAAACTTATACTCATCATAGAAAATCAACAGTATTTGATCATAGTTTACATGTAGCATCAATGTCTCTTAAATTTGCTAAACTATTACCTATCAAAATAGATAAAAGAAGTTTAGTTAGAGGTGCTATGTTACATGATTACTTTTTGTATGACTGGCATATGCCACATCATGGATTACATGGATTTACTCATCCAAAAGTAGCTTATATCAATGCTATAAATGATTTTAAGGTAAATAAGATAGAAAAGGATATAATAAAGAAGCATATGTTTCCTTTGACTCCTTTTCCGCCTATTAAACGAGAAAGTATTATAGTTTGTATAGCTGATAAAGTCTGTGCAATAAATGAATATTTTAAATAAGGAGTCGTCTATGAAAACAATAAGTTTAATTGATTTTATAACCAGATTTCCAATAGAACAAAAAGTTAAGATATTTTACAAGGGCATTCTTATTGAAGAAGATTGTATAGCAGGTATTGCTGCAAATGGTTTTGATCAGTATAGACAATATACTATAGGTTATCAGCAAGCTGTAATAGATAATGACGAAATTATTATTAATGTAGAGGAGAACTAATTATATGACTGATAAAGAAGTTCTTAATATATTGACTAATAATGTGAACGTTACTCTACTGACTTACGGTTCAAAGTTACCTTTTCATATTAATGAATTTGTTCATATTAAAGAGTTTAATAGACCATATTTTAATGTGTTTAAGATTAATGACTTTGAATTTTGGTTTGCTGAAGATGGTGGTTGCCAATATGTTAACTATAAGGATAAAAGATATTATAGTTTTAAACTGCTCAAAGAGGCAGTAGGAGGATAAAATATGTTTAGTATAAGAGAAGGAATGTTTGAAACCAATAGTTCTAGTACACATGTATTAGTTATGATGAGAACATCTGATTTTAAAGCTTGGTATAAATCTGAAGATGAATTTGATTCTTTAGAAGAAATAGTTTTTTGGAATAAGTATGAAAGTGGTCAGTCTTCAGATTCTCAAAAGTTTAAAACTGGTAAAGAATTTATAGAAGAAATGAAAGCTGAAGGTCATAATGATATAAGTAAAGACGATCTTTTTGAATGGGCACATGATCATGATTATTTTACTTATGACGAAACTGTAGCAGATATGGAAGATGACTATGTAACTGAAGGAGACATCACAGCTTTTAGTTATAGTGGTTGGGATTAAAGGAGAATTATTATGATAGAAATACGAGACGGATTTTTTGAGACAAATAGTTCTAGTTGTCATGTATTTATTTATCATACTAATCAAAATGTTAGTTTTCCAAAAGTAGTTACTCTTACTCCAGATAGTTATGATAATCCACTTAATATATTATTTAATGATTACTATGGTTGGTATGATTTTGATAGTAGTGGTTTTGCAAGTGACATGTGTAAATTTTTAGGTAAATTGAAAAAAGCTGGAGTCAAAACAGTTAAATGTTCTGATAAAAGAATAGTAAATTTATTTAATGGTGCAGAACCTTATGGAGATATAAGTGCAATGCCTTATATTATTTCTGGTGATGTAGAAATAGAAACTATGGAAGATTACTTAGTTGATGCAGATAAGATTAAAGAAGATCATGGCGATGATGTGTCATATTTTGCTATAAGATTATCTTAAAAATGAGGTATGAATATGTTAGATGAATTTACTTGTGATTGTAGAATTTATAATGATCTTTTAATGCCTGATAACTGCGATATAGCTGAAGACATAGCTGAACATTTTGGAATAGAGGTTGCTGGACGAGAAGAAACTATTTCATCTGATTCTATTGAAATAAAAAATGTTGATGAAAGTATTATAAGAAAAATTAAGTCTGTAGATATTTTTTTTGAGGATGATAAGATTACAGAGACTTATGTGTATGGAACAGCCTTCATTGTATTTGATGTAACAGAACATTTTTCTGAAGATGAAGTAGCAACTTTGAAAAAATTGTTCAGACAGGGCATAGGTACTGAATTAGTTCGTAAAGAAAATATAAAGAAAGTATATTATAGACCAATTGATATGAAAGGAAATTAAGCAATGAAGTTATTAGCAAAGTATAAGAATGGAAATTATAACGTACAACTATTTAGCGATGGAACTAAGATTCGATATAATGATCTAGATCATTTTACTCCAGAATTTGCTGAGAGCATGGATGTTACTATTACCACTGTTTGTAATGGTAGTTGTCCATATTGTTATTTAGGTTGTACTGAACAAGGTAAGCATGCAGACCTCAATAATCCTATTTTTGATACAGTACATGCTGGAACTGAAATGGCCATTAATGCGAATGATCTAACTCATCCTGATCTAGAAGATTTTCTTATTAGAATGAAAGATAAGGGTGTTTTTGTAAATATCACTATTAATCAGAAACACTTAACTCCTAATATCGAAAAACTTAAGGACTGGCAAGATAGACATTTAGTTTGGGGTATTGGAGTATCTCTTACTAATTCTAAAGATATTAAACTCTTTGAAGCTATTGAACAGTTAGATAATGTAGTTATTCATGTTATAGATGGTTGTTTTACCAAGGAAGATATTGAAAATCTTTCAAATAATAATATAAAACTCTTGATTCTTGGATTCAAACATAAGGGTCGTGGAGTAGATTATTATAATTCTCACAAGGAAGAAGTAGATAATAATATTGCATTCCTTAGAGATCATTTATATGATTATAGAACTAAATATAATGGATTTGCTTTTGATAATCTTGCCCTGGAAGATTTAGATATGCAAAGTAAAATTGATCCTAAACAATGGGCACTTTATCATATGGGTGAAGAAGGCGAATTCACACATTTTTTCGATGCAGTTAATAATACTTTTTCTGTTAGTTCAATGGAAACAACTTTCTATCCAGCATTAGAGTCTTTTGATGCTATGTTTAAAGAAGTAAGAAGAATGCAAGGTTTTAATTAACATTATAAGGAGGACAAACTATGTTAAGTATAAGACGTGGTATATTTGAAACTAATAGCTCTTCAAACGATCGTTATGATGATTTTGATGATTATCCACCAAGTGAAGTTAGTACTAATATAACATTTACAATAACTTTAGAATTCGCTGATTTTGTTACTAGTGAACGAAAAGAAACTATAAGAGATCTAATCAACGATAGTTCTAGATTTGAAGATGTAGATCTTTTTGAAGATATTGATGATGACATTGAAGATATGGAAGATGGACTTTATGCACGTTTAGATGATAACGAAAATTTAGTTATTGAAACAACTTATAGTTGTATTGTTCACGGTACAGATTGGGTCGATTATTGTCCAGCTACTAGATATGAACCTGCAGAAGGTGGATATTATGAAGATTGGGAATTTGAAGTATTTAAATATGATAGAAATACTCATCAATATAAGTTAGGTGAAACAACTACTAAACATATACTAGATACGCTTAATGGTGTTCTTGAAGATATTTTTGATGATTATGCAGATGAAGAAGACGAATTTGAAGAATATGTAAATGAACTTATTAAAATTATAAAGTTTGACATTAGCGATTTTGAAGTAGAAGACTAAAGAGCTATTTAATTTTAATATGGAAGAGAAAAATGCTTAGATGTAATGTCTAAGCATTATTTTTTACTAGGAGGTATATATGTATTTAGGTCAAGCTATAAACTATTTAAATTCTAGAACAGTTAATAAATTTATGATTACTGCTAAACAACCATTACCTGAAATTAATTTAGCTAGAGGTAAATCTAAAACATTTGGTAGATATGAGTTAACAGGTGACGTTTTAAATCGTGAAGTACTTCTTATTGATTGTGTTAATGACATGATCAATTTTGAAGTAGAATGAGGATTATAACTATGAAAATTAAGGATATTAAAGACAGAGACAATTTAATGATTAAAATTGAAGTAGATAATGATGGTTCTGAGACCATATATAAGATGTTAGACAGATATGACAAGAACTGGCCACGTGAACCTTGGCAAGTTACTTTTAATATGATGTTTAATACACATTGGGACTATCATGATAAACATCACACTACGATTATGTCTTATTCAGATTTTGTTAAAAATTGTACTTATGCAGAGAGAACTATATTAAATTTTGAAGTCGAATTAGATGATAATATTGCAACATTAATATTAGGAGAGTAATTATGAATTCAACAGTATTATTTAGCACGAATCTTAATCAAGAATTATTGTTAAGAGGAGAAAAAGATATAAAAGCATTGTTTAATTATATGGATAAAGGCGCATTTAATAATTATGAATATTCAGATTCTTTTATTAAAGTTAAAGAAATATATCCAAATAATAAAGATAATCAACTTAGGGTTTGTGTACAAGTTGATCATATACAAAATTTAAGTAAAGAACAATTTGATGAAGCTATAAAAAATCTCAAGAATGACTTAAATGAATATTTTTGTAAACATCCAACTTTAGGTAAGATACCTCAAACCACTCAAGTATTTGCAGGTAGAGATTTCTTTACTAAGTTTAATGATGACAGTAAA
>Ga0247609_10004132_pt1 | contig 14525 bp, 27 predicted proteins | sample 172DNAGHGlowgp2_FD_193487 | JGI IMG/M metagenome (GOLD analysis project Ga0247609, IMG submission 193487) | Sheep rumen microbial communities from Palmerston North, Manawatu-Wanganui, New Zealand - 1728 DNA GHGlow gp2 | ecosystem: Host-associated > Mammals > Digestive system > Stomach > Rumen ...
AGAAATTTATTACCACATTCGGAAACTTGCAATCATTCCACCTCATGCTCACAAAGTGGAAAGATGAGGGAGATAACTACCATCATATCGAAGTATCACTCTTCGAGAATAAAAGAGTCGCTTGCAAAGAAGCACTTAAATTGAGGAAAAAACACCAAAACGTATCAACAAAATTCGAAATGTATAATAAGGAAGGAGAACTCATGGAAACACCAACAACGGAACATGAACCAACCGATTTCGAACTCATAACAGCAAAAGCAGAATAGACGATGGAAGATTTAATATATGACAAAATCCTAGATGGTGAAGACTTGGTAAAAGAAGTAGCGGAGCATCATGGTTCAATTATGAGTATGATAAAGCGCTGCAAGATTATACAGTTATTTCTTATAAGATAAAAGAAATCTAGTTTATGGCAAGTATTATAGTATTTGGATTTCAAGACTATGTAATAGAAAGGTATGAAAACATCTCAAATAATGATGTGGATAATTTGCATTCCTATTACAAAAATAGAAACGATGTATATAGTATAGAACGTAATTATGATACAACCAATTAAACTCGTATCAGATAATCAACGAGAACGCACTTTAAAGCTCCTACAAGCCTTTAAAAACATCTATGGCATATCATTATACCTTTTGATGAAAAAAATGCTTACAGTGAGCATTCTAGTGGATTATTATCAAGAACTATTACATGACCATTTGTATATCTATTATGAGGAGTTCTTGGCAAGAAATGAAAGAATAATCAAGAAAAGAGAAGAAATAAGCGAAGTCCTAAAGCAAAATGGATGCGAAAAGCAAAATGGATGCAAAACCTTCTTTGGATTTAAAACAATAGATATATACGAAAAACCATTATGCGAAATAATATATATGGTGAAGAAAAGATATAAACAATAAAACGTTAACATTAATTAACCCCCAAGATTTGCTTCTTGGGGATTTTTTTTATATCTTTGCCATAAAAACATAATAATAATAACATACATAAGATATGAATAATAAAATCAATTATGACACATTGCAAAATGAACCAACATTGACTCTTGTATTGCTATATAAGAATAAAATTGGAACATTCATATGCACCAATACAAAAGTAATATATTGCTTAAAGTTTTATAATTCAGAACTAGCATTCATACTAGAATTCACAATAGATGATATTAGATTCGATGTCTTTATCGAAACCACTGAGTTGCTTGTAAATAAAAATACAACAAAAAATACAATATATATCAATTCATGGAGTGAACTCAACATCAATGGAATTTGTTATAATGATAAGAATGCACGCCTATACCTCTGTTCAACACCAAAGGACGCAATGGAAATAATTAGACAATATATTCTATTGCATACACATAATAGAACAGAACACGATAAGAAAATCATATATGGCATGTATAAAAGAACAATGGAAAAACTCAAACATAAAACAAGATTCGAAATAATATCGCAAACAATTAAACCAAAATATACAATATGAATAATATATGCCCATTCCAAGTGATAGAAGAAACAAGATATTCTGACGGAACAGTATGTAGAACATGGCTTGCACTCAAAACCATGATTGATTATGAACATGGACAATATCTCTCCATACAACCATTCCATAGAATATGGAGAGAAGAAGATTTGAGAATTGCAAAAATACAAAATAGGCCAACATATCACTTCGATATTTTTTGGATTAAAAGATTAATGAAAAAATCAAAAGATATAAATCCAATAATGCTAAAAAGCGAAAAAATACAAGAAGATACATATGACGTTATCAGAAATCCAACACTTGAGGAATATAAATTCATTGAAGGAATATTTCGAAGAAATAAATGCAAATATAATATAAAAACAAATACATTAATTAAATTATAATATGAAAACAACCAAACAAAACATCTTTAATATCCTCAAATTCGGAGGAACAATCACAACAAAAGGAGACATCATGTCAAATAACCCAATATACGATAAGGTGTATACAAAACGAATTGACATCAATAAAGACTTCAAAATAAATGACGATACACTTGAGGTCAAGTCAGTCTCCATCACATCAAATGATGAAAACTTCACAGATGCAACACCAAATAAAATAAGATTCAACCTCAAGAATGGAAATAATTCATGGGTCAATATCTTTATTAATGAAGCACCAAAAGAATTAATAGATTTCGTCTATGTACATATCATTTAAGAAAATAATACATGGGATGGATAAACTTATCCATCCCAAAAAGTATTATACCAATAACGTCACAAAAAATATTAAAGAACTAGAAAAAGGAGACACGGTATATGTGATGAGAATACCAGACATAGAACATATGTCAATCTCAATGTCATTCTCCGCACTAGAAGAAATAATAATGAAAAAATGTACAGTGGATGATAAAACAATATCAAAAGAATTTAAAACAACAGCAATAGACCTCAGAATATATGTAAAAAATCCAACATATAAATTCACAAACGGACTAAACTACTACAGACTAGGAGATTTAAATGGACATCCAACACGTGACTATATAATAAGTTTCTATCTCAATACAAAGGATGTACATAACTCATTCATTGTGAAAACTGCCTATGGAAAAATATTGGTCACAACTGATAAAAATGCCATAATAAGACATATAAACCAAATGACAAATGTAATAAAAGATAGACTCTATGAACGATTGAAAGAACAAGAAAAATATTTATCTGGCCTCATCGATGACACTATGTATTATCGAGATTGTGAATGTGAATGTGAATGTACAGCAATATTGAAAAACTTTAAAAAACAATACGCATCACTGAGAAACCAAGTAAGAATGTTATGAAACTATTAGAAAATACAGTATACTACTTCGTGAGACTACAATCACCATACTCAAATTATATAGAAGTAAACCTAATGAAAATAAATAAACATTGGGGAAATTGTAATACAACACCAACACAAAAAATATGTTATGATGTAATAGTAAAAAATGGACAACACACCTTGAGAGAACAAAATGCAGTGCTGCATTTCACAGGAGACTTATTGAAATCACAAACAAATAAAATATTCAAAATATCAGATAGACAAGCACTCTGCCTCACAATAACAGACTGCACACACTTTATAAGACAATATTATAAAGGAAATAAATGGTGGATACCAAAAAAATATAACAGCTATGAAAGCTATATGCCATACTATAAAGAAGTAAGAAAAAAACTATATAAACAAATAAATGACTTAAAACCATTTATACAAACACTGTAAAATAACTATGATACAATTCCTACCATATATCACAAAAGAAAATAAACAACTAATAAGAGCATTAGCTGATATAATAAAAAGAAAAGAAGGTATACAAGCATATATCTACTTTAAAAAATTAATAACAGTGGGAATGTATGGAACTACATTGGAGGGAAAAATCGATTTCGATACATTCGTAGACCATATAAGATTACATATAATTGAAGCAAATAATTCAATCTATACCTTCTGGAATATTATTAACAGCCATAACCCAAACGGAACAAAAAAATTCTTGTTTGAAATGAATACAACAAAAATGGAAAAAATACCATTAAACTCCATAATAATGGAAATGAAAAAAGTAATGAGAAACACGTTGAAAGAAGGATATTATACAATAGCGCAAGAATACGAACAATATATAACACTGTAATAATATGAAAAAAGAAGAAGCAAACAGAATTAACACAATCCTCAAAAATATAGAAAATATAGAAACACTACTAGGAGAACTACTAATGCCAATTAAGGCACTACAACAAAAATATAACTGCACAACACAAGAAGCAGCCAATACCAAGATGAAAGCAGAAGAATACCTACAAAAATATGGAGTATTCACACTCAATTCATCCATTAATGCAATCAAAAACGTTACCAAAAATATCACAGAAGAACAACAAACTACACCAATACAAACAATACCAACAATGACAACAATAACAAATAAAACACCAAGAATAATATCGCAAACTATCTTTAAATCTAATCTAAAATTAGTACCATAATACATTCACGCTCAGTCTTAATTGTGTTGAAAGAAATTTTAATGAAGAAAATACTCTAACTTGTTGATAATAAAGAGGTTAGATTAAGAGAACAATGAAGGGGTAAGTAACGAGGAATGTAGGTTTCTCGATGAATACATTAATGGGGATTTGAAATGATGGAAATACTAGCCTATCTATTGGCAATTGCACTGCATTTGGGCATACTTGCGGTGTTTGTCATTGGAATGTGGAAATTGATGCATTGGAATGAGGAAAGAACTGTGTAGTTTTCTAGACATTTTACAGTAAATAGACATGGGAAAAATGTTAGTTTTCTAGTAAAAAAACTACCATTTTGTTTTAAATAACTACCATTTTGTTTTAAAAAAAACAGTTGTGAATATATTCCAGAGAAAAATTCCAGAGTAGTGAAAGTGATAAAAGATGTTAATAAATTTGTTTTATTCAATATTTTTTAATATCTTTGCATTGATATATAAAATTGTTTAAAGATGTCAAAGAAGATAAAAATACCCTCAGATAACATCAAGTCAAGTCTTGTGGATTTATTCCACAGATTTATGTCAAATAGGAGAGAGGATTCTAATATGCGTCTTGGTCATTCATTTAGTAATTACATGGATGATGATGAGATTGCATTTTGGAAGTCTCAAGGTTTCATATTTGATGACGATGATGATGACGATGATGATGCTGAGGTAATATGGCCACCTTGTTCCAAGTATGTCAAGGGCAAGAAGAAGAAGCGTGACAAGGATGCTTATGATGTATTTTGGGAGGGTCAGCGTAACAGTAACAAGAAGAAGCACAAGCGCAGTCGTATTAAGAAGGCTCGTGTGATTGACATCACTGTTCCTTTCAGTGGTGAGGAGGAGAATCCTCTTGAGGTTGGTGATGATGACATTTACACGGATTATGTTGAGATTGAGGATAATGGTATAACGAATGGAAAGGAGATATATTATTATCCAGACTATCATAACAAGGATAATCGTTTGGAATTCAGTTCATTGAGTGGTTTCAGTGATTTCTGTGAGGAGAATGGTTATAATGTTCCTCAGCATGTTGTTGATGACATTATGTTTCGTAGGGTGAGTCATACGTGTTTAAGACCAGATGCTAGGGAATACGGTTATTATGAGATAATGGCTGAGGATAGTTATGGTACTATGTTTTACGAGGTATGTGAAGCAAATGAATTGGGAGTATGAGTAATTTAAATAAACAGTTAAAGGATTTATTCTTCAAGACGATTCAACGTGTTGAAGAAGAGAGGAAGCATAGTAATGCTTATAATTATCATCCACCTTATCAGCAGCACATTGTATTTGATGACGATGATGACATTCGAGGTTTGATTTACTTTTATGAATGGTCAAATTGTGATAATGCTCCAAGGACATATTATACCTTAAAGGCATTTAAGAACTTCCTAGATAGGAGTGGAATATATGTCCCAAGTTATCAAATGGAGTTGATTAAGAACATTATGAACCCTCACATTGCTTGCAGAAAGGATGGCAAGGAGTTGATTATCAAACCCAACAAAGAGTCACTGAAACATGCCTTGGAGAATGAGGATAGGTCAACCAATCCCTTCCGCAGCACTGGTTCTCCCTTCTACGCTCCTTCAACACGCAAGGGCAGTGAGGATAGAGAACCATATAATGTATCCATCACACGCACACCTCAGCAAGAGGCAAGGAGATTGATACAAAGACCTCCAATGTATGCTGAAGTGGATAATAGATACCCAGATATGGAACAAGTGGGTGATTGGTTTGGATAATTTTATTCTACAATATTATATGTACTTAAAAAAGTACAACGGCACGTTGTTGCCTTCGACCGCTAGAACGTACAGAGGGTTATTCGTTGTGAAACGAGTAATCCTTTTTGATTTACATCAAGAAAATATATATAAATTTAAAATAATTGATTACTTTTTAAAGTTGTGATGATATTTATATGTAAAGAAAGTTTACGGTCTTTACATATAAATATCATTTTTGTTAAAGGTATAAAAGAAAAGGTTGAGATACACTCTCAACCTTTATTTATTTTATTTGTACTTAAAAAAGTACAACGGCACGTTGTTGCCATTGAACGTCAGTCCCAAGGCATATCATCATACTGTTCTAGGGGTTGTGGGCCAGCTTCTACTGCTACACCTTGCAATGCCACTGGTTCTGCCACTTGGTTAATGGGTGCTACTTCCTCATCCATTGCTACTGGAGCTGCCATTTCCATTTCCACGCCAACATCTCCCCAAGGTATGTTTGTATCTAAATCTGTATCGATTGTCATATGTTCTAGTTCTGGGTATGCTTCTGTGAAATGGAATTTAAGGTATGCGAATTCTGAATTTGCGAAGAATCCGCTATCTTGTTGGAAGCATCCGTCTCTGTTCTCTGAGAATTCTAGAGTCCCATTGGCTCTATCGATTGTTTTAATCCATTTTGGATTTTTGTTTGGTTCTGTAATTTTAAAGTAAGCCATAATTTGAATTGTTTTTAGATTTATAGTTAATAGAATGCATATTTGTACTTAAAAAAGTACAACATCAACAATGTTGTTGACATTGAACGTCAGTGAAATGACGTACAACGGTAGCATTAATATCCGTCATCTACCTTGAGATATTCCAATTCTGGATATTGTTCTTTAAAGTGGAACTTGAGTCTTTGTCCTTCTGAGTTGGCGACTATGCCGCTACCTCTGCAATAAGCATCACTTTTGCTTGTGGTAAACTCAAGTGTGCCATTTTCGTTATCAACCTTTTTAACCCACTTCCTTGGTTGATTGGGTTCATCAATCCTAAATGTAGACATGATTGTAATAAATTAATAATAGTTTAACATCATATGCCATTTATGTTTGGCATCTATGATGCAAAGATATGAAAAATAATTGAATTATCCAAATATTTTAAGCATTATTTGGATATATGTACTTAAAAAAGTACAACATCAGTAAAATGACGTACAAACTTTACAAAATGTAAGTAATTTATAGTATTTTGCTTACACTTTGCAATTTTTTCTTATGTATGCTTGTGACACTTTGATAAGTAAATGATGTATTTACCTACCAAAATGTTACATATATAAGTGGTAAACACCCTCTTGTTGAGGGTGTTCGTTATGTTTCATTTAAAAGGTAATTGACATCTTGGACGAAATGCTTGAACTTTCTTGAGATACCTCCATATATCCTTTATTTCCTTTTCCGTGAGCATATATATGGAACAATATGGGTCTGATTGTGCGGATATTTTATAGTTAGGATACCAATGAATGAGAATACATCCCAATACTTGTGGGTCTATCTCAATCATCTGTACGTATAGGTCATTTATCTTCAGTTGATTGGAATCAATCCTAATACCATTTACTTCAACTTTAGGAAATAGATGAGTAAGCGTTTCCCTTACTTTGTTCACAAGCAATAGGGTATCATCGGACACCCTATATAGATTTTTTCTCGTTTCGTTTAATTCAATTGTTGATGTCATAAATCAATCGTTTAAGAAATACCAATAATTGCTTGTAAATAATTCCATTGCATTAGGATTTTTCATATTGAGGATGTCCTCTTGAAATTCCTTTAAATCTTGATAGATATATGTGTCTCCGTCAGCGCAAGCAGCCTCACTACGCTCTCTATCTGTTAGGCTATCAAGCCATTCTTTTGAGTAAAAAGGCTCTATTGGGAAACCTACTACTCTTACATTACTTGGTTTATCCATGTTATTTTTCTTTTAATTGTTTATTGCGATGCAAAGGTACGAAATTTATTTGAGATAACCAAATATTTTTGGGATTATTTTTAGATTGAAAGTAATTTTCTTGTCTTATATATAATATTAATAATGTACGTACACGTATGCGTATATAAGGGGATTTTTGTAAAGAAAGTGGAAATTTTTATTTTAAATTGAAAAATAATTGGGATTTTTCTTTGTCATGTCTGGGATTTTTCGTACCTTTGCAGCGCAATAGGAAATTAAACGATAGGAGATTAGATTATGAAGTTTACAATTAATGGACGTGAGTATGAGGACTATCAGTTGAGCAATGAGCAGATTGTTGAGTTGCTTGAAGGTGACAATGAGGTCACTGACATGGGTCATGATTTCCTTATGAAGAAGGTATATGAGCGTTTTAAGAGTGAGTGTTGTGCTCGCAAGGGTGAAAGTCGTGACGATTTATTTGCACGTAATTTCAGTGATTATGTGAATAGATGTCCAAACGACTTTAAGAAGGCTGCAAAGAAGATGTCTTGTGACCATAGGTATTTGCAGAGTGAAATGTTCAAGGTATTCATGGAATACATCAAGATTCTTGCTGAGAACTTTGATAATGGTTTCTATGATGATAGGAATGAGTATGCTTGTGCGACGAGCAAGGCTATTATAGAGTATTTTGAGAATGTAGGTTATCCTTTTTAGGTTAAAAAGTGTTTATGGTACGAAAAAAGTTTGTGAATTATTTGGTCATGTCAGATTTTTTTCGTACCTTTGCACCATCAAACAATTAGTATTAATTTTTAAATTATAGGAGATTAGATTATGGACATGATTGAGATTCGCAATGGTGTAGCAAGTTTTGCTGAAAATGGTCGCAAGGAACGTGCATGGCATGGTCTTGGTGAGGGTCAGCAGATATTTGATAGACCAATGTTCGTAGAAGAAGCATTAAAGGCTTGTCACGCTGATTACAGCGTTCAGTTGCAGCCAGTAGTGGCTCTCTCACCTCAGTTGCAAGCAGCAATGGACAATGGCGAGATGATTGATGCTTCCATGCTTCGTGACCTCTTGGTGAACAATACGATGGCTACCATGCGTACTGACATCAATGAGACTCTTGGAATTGTCTCTGACAAGTATGGTATTGTGCAGAATAGTGACGCATTCAAGTTTGTCGATATGTTTTGCAGTGGCAAATTCGCTGAGAGAGACAATACACCTCTTATTGAGACGTGTGGTGTGTTAGGTCATGGTGAGCGTGTGTTTGTCACAGCAAAGTTCCCAAAGCCCATTGTGGTGGATGCAAAGCGTGATGACCTTATCGAAATGTATGTGGTATTTACCACCTCTCACGATGGTACGGGTGCTGTTCGCTGTGTTGTGACTCCGATTCGTGTTGTTTGCAACAATACTCTTAACCTCGCTTTGAGGGATAACATTGGACGCATTTCCTTCCGTCATTCCTCAAAGGTTATGGGTAGGCTTGACCTCTTGAATGAGGAAAATGCAGAGTTTGCTTACAAGACCTTGAATGTTGCAGACCTCTATACAAAGCATTTCAAAGAGGCTTATGACCACCTTCGCAACATTCGTTTGTCTGAGAAAGACCTTGACAATATCATTGCTGAGATTACTCTCGCTGATGAAGCAAAGAAGGCATTCTTGGAGACTCGCAACATCTTCCACGAGGACATCAAGACGAGAGGGCGCAACATCTTCTTGGGCATTAAGGATAGCTTGGAGAATGGTGTAGGTCAAGTGGGTCAAGAGAAGGGTACAGCACAATGGGCATTGAATGGTATCACATCATTCTATCAGAATGTGCAGAACTTTAAGGACAATGAGACCAAGTTCGATTCGATTCTTGATGGCAACATCGCCAAGAAGGTGCAGATGGCTTACGACATGATGCTTGTTGCAGCATAAAGTGTTAAAAATTGGGGGGAAACTAAAAATTTCTCCCCTTTTTCTTTGTCAATTGAAAATAATTTCGTACCTTTGCACTGCGTTTAAGGAAGTCTAACGACTTGCCCTTTGCAACACAATAAACAATTAAATAAGATATGGTTATTAGAATTAAAAGTGATGATGGTGAGGTTTATGAGAGTGGTCAAGAAATGACCTTGGATGACCTTAAAAAAGACTATAACGAAGCAAATTGGGTTGATAATGACGTTGATGCAATTGCTTGGGATAGTTGGACTGACCAAGAGGTTTTAAAGTTCATCACTGATGCTTGGGGTATTGATTATGAGATTATAGCAGATTAATATATTATGGCAAAGCAATATCATATTAGGGTATATATCCCTACTGAGGAAGTTGGTTTAATTGTCAATGAAGCCATTGATAGCAAGGCTTTCAAGATACATAATAGCTATGATGGCATGAACGGAATTATAGCTATCTATGATGGCTATTGCAATGGTAAGATGTTGAAGTATTTTATATCCTTCAATATTCCTTATTTCCCATTGGATAACTATGGTGATTTCGTCATCACTTGTCCAAATTGCGGTGAGAGGATTGATGATGATATGATATTAACCATATATGATGAAAATCTATTAAGTGGTTATAACATCAATTGCAATAGAGAGGATTGTGGTTATCAAATGGCTGATGTGAAGTTTATTTTAGATTGAAAATACTATGGGATTGATAATTGCTGCTGTATTGGTATTTGGCGTTGGTGTTATCTTTATGTTAAAGGAACATTTGTAAAGAAATGAGAAAAATTTTATTTTAGATTGAAAATAATTGGGATTTCCTTTGGTTATCTCAATTTTTTTTCGTACCTTTGCACCACGAAACAATTAAACAATAGGAGATTTAGATTATGTATCAGTATGGAAAAGCATTGAAAGAGTTAGGTATCAGTTACTTAGGTAATGTTGCCCAGAGCACAAAGATGCGTTTATCTTATGAGAATGGCACAATGACCTATTGCTTATACCTTGCGCCTTGGAACATGAGCGGACATCAAGTATGTGGGTTTGGCCAGCATTGCCATGAGTTCTGTTTGAACGGCTCTGGGCAAAACAAGTGTGATGAACTTGCGAGAGGTGTGGAAGGTAGTAAAATCAATCGCTCACGCATCAAGAAAACTCGCTTATTCTACGAGAATAGAGCAAGGTTTATGGAAATCCTTATCCATGAGATTGAGAGCAAGAGAGCAAGGGCAAAGCGTCTTGGATATGGTTTTAGCGTTCGTCTCAATGGCACAAGTGACCTATCACCAATCCTTTTCAAAGACCCTATAAGCGGTAAGAACATATTGGAAATCTTTTCTGATGTTCAATTCTACGATTATACGAAAAATCCCAATCGTGTGAAGTTGATACAGAAATATCCCAATTACGATATAACATTCTCGTATGACGGATATAACTGGGAAGATTGTGAGAAATTTCTCAATGAAGGTGGCAAGGTGGCTGTGGTCTTTTATAGTGATAAAGAGACATTACCAAAGTCATTTAGGGGTTGGAATGTGGTCGATGCAAATGGTTATGATATGCGTTACCTTGACCCAAAGAGGTCAATAATGGGATTGCACTACCATAAGACTGCAAATGACTATAAGAGTGGAAAGTTTGTGAAACCAAACACACCATTTGTAATAGACCTTGACAATGAGTTAGATGTGGAATGGGGATTTTAACCCATTCCATATTAATTTAAAAGAATAAAGATTATGTTAGTAAGTAATATTAAGTGGGAAACTGATGGTGAGGTTGTTGACCTCCCAACAGAGGTTGAAGTTGCTGACAATTTGTCAGATGAAGAAGTAGCTGATTATCTTTCAGATACTTATGGTTGGCTTGTGGATTCCTTTGCATTACCAATGAATGATGAAGATAGGGATTACTTTGGTGAGTATGTTAATGAAGTAGAAGGGCGTGTATCGTGAGTGATAAGGTAATAGAAACAATATATTATATACTATTACTATTATGTATAGTATGTGGCTATTGGGCAATTTATTCTTTGCCATGAGTTAAAGAATATTAAATGAGATAGGTATTGTTTGCTTATCTCATTTTTTTTATATATCTTTGCCAAAGTTAAATTAAAACAATTATTACTATGGTTAAAGACGAAAGCAAGATTTGGGAAAAACTATGTGGAAAGAAGATAGGTAGCGAAAAGTTATCTATTGAAGGTTTTAAGAATCAAATTCCTTTTGACATCTATGATGGTTATGCAGTTTGCGAGAATTATAGGGGTCATAGGTATGATATGACATATCCACAATTGAAGGCTGTAAAGGACAGCAAAGAAATGTCTGATGCAGTTATGGAGTATATTAATTCCATTAGTGACAAGAAATTGGAGAGTGCTGAGGAAATTAGCGTTATCCATGTATTAATTTCTTTCAATACCATTTATCGTGATGGTGTTGAGATTGTTCCAAAGGTAGCAAATTAAAAATAGATTTATGGGAAAATATACAATTCAATACAATTTCAATGCTTCCATTGTCGTTGATGTGGAAGCAAAGGATGAGGGTGAAGCCCTTGAAAAGGGTAGAAACATTGCAGAAGAAGCTGACATCAAGCAGTTTACAATCTGCGGTGAGAGAGAAGCACAAATAGTTGGTCGAGATTAACCATACATAGTTTTTATTGCTTTTATGCTGTTTCATGGTGGGTTGAGAGTCAATTCTCAACCCATTTTTGTTAATAAAGGTTAAAGAACCAGAGTTTTTTTGAGATTTCCTTTGTCAATTCAGATTTTTTTCGTACCTTTGCACCACAAGAAACAAATAAAGAGATTAAGTTATGAAAAAGTATTGGTTGATTAACGTAAGTGTCGAAAAGAACGGCTATTCAATGGTTGTTCTGACTGACAAAGAAACTGAAAAGGACGTGTTGCTTGCAGCATACGACAAGGACTTGTTTGACCAAGACGAGGATATTGAGTATGCAACTGCTGAACTCGCTGACGATGATACCATCGAGCATTTCAAGGAAAACGACTTAATTAATGAACTCTAAGGTCATGGTAGAATCGAAGTTAAGAGTTGAAATGATAGAGAATCGAGAGGGTAGTAAAAACCCCTTCTATGGCTCTACAATGGTCAAAAAAGTGGTAGAGGATATACATTACCATGACTATGACAAACGAGGGAATATAGCCCCTTGTGGTGTCTATGCAACGATTGCAATCGATAGTGTTGTAAGACTTGGTGAGGGTGAAGAACCTTTGAAGATAAAGAAGGTGTTTGACATTAAGGTGAGCAAGCACTATTTTGACCATGAGGGTAGCAATGGTTATGCTGCTTTCTTCACAATCGAGGAAAAGACATACGAACTCTATGTACATTTCACTCGCAAGCATATCACCAATATCACGCTTTCAGAGTGGTTGCAGAGTGGTTACTATGAAAATGGTGACAATGCAGATAACATCTACGAATCAAAAGACTTTACAACAATTGAAACAATAGAAGATTAAATTATGGAAAAGGAAATTGTTAAAAAGGGTTAAAGAGCCTGAGATTTTCACGAAAAAATTTGGTCAGTTCAAAATAATTTCGTACCTTTGCATCACAAAAGAGAAATAAACAACATTATTAATTAATTTAAAGTATAGGAGATTAAAACTATGGCAAAAGAGACAAAGAAAGAAAAGTTTTCACTTGACACACGTGTTCGTCTTGTGGCAGAGAACAATGGTGGTAAGGGAGTGAAGATGCCCGTATGGTTCAACCTTCCGCAGCACAAGGAACTCCGTCAGTTGCACATTGACGTGTGCAAGGCTCTCACCAAGCTGTCAGCAGAGAATGGAAACTATCCCATTACCTATCTCGTTTACTTCGCAGTTGGCAAGAACGCTCACCGCAAGGAGGTCTTCGAGGATGGCTACACCAAGATTGACGAGAAGAAGGCAGAGAAGATTTTCAAATGGCTGAAAATGTTCGCCAAGTATCACAAGAACGACAAGCTGTTCCGCAACCCCAACGTGGCTCATGCCTTGTGTCGCTACTACGACAAGTTCAGCACCAAGACGAAGGACTTTAAGGCTGCAATGGAGAGCATGGAGAGCAATCCCAAGATTGACGTGAAGAACGCTAAGGCTATCGTTGAGGGCATGGGCATTGCTCGTCAGCCAAAGGTGGACGTTACCGAGTTGGACGCTGCGCTCGCTCCTACGGAAGCTGTTGCAGCAGCAGAGTAAGGCTCTAAGGTGGGGTGAAATATCCCCACCATTCCTTAAACAATTTTTAACAAAAAAAGTTCGATAAAAATTTGGTCATGTCAGATTTTTTTCGTACCTTTGCACCAAGAAAACAAAAACAAGTTTAAGTTATGATTTCAATTGGACAAATTATCGCCCTTGCGGTGTGTGTTGGTATTCTTGTGGCAATTCCCAAGATTGTGTCTCACTATGCTCCAAAGGAGTATAAAAAGAAGGAGAACGCAGCATGAGCAAGTATCAAACCCCATTGGGGTACATTGCAAGAGAGACCCTTAGTGGACTTGAGGTCTATGAGGATGGCAAGGTGGTTTGCCTTATAGCCAACACCACACTTGACAAGTATCGTGACGAGAACGAGGACATTGATGACGATGCACTTGAAGCAGACATCAAGGAATCGTGCGAGGTACAAGAGTTCTTGGATTACCAGCAAGAATATTGCTAACAAACGTTAATAAGTGAAAATTTCTATGAAAAAAATTGGCTATTAAAAAAAAATTTCGTATCTTTGCATCACGAAA
>Ga0247609_10004133_pt1 | contig 14525 bp, 13 predicted proteins | sample 172DNAGHGlowgp2_FD_193487 | JGI IMG/M metagenome (GOLD analysis project Ga0247609, IMG submission 193487) | Sheep rumen microbial communities from Palmerston North, Manawatu-Wanganui, New Zealand - 1728 DNA GHGlow gp2 | ecosystem: Host-associated > Mammals > Digestive system > Stomach > Rumen ...
AGATCCAAAATGAAAGTGAGACTTCCGTCAGCGAGACTGAGAAAGCAGCCGGAATAGCCGTGACAACAGACACGACACCTTCTTCAGATGCGTCAGACACTTCAGAGTCATCTGACAACGATTACGATAAGGGCGGATTCCCGAATGAAAACAAAGAGGATAAAACTCCTGTTGTTGCGGCGCTTGCTGCTCAGGGAGGCGGAAAGAACGGTCCTAAAAAGGCCTCGGTATCAAGCTGGCTTTGGATCCTGATCCTGATCGTTATCGGTGTGGTCTGTTATGTAAGATACAGGTTCCTGAAGGATGGAAAAGGACTGGAAGGCAAAGATCTTGCTATTGCATTTATTCCCGGAGTTCCGTTTATCGCCGACAGATATTTCGGCTATCTCGGGCCGGTCAAAAAAGAGGAAACAGTATATACTCAGCCGTCAACCGGCACATTTAACACTGCTATTGCCATGAAAGAGATCAAAGCTATGGAGGCATCCGAAAAGGAAACTCCGCAGAACAGGGTATATGCCCTTCAGAAGGATCCCTTCAAACGACCTTCAAATTATTCCGCCAATAATGCTAATATTATAGACAGCAGAAAGTCTTCTCATGTTAATGAGATCAGAAATAATACCGGAGCCGGCAAACCTGCTGCATCTTCCGGTGCAGCGGAAAACAAGACTGCTGCATCAGGTCCGGCGGTCCGGCCAAAAGAGAACAGTTCATACGGCATGAGACCCGGTCAGATAGCGGCTTCATCCGGAAGTATTTTCGCTGTTGCGAAAGATAAGACTTCTGAAACTAAGGAACAACATAAAGTATCGAACATGGATAATAACGAAAAAAACATTTCTTCAAGCCAGCCGATAAGGCGTCCCAAGGCGGAACTCTCGCCCGAACAGATAGCTGAGCGCGAGAAGGCCGTAAAGCTCCTTCAGGAAAGAAGGGCTGCTCAGGCTGCAAGAGTTGAGGAGATCAGGAAGAATAACGAAGCTAGAAAGGCAGCTGAGGCAGCCAGGGCAATTGAGCTGGAACAGGCCAGAAAGGCAGAAGAAGCAAGGATCGCAGAAGAACTTAAAAAAGCTGAGGAAATGAGAAAAGCCGAGGCTCTCAGAAAGGCTGAAGAAGCTGCAAGAGCAGCGGAACTCGCTAGGATAGAAGAAGCAAGAAAAGCGGAAGAGGCCGCCAAGGTGGCAGCAATTGCCAAGGCACAGGCTGAAGCGATTGCAGCTGAGGCAAGAAGGCTTCAGGAAAAAGCCAGGGAAGCAGAGCTGGCCAGAAGAGCCGAGGATGCGAGAAAAGCCGAGGAAGCAAGAAAGGCAAGAGAAGCGGCAATAGCGGCTGAACAGGCACGTCGTGCTGAAGAAGCCAGAAGAGCTGAAGAGGAAAGAAGAGCCATAGAAGCAAAGAGGGCAGAAGAAGCCAGGAGAGCCGAAGAGGCAAGACTGGCTGAAGAGGCCAGAAGAGCTGAGGAAGCGAGAATAGCCGAGGAGATAAGACTGGCAGAAGAAGCAAAAGCCGCCGAGCAGGAAAGGCTTGCTAAAGAGGCGGCTGCTTTGGAAGAAGCCAGGGCTGCCGAGAGGGCAAAACTCGAGGCCCTAGAGGCTGAAAAGGCAGCAGCTGCTGCAAGAGCAGAGGCGGAAGCAAAACTCGCTGAAGCAAAGAAGGCTATGGAAGTTGCCGAAGCCGCAAGGGAAGCAAGAGCTGAAAAGACAAAGCTTCAGAGTAAGACATCAGAGATCTTCAAATCCACCATGGCATCCTCTGACAAATCAGTTATGCCGGCTATTTCCGCACTGGCAGCCGAAGAAGGTTACAGCAAAGCTCTTGAGAGCCAGGCAGAGAGCAAGCATAGATCAGATAATGGTCCGAAGACTCCTTATGCACCGGTCAAGGGAGGGGCATCTTCAGGTGTCGGTGCCTCAGGTTCCAAGTCGTCAGTCAGCGGTCCTTCGATCTCGGCTGAACGCGCCAGGGCATCATCAAACTCAAACCAGCTCGGAACTCTTCTTGCCGGAAAGAATTATAACAACTCCGGACGTGTACCGGTCTGGGCAGGTCCCGGTGCAAATATTGCTGCCTTTAAAGAGACTGATGAGGCTAAAGAAGCCAGACGCCTTGAAGAACAGAAGCGCATCGAGGAAGAGGAAGCCAGAAAACGCAGTGAAGAACAGACCAAATCTTCTTACACAAGTATTGCCGACAGTGCAAAGACTCATAAATCTGCTTTCTTTAAGAGAGCTCAGGCACAGAGCGGGCATGATCAGACCGCTTCCGATCAGGAAGAACATTCTTCAGCTTATGGTGGTATCGTAAGGCCTTCGGCTGTGGTTGATGAAGAGCGTGATTTTAAGAAGAGTGCTTCTATTCCGGCCATGGGAGAAGCTCTTGAAGGTCAGAGACCGTCAATAATGGATCCTAATATGACAGTAGCTCCGACCGCTTCCAAGCCAATGGAAGGATTTAAGGGTATCAACGGGAAAAACAACAAATATCCCGGAAGACCTTCGGATAACGAACGGGACGTTTGACCGTTTTTCAGGGGGATAATGACGATGAAAAGATCAAAAAAACCACTGACTTTTACGGCGATAGCTGCCGGAATAGGTGCATTAAGCCTTGCGGTTGAAGGATGTGTCTACGGACCTCCGCCGGAGACTAATGTTTATGGACCTCCGCCGGACAGACCGACAGTTACCGAGACCGTTAAGGAAACATTGCCGGTCAAGCCGTCTGAAGATCCCGGCAATTCAAATGAGACTGTAGTTTACGGACCTCCGCCGGATGAGCCTGTCAGCGGACCTGAAGTAGGTGTTTACGGACCTCCGCCGGATGAGCCGGTGGTTGTTGACGGACCTGAAGAGGATGTTTACGGTCCGCCGCCGGACGTGCCGGTATCTGTTGACGGACCGGAAGAGGACGTATACGGACCTCCGCCGGATGAGCCGGTGGTTGTTGACGGACCTGAAGAGGATGTTTACGGACCTCCGCCGGAGGATCTGTTTGATTGATGTCTGTGGATGTAATCGAAGCAAAAAAATATTATCTGAACAGAAAATCCGAGGAACGCGCAAGACTCTTTAAAGAACCGGATCTTTTGTATCTCTTTTTCGAGCTGACAAGAAGCTGTAATGAGAAGTGCTTTCATTGCGGCAGCAGCTGTGCGCCCGGACTGGGGCATGGTCCTGACAAAGAGGCTTTTAAAGCTGTCCTTCTTGATGTAAAAGAGCATTTGGATACCAAAAAGCTTCAGCTGTGCATCACAGGCGGGGAACCGCTGTTATATCCCGGATTTGCAGATCTTCTGGGATTTGCAAACGAACAGGGTTTCCGCTGGGGAATGACCACCAATGCTACGCTTATTACCAAAGATGTAGCAAAGATGCTTGAAGATACCGGTATGGGAACGGTGTCCGTCAGTATAGACGGTCTTCGCGAAACGCATGACAGGCAAAGAGGACTCAAAGGCGGATATGATAAGGCAATGCAGGGGATTCAGAACCTGATCGACCGGAAAGCGTTCAGGCATATTCAGGTCACCACCGTAGTCAATCACAAGAATATTGGTGAACTGGATGAACTGTATCAGATCCTGGACGGACTTGACCTGGATTCGTGGAGAGTCATTGGGATCGAACCAATGGGAAGGGCTTTGGATTATCCTGACATGCTCCTGACGCCGGCCGATCAGAGATATCTGTTTAACTTCATAAGGGAGAAGAGGGAGCAGGGTATACCTGTAAATTACGGCTGCTCTCATTTTTTGGGCCTGGAATTCGAAAGAGAAGTCAGAGACTGGTTCTTCTACTGCGGAGCCGGTACGCATACCGCAGCAATAAGGATCAACGGCGATATTACGGCTTGTCTTGATATAGAGGACAGACCGGAATTTGTTCAGGGCAATATCGCAAATGACAGGTTCAGTGATGTCTGGCTTAACCGTTTTGAGGAATTCCGGAAACCGTTATCCTCGCTGTGCAGGGATTGTCAGGACTGCGAATGGGAAAAATGGTGCGCCGGCGGATCCAGGCACAGTTTTGACTATGACAACAACAGACAGAGGGTCTGCTTCAAGGACATTCTCTTTTAATATATTTATTTAGAGTGTATTATTATTGTACGGAACTTCCTCTTTAGGAGAAGCTTTAAATGCACCAGAAAATCGCGATCATTACAGGCAGCTCATCAGGAATAGGAAAGGCTTTTCTTGAGCTTGTGGCCGGTGATAACGGCGAATACTTCAAGTCTCCTTTCGATGAGATATGGGCAGTCGCAAGACGCGAAGATGCGCTCAGGGAGATCGCTTCATCTGTCGGTAGCGGCAAAGTGGTGCCGGTCGTCGCGGACCTTTCAGAAGGCAGCGGTATCAGGATAATCGAAGATAAACTGAAAGCGGAAGAACCCAGGGTGGGGCTTCTTGTAAACTCTGCCGGCATGGGTGTTAAGGGAACCGTTTTGAACAGGACCGCAGATGACCTTGATAACACCATAAGGATAAACTGCAGCGCATTAAGCCGCATGATAAGGATCACCGCTCCATACATGGAGCCGGACGGGAATGACCACGCGAAGATAATCAACATTGCTTCCTCTGCGGGCTTTCTGCCGCAGCCGGGTTTTGCCTGCTATGCGGCAAGCAAATCTTTTGTTATCTCTTTTTCCAGAGCCATGAGCTGCGAGCTGAAGAGTTCGGGCATAGACGTAATGGCCGTCTGTCCGGGTCCGGTTGCCACGGATTTCCAGAGAAGGGCAACAGGCGGAAAAGAGACTGAATTTACCGGATGGCGCAAGAACTTCGTTATCGATCCTGTCAGCCTTTCAAGAAGGTCTCTTAAGGCATCCTTAAAGGGATGTAAGCTGTTCGTATATCCGTTTTCGCAGAAACTTCTGCATCTTTCATCAAAGATAGTGCCGGTATCATGGATACTGGCTTTTGAGAGCAAGGCATTAAACGATAATTAATAATAGAAGAGGTGATCTGAATGCAAAAAAAGAAAGTTGAGCCTACATTCGGCAGTATCTTCAAAGCAGTTGAAGAGAGGACAGGGAAAGTCTCTTTTCTTCAGGACACGGCCACACAGATTACACTTAACGGTAATCTCGACAATCTTCCTTTATATGTGAAGATCGAAGACGGAAAGCCCGAAGTTGCTCCTTATGAGTATATTAACGCACCTTTCTATATTGATGCCGACGCTGACACTTTTGCATCGGTGCTGAACGGCGAGAAGAACTTTGTCGTGGCAGTTTCCCAGGGAAGCATAACGATCAACGGTGATGCTGCCCAGGCAGTGGTCTTCTGTTCTGTTTTGTTCGGATAAGGATCTCTTACCATAAGCAGGATGCCTTTGGTGGTGTAATTCCCTGCCCGGAAAACTGCCTGAAAGGTCATCGGACAATCAGGACATTGCGGTGTAATTATCAAACTTCCTTGAAAGAAAGTTGATAGTTATTTTGTTATAATAATTTAGTATGGCAATAAAACTTAACGGCATATTCAGAGATAAGATGGTATTCCAATGGGGCGCGGAGATCCGCGTTTTTGGCAATTCCGACAAACCCGGTGTCATCCGGTCTGTTCTCTATAAAGACGGCGATGAGATCGCATCCGGAAACTGCGCTACCGAACAGGACGGAAGTTTCCTTATCTGTATGGAACCGGTTGATGAACCGGGCGGTCCCTATGTGATCAAAGTATTTGAAGATGATACTGAAGCATGTGTGATAAATGATGCTTATGCCGGTGAAGTCTGGCTCGCAGCCGGTGGCGGCAATATGGAATACCCGCTCGTAAGGTCTGAATTTGCCAAGTTTATTATCCCGAAGATCGGTCAGACTGAGATCAGATATTATAAAGTCCCTTCATTCGGTCATATGAATGAAGCTCAGGCCAGGGCTGAAGCTGAATCGGAGTGGGTGGACATCAACAGCGATACTGCAGGACAGATGAGTGCTGTGGCTTTTTATTTTGCCAGGGAACTGGAATCCAGACTTGATGCCAAGATCGGAATCATACAGTGCTGCTCCACAAGATCGACAATAGACAACTGGCAGAGTGTTGAGTCTTTGCTTACGACAAGGGAAGGAAGACAGTATATCAGGGATTTTGATGATGCCGCTTCCGAGCTTACGCCCGAAGAATACGAGGAAGCTAATGCCGAGTATAACAGGCAGTATAAAGCATATAACGAGAAGCTTCAGGCTATACTCGATGTTGATCCGTGGATCACATATCCGGATGCCGATCTTAAGATAGGACCGGCACCGTGGCCCGCGCCTGTCGGACATAAGTCGGCAAGACATCCGGGTTCTGTTTTTGAGTGCATGATCCTCCGGGTTGCCCCTTATACATTAAGAGGTGTTATCTTCTATCAGGGAGAGGCTGATACCGAAGGTCATCAGTCGGAATACGGTCATGTTTTCGAGACCATGATCAAAGAATGGCGCGATGTCTTCTTTGACGACCAGCTGCCTTTCATTTTCTGCCAGCTTCCGATGTATATATCCAAAGAACGTAAATACATGGGTTATGACGATATGTCCTGGCCGCTCCTTCGTGAGCAGCAGCAGATCGTTGCCATCGATATGCCTAATGTGTATATGGCGGTAACCGTTGACTGCGGTGAGTTTGATAATCTTTTCCCGTCAGATAAAAAGACTCCGGGTGACAGACTGGCCCTGCTTGCAGAGAAATTCGTATACGGTTTTGAGAAAGTTGATGCCGTGTCCCCGTTCATAATTGATGCAAGACGCGGTGAGGGTGTAGAGATCACCTTCGGAGGAGATTATCTGCTGCTGAATCTGACGACAGGGTTCGGGCCTGACGATTCCGGGTTCGAAGTCGCCGGTGAGGACGGCAATTTCTTCCCTGCTGAAGCCAATATCGACTTTGACGGAAAGACTGTCCTTCTCTCATGCCCGATGGTGGAATTCCCTTCAAAGGTAAGGTATGCTTTCTTCTCATACGGTCCGACACCGCTGCATGCCCAGAACGGTCTGACTGCGACGCCTTTCCAAGTAAGGATCGATAAGGATCTTGGTGGTATCTGATATGAATATTGCTTTTTTTACGCGTCCGAAACAGGAGATCACATATCTTTATTCGGATTATACTGTCCGCCAGGCGCTCGAAAAGATGCACAGCAGTTCCTATATGGCAGTTCCGGTCCTGGACAGGGAAGGGCATTATATAGCAACGCTTAGCGAAGGCGACCTGCTCTGGTTTATCGTAAAGGGCGAAGGCGGGGAGCCGCACACCATGGCTATCGAGAACCTGGAACAGTTCAAGCTTACAGACATCGGACTTAACACACATAAGAATCAGCCTGTATCCATAAGTTCGTCAATAGAGGACCTGATAATAAGATCAATGGAAACCAACTTTGTGCCGATAATCGATGACCGCGGCATCTTTATAGGGATAGTGACCAGAAGGTCGATCATCAAACATTATTACGAGAAAAATATACTGCCGCCCGAGTAACCCGAAGCGGCAGTTATTTGTTTTAAGATCTTCCCCGTCAGGGATTACAATACGTCCTCTGATATCTTTCCGCGGCGCAGTTTCCGCTTGAGCTTTTTGGTCTCTTTTATTTCCTGTTTGACCGGAGCAAAATCCTTAAGATCAAGCAGCTCAGAAAGCATCGGGATCTCAGGCTTATAACGGGAAGACATGATCAGCTCAAGCTTCCTGTCCTCTGTGCGGATCCTTAAAAATCTTGCGCATTGCTCAATATATACCTGCTGGCCGGAAAATTTCTCCCGGAGTTCATCCCATGAGACGATATAAGGCTTGCGGACTAGTCTGTTATAGATGAGATCGGTCCTGTCACCTTCCTTGACAAGCCAAATTCTGGAACGCTTGGCAAGCCTTGCATAACCGTGGAATGTGTACACGGACATAGCTGTTTCCATAGCAGGATAAAGCTTGCGGATCTTTCTTGGAACATGTTTCTCGATCCTCGGAACGGGATCATTGCGCTTAAAGATCTTTCTGAGAACTGTATAGACATAAACATCTTTATAGTACTGTGAGACCCTCTTAAGTATCCTGAACAGAGACAGGCATGCCACTGCAATATGGATACTGACGATAAAACTAATTACCGGCGCAAAGATCTGAAGCACCATAAGTATTATGTGGATGAATGCTTTTATGATCTGCCATATAAGGCTTGTGCCTTTAACAGGTACGGCCGCAACAATGACTTCCCAGTTATCCATGCAGGTATAGTTGCAGTAGTAGAATATCGAGATCGCAATTACCGTGATGCCGGCAAGCACATAAGTCTGCCATCTGGGAGATGATGTCCCGGCCTGACCGAGGAAATGAACGGCTCCGCCTGTTAAAGCACCGCCTTTTACTCCGGGAGGATCTTTCTCAAGTGCTTCAGTGGTAACAAAAGGCAGAAGTGAGATCGATACAGTGCAGATATATCCGACGAGTTTATCGAGTTTATCAATGGTTTCCTCAGACACCATTTTCGATTCCGCAAAAGAGTGAACCACGATAAGGGCAGCTGCAATAAGAGTAAGGAAAACGGCAGCCCACGGGTTTGCGATAGGGAGCTTGCCGACTTCCCTGATTATCGGAATGCCGTTGAGAAAATCCGCGATATTGCAAAGGACAACAGAATCGGGAGAATACAATGCCGCATTCTCGAGTGCACCGAGAATGGCAAGTACGGCCATCGTGGCAGAAGGGTTGATCGAGGCTGTCACCGCCGTGGAAAATGCTCCGCCGTAGAATGCCAGATCAGTGGCAAAACTTGCCGTATCAGGCACACCGTCAGGTCCTGAACCTGCTGCCAGGCTGATCGTAGGGACAAGCAGCAGACATGTCAGTGCAATAAGCGCGCCTGCCGCCCTTTTAAGATGGTTCATATTCAGATCAAGTTTCATTTGTTCTTCCCCTCCATATCATTAAAGAACAAAACGCAGGATGATAAGTCCGTTCATCCCTTATCCTGACCACTATTATACAGTGAAATAACAAATATATAAAAAGGCTGCCCCGTGATCGCTTGAGGCAGCCTTTTGATAATGTTTTTAGTTCTTAACGGCGTTCAGAATCAGAAACCGTAATTTGTGACACCAATCAGCTTCTCGAGTTCGTTAGGATCGTAAGCTGCATCCATTGCGGTCTTTCTGCTGATAAGTCCCAAAGAGACAAGTCTCTGCAGATCGTTGTTAAGAGTATGCATACCCTGGAGAGAACCGGACTGGATAGTGCCGGGTATCATCTGGATCTTATCCTCAAGGATAAGGCTCTTAATGGCGCTTGAACCGACCATGATCTCGGTTGCGAGAACGCGGCCATTGCCGTCGGTCGTCGGCAGGAGTTGCTGGGAGACAACGCCGCGGATACTTGCGGCGAACTGGGAACGGATCGTTGCCTGCAAATCTATAGGTGAACCGTCGATGATCCTGTTGATAGTCTGGGCAGCACTCTGGGTATGAAGTGTTGAAAGGACAAGGTGTCCTGTCTCGGTAGCGGTAATAGCGGCAGAGATCGTCTCGAAATCTCTCATCTCACCGACCAGGATGATATCGGGGTCTTCACGGAGAGCCGAATGGAGCGCATAAGCAAAGGAACTTACATCACGTCCGAGTTCACGCTGGTGGATCATAGCACGGTTGTGGGGATAGATATACTCGATAGGATCCTCGATCGTTATTACATGCTTTGCGTAATATGCACATCTGAACAGTCACGTTCTATGGCATAAGTCATCAGTTTTTCAAAAGTCATACAGATCACCTCTGCTGGAAATAGAATAAACCCACAAAAATTATAGAATATAAGAAGATAAATTGATATAAGATAATTGAAATAAAAACAATAAAAGTGATATGCTGATTTAGTATCATAAAATGGTCTTATCGTTTTAAAAAGGGGAGGAAATAATGCGTAAAACGGTTTCAGCTTTTTTGGCAGTATTTATGTGCCTGTTCTTATTCACTGCATGCGGAGGAAGAACAATAGAGGAGAGGATATCCAAGGCTCAGCTTCAGAAGATGTGTGATGAGGTTAAATCAGATCCGCAGTTCAAATCTGTTTTCAGCGATGTTAAGGTCGAGGTCGAAGGGAACAATATCACTTACGAGTACTATATCAAGGTGGACTGGGACAGCATGCAGATGACTGCCTTTAAGACTGCTGTCCAGAACAGTGATCTGAAGGATGAGATCGCTAAACTCAAAGACCAGTTTGAAAAGCAGAGCGGGATCCGTCCGGAGAAGATCACATATAAATATTATACGTATCATGACGAGATCCTCGTCACGGTAGAAGGATGATCTTCCAGGCTTCCGTAAGTTTTTGAATACTCCATGAGGCATTGGCAGGACTGGTTGAGGGCAGACAAATGCCCCCGCGTCCCAATGCCTTTAACATGTATTTCTGATACAGCTGATAAGCTTTTTTGCCGTTAAGATATATGGCTTTTATGTCGGCTGTTGTAAGGATAGGTGACAGGTCATTTACAGTAACATTCCTTATGCTTGAATCTGATGAACCTTCGATCTCACAAGATCCGATGACATCCCAGAGAGCAATGTGATTTCTGAGCAGGAAAGATCTTTTCTCGCTGACGGTAAGAGGGATATCATCATTAAAGACACCGGCGGTTACTTTCCAGAACCTGTTCTGCGGATGTCCGTAAAAGAAGCCTTGCTCTCTTGATCTGACAGAAGGGAAGCTGCCCAGGATAAGTATCTTGGAGTCTTTATCGAAAACAGGCTGTATCGGATGTATGATCATGAAGCTATTCTATCAGATCACGGAAGATAAAATGTTTGTACAAGCTTTTCTGCCGTACATCTGTTATGCCATGATATAATCACTCATCATTACCGGGGATCACCAAAGGAGTATCAGTATGGCGATAGAGGAAACCATCAAGAGGATAAATGAGCTTGCGCATAAAGCAAAAACGACCGGCCTTACAAAGGACGAACTTAAGGAGCGCGAGGAACTGCGCAATATATACCGTCAAAACATGATCAGCAATCTCAAAGCCAGTCTTGATAATATTTCTGTAGAAAAACCGGACGGGAACTGATACTCCGCACGATTTAATTAAATCGGGCTGTCTCAATACAAAATGAGACAGCCCTCATAAAAATGTTAAATTATCTGTGCTTAACCGAGACCATTGATATCTTCGTCAAAGGAAACTACGCGTTTGATCTTTGCAATGCCTGAGGCAGTAGAAAGATCGTCTTCGACAACACCTTCATTAGGCAAAGCATGTACATATTTGCCGTTGCCGGCGCAGAGCGCGGCATGTTCGTAGTAGCCGTCATTGTCTTTATCGAACAGGATGATATCTCCGGCCTGGATATCACTTAAGCTGACATCGACTCCGTATTCCGACAAAGAATTCGTAGAATGCGGGAGAGCTACTGCGAAATAATACTTATAGCAGTACACGATAAGACCTGAACTGTCGAATCCGTCAGTGTATTCTCCTCCGAATTTATATTCGCAGCCGACGAGATCTTCTATATAGATCTCTAAACCGCTCTTCATTTCTTCCAGGGGTGATACCAGTAATTCCGGATCAATTATCTCACCCATATCATCGTATAAGACCGGAGCCGGGTCTTCGAGTGGTTCATCGGCATCAGCCGGATCCGAACTTTCAGCCGGATCAAACTCATTGTCTGTCAAAACGGGTCTGTCTTCATCATCCTCTCCCAGGAGCCTGCTAAGCGTTGTTTTCCCGGGTTCTTCTGTCGTAAGAAGACCGGATTGAGTGTCAGCAGGGTGAGTATTGGCGGACATGGAAGATGTTCCGTTTGTTTTTGCTGAGATGACGCTTTCTGTTGCTGTCACATTAGGTTCTTCTGATAATCCTGTTTTGTCCGGATTAAGGCTGCACGCAACAGCAACTGTCAGGAGCATGCCCAGGATCAGGACGGATGTTATTGTCTTACCTTTTTTATAATTGATTATGTTTTTCACTCTTTTGGAAACCTCCGATTTGCTGAAATTCACTTTGCTGAATCCCAAAGGGGTTACCAGATATCTTTTGCTGTTGTTCCTTTTGGCATAGTAAACGATCGACATTGCATATGCCTGTTTTCTGTCCGGACTCATACCGGAGACAGTTGCTTCGTCGCAGCTCATTTCGATGTCCTGCTCGAAAAGCGCATACGCGAGCCATACCAGGGGATTGAACCAGTGTACGGCAACAACGGCCGTGCCTATCATCTTGCTGAGCCAGTCACCATGCCTGATATGAGTCTTTTCGTGTATCAGGATATATTCTCTCTCGTTGTTATCGAGAACGTCAGGAAGATATATCCTGGGCGAGAAAAGACCGAAAACGAAAGGTGCTTTTATCTTGTCTGATTCATAGATGTTGCCGCCTGTGTTTTTCGCGTCCTTAAGCTTTATCTTGAGCATGATGTATCTTACGGAACAATAAGAAAGAATAAATATTGTTCCGGCGAGCCATACCATCGGGAGTATGGCCATGATATCGGGTAACGGGATCTTGTCTGAGCCGGTTCCGGACGGAACGGGAGCCTGAATAAATGCTTCCTTTCCGCTGTCTGCCTCAACATAAAGGCCGGCTTCCGGTGCGTCAGCAGAATGTATTGCCGTTTCTTTGAACTCAACGGAATAACTGTCAGGATCTGCTGCATCTTCGGCCTGTGCGACTGCTGAAAGATTTTGTATCCGGGAAGGGAGGAGATTAAAAATGCTGAGAGGAGATTCGATGCTTACTGGAATCATAAGCCGTAAGACCACTACAGCCCAAAGTATAAGAATGAATCTCTTCGATCTTTTGCGCAGGAGCTGTCTGATAAGCATGGTGATCAGTATTACCACGCTTCCCATAACGGACATCTCAAGAATATTCAGGAACAGACCGCTCATTGATCTTCTCCCATATTTTCCCTGATGAGCCTGATCAAGGCTTCCGCATCCTCATCGCTGAGAGTTTTCCTGTCGCCAAGAAAAGCGGCAACGAACTTCGGGAGGGAACCGGAGAAACTGTCTTTGACTATCTGGTTGCTCTCGGAGATCAGCACTTTTTCTTTGGGGATAAGAACGGTTACCACGGAATCCTCGTTCTTTACAAAACCTTTGGAGATCAGTTTGCGGAGAACTGTATATGTAGTTGATTTATTCCAATTAAGATCAGAAGATGCGAGCTTAACCAGCCTGCCTGACTCAAGCGGTGCTTCCTTCCAGATGATCTCCATCAGTTTTTTCTCAGCTTCAAATAATAACAATTCTTCCATTTAAATGACCTCGTAATTTTCGGTCTATCGCAATAAACCTGCGGTTAGTTTATCGCGTTAAACCACACATGTCAAGCACATGTCTGAGTTTTGCCACATAATCTGCTGATCATTCTTAAAGGAGGGAACCGTCAAACTGCTTAAACATACTCCACTCCGGCCTTGGATAAGCTTTCTCTCATTTTAAGGACCTTAGCCTGAGGAAATCTGCTTGCGATGCAGTCTCCAAGCATTTTTACTTTGATCCCGGTGCGTGCTGCCCCTTTGGCAGTAGCTCCCACACATCCGCATTCATCCAGTCCTGCAAGAACCACTTCACTATAACCGTTTTTTGCCATATGTTCGCGGAATGCTTTCGAGGAATAAGAATCGGAATGGCTCTTCTCAAAACACAGGTCAGATACAACGTCCAGTCCGTCATATAACTCTGCTCCCTCAGTTCCTTTGATCGAGAAGCCGACACCCCACAACAGTTTGGACAAAACATGCTTTACGTAGATAATGTCATATCCGTTTTCCTTATATGTGCCGATAGCCGAATTAACCTTCTGCATGAGGGTTTTGGTATCATAAGTAAACATGGGTTTTCTCTTGTCCCACAAATAATCCTTTTGAAGATCGATAATAATAAGAGCTTTCTTTTCCGGCATAACCTGCCCCTTTTCCTGAAATGCTTTCCGTACTTGATCTATCTATTAAACGAACATTATTGAACGCGTTTAATTTATATTAACATGCGGATAAGCGGTTTTCAACCATGCAGGGGAGGAAGGCTGCCAAAACATCAACCCGGAAACCGTTAAGCAGTTCTTATTCAGCTTCCTCGTACGAAGTGGTATCTACGCGGCATTTGACGAAGATCTCGATACGAACAAAATCCCACCCGTCATACCTCTCAAAGCAAGTCATTTCAAGGAAACAATGTCTGGGATTAATTGCCAAACCGTCTTTTAAAAATTCATCAGACTCAAGATCCTTGCCCATTTGATCGCTCAATTGATCATAGACATTGTGGCCACGCCTCTTATCTTTAATATAAACCATAAAGGAGACCGAACTGTCTTCATCAAGTATGATCTTGTCATTATCATTCCCGGCGGTGATCTCTAACGTTACAAATGTATTTATATCGGGCTTGTTTTCGCCCCAATCAAAAGTCCAGACACCATCTTCATAAGAATAATCCGGCTTGACCGAAAAACGGTTTGCATATTCTTCTGCCGGAGTGCCAGTTCTGATCCTCAGGACTTTCAAGAGATTCTCGGTGATCTCAATGG
>Ga0247609_10004134_pt1 | contig 14515 bp, 34 predicted proteins | sample 172DNAGHGlowgp2_FD_193487 | JGI IMG/M metagenome (GOLD analysis project Ga0247609, IMG submission 193487) | Sheep rumen microbial communities from Palmerston North, Manawatu-Wanganui, New Zealand - 1728 DNA GHGlow gp2 | ecosystem: Host-associated > Mammals > Digestive system > Stomach > Rumen ...
AAGGGCAATCTTCATATCGTCCAACTTCCAAGACAACTGGATGGCGAAATCGTAAATCTCGTTCTCCTTCTTCTTGCCACATTCGTGCATAACGTTGATAATACGCTCAATCTCACGATACTTCGACTGATAAGCGGCATATTCTCTGCTATAAGGCTTCATAATCTGCTCTGAAACAATGCCGTAGGAGCGATATGCGTGGCCATAGAACACCGATAAGGACTTGAAGGGTGCAGCACTCTTAATCAGTTTCTCTACCTCTTCAGCAAGGATTGAAACGTCCTTATGATTACCAACGGTAGACTCTTCGAAGGTTCTGCGAACACGCTTCTTAGCAGCCTTCTTTGGCTTCAGCGACTTCTTATAGTCAGCCATAGTCATTTTAACACCGTTAACTGTGATGTACTGCGTCTTGTCAAAATCAGATATTCCTGCCATAATTGTAATTTTAAAATGTTTATACTTTGTTTATTTTGATGGTGCAAAGGTACAACATTTTTTTGAATTAACCAAAGAATTTATATTAAATTATGTTAATAATATGTTAAAAAAAAAATATAAGGTGGTTTCAAAAACCACCTTTGAAGTATAAAAGAAGAACTTTGCTCTCGCAAAGACAAAAGCCCGCGAAACCACGAGCCTACACGCGAAGGAACGCCCGGACATAGCCGTTGTAGCCCTTATCGTAGTTGAACACGTAACCATCGTGCGTACCCACGCCGTACGCGTAGTTACTACTACACTCAGAACTCGACCAATAGTATGAATCAAGCAACGAAGCACCATCCAATAAAAACAATGAAAGATTAATAAAAATATTGTTCTCTAACATTTTTTTCAACTCGCCAACAGCACCTACATACCAATCTCCGGACTTCGTACCTTTGGTCTTATATTCACTAATGTACTTGAATATAGGATATTTCTCCGGTTTGTAATACTTTGATTTAAGGATATTTTCAGTTAATTTTTTTCCATTTAAAGATTTATCATAAGTTTCATAAGAAACTGCATTGTTAATAAGAGGACGTTTGCCCCATTCAAGAGTACACCAACGCTGCACACTGCTTTCACGGGAAATAACTACCGGATTATCATTCTCGTCATAGAAGCCCACTACACCAATAATATCCTTATCTATTTCTGCGGTATATTCGTCACGATGAATATATTTCTTATTACCATCTGGTTGAACGACGCAAAAATCGCCAATAGATACTTTACCTTGCTCTATAGTCTGCCTATAATCATCCCGTAGCATATTCATAATACAACCGATACTTTCACGTCCATCCGCTTTATCCACTACCTTGTCAGTAATGAAAATTTTACGGGCACAGATTTCAGAAAAATTATCAGATACATAAAACTCAGTACCAGCCGGAATAGTTGATACGAAAACCTTACAATTTTCGTCAAAACCGAATGTTGCATCTTTTACTATTAAGAGTGCATGAATAAATCCATCCTCTATGTTGTTACTGCCATACTTACTATATGCCCGATTATTTCCGGCTTTAAGAGTTTTATTCAGTTTAGCAGATGTACCTTGATATGGAGTTACATAACTACCATTATCGCAAGACCGAAGCACTTTGTAACAAGTGATGTCGTTTTTAGCGACCATCAATTTAATGTTTGTTGTTAGACACATAATTTTTATTTTTTAAATTGTTTTCTTAATCTTTTGCAAATGTATTACATATTTTTGAGATTACCAAATATTTTTTTGTTAAAAAATACTTAACCCTCTAAAAGTTGTGATTTATAGTCATTTAGTTCCTTCTTAACACCATCCAAATCATCTTTAAGGGCATGAATTTGTTCGTCTTGTTCCACACTTCTTGCACGCTCAATGGAAATAAGACACAGAACAATGAAAAACAATCCGGCGGCAAATCCACCTACATAGTCAGCAGCCATATAGCAACCAAGTGCATAGAACGGCATATCAATCAATAAGGATATGAATAAATCCTTTAAACTATATTCCTTAAACATAACTCAATATTAATTAGTTTTTAATACTCCCATCCGCATAAAGGTTTCCGGCCAATCTTGCCACCTTGTTGATCATCTGATATTTTCTTCCCTTTTAAACGGATATACTTATTGACTTGTTTTTTAAGCCAACGTCTGGAATGTGAAACATGTCTCCAAGGGTTATCCATGTTGCCATCTTTCTTCCACCAATATTCAAAGTGTTCAATCTGTTCTCTTGTTAATGCCATATTAATACGGATATTTAATTTCATCCAAATGTTCTAACATTATTCTTGACGTATTGCACGCATATTCATTTCGTTCGTCAAACCAACCGGTTTTAGCGTTTTCTGCCAATATCTTGATATAAGCCATAAACAACTTGAACATGTTAGACTGCAAAGTCCGGTGGTCTCTTGCCATTTTCTCTGCTGCCTTCTTTTCATCATGTAATGTATTATTCACATAGTCCGAAAAGAAACGTGCAAATACATCATCATTGGTTTCACCACTGCGAGGACAAAGCGTAGACTTGAAACGCTCATAGACCTTTTTCATAAGGAACTCACGACCCATATCTGTGACATCGTGGTCTCCTTCAAGCAGTTCAACAATCTGTCCGTTGTTCAACTCATAGTCCTCATACTCTCTACCATTCAATTCAAACTTCATATTTAATACTTTTTAAATTGTTTTATGCCAAACCGGAAGATAACCATTATCCAAGTGTTCCTCGCCGGAAATTAAATTGACCCATTCCTCAAAATCTTCCTTCGATTGTGTTTTCCAATAAACACCTTCTACAACACAATCATCATCTGAAAGCCAAAGAGACAAATGACCAATCCTACCATCTTCCATCAATTTGATTTTATCAGTAAAAATAGGATTATATCCTTCAGTTACCTCTTTACCAGAATAGACATAATCAATCATTTCCTTTGCAGAAGAAAAATGGTACTTTTCAAGATGTTCAAGGTGTTCTACCTCTTTTCTAATTTTTTCGGCATACTCCTTAATTTTCTTCTCATAGAGTGCTTCTTCTGACATTTGAGATTCCACACCCATTTCGTCCATCATGTTCTGCCAATTATTTTTGGACTTTTCAGACATTTTAAACTCCATACCCTATTTTCTTTTATTTTTTTACAATCACTAAACTTTATACTTTCACTTAAAAGATTATTTGTATTCGTAAGTTTCATCACGATGTTATTCTTTTGTGAATAGTATACCGGTGTGTCAACCACACCAACCTTACCACTATCAGCCCTAATACCATTACAATGGTGTAATAAACATAACTTCTTTTTCATGTTGCAAAGGTACGAATAAAAATCGAGACTACCAAATATAATCTTGACTTTAACACTATTTTAACATTTATCACTTACGTTTTACCTTATATTTAGTCTTTTTTATATTTTTTCTGTAATATAGATAACTTCCACGTTCTTTTTCTTCAATAAACCATTTTACGAAATTGATTATAGCCGTCATATTATTCTTTAATAAAGTTATTTCTTACACACCAGTCATATAGACCTTGCAATGCTTCGTTTGGTGTTTTACCATAGGCAAACGCATTATTATATGGCGGTTCTGTTGCATCCGGATTAAGGCATACAAATTCACCCTCTACACCATAAGATGCAAGCCAATCTTTTCCGTCATTGTGAAGATATAGCCATCCAATATCACCACCTTCCTTATAGTCTGTCTCATAAGCGACTACATTACCATCTTTATCCAGTACCTTATTACGACCAATATGGGATGGTAGTTTCTTTAATAGTTCATCTGTCGACATGTCAAATATTATTTAATTTTTACTACCTTAACTTTGGTTTTCTTGAAATTCTTCTCACCAACGTGCTGCAATATATCAATACAATGATTAAAACGTTCATTCATAGTATCTTTAACAATATACATACCATGTCCTTCAATTTCCAGAACACTCCCATAGGGCAAACACCAAAGCAAATCGCGTGAAACGGCACAATATTTAATCTTACCCTTTTTGAGTTTATTTAAATCTATTTTTGTACCATCAGCGGTTACAAGTGGGTCACTATCACATTGTGCTTCCACCGGATTATATGTTGTAAGCGTAACGTGGGTAATGAAACGTCCGGAATTATTAACTTTTTTCATACTATCAATCTCGACTTGAATACTATCTGTTATCGGTTCATCATTGATAGGTTTTCCGGTATGTTCTTGCATCTGATACAGAGAAAGGATAAGCATAAACATATAAATGAAAACCACATTTGTGATAAACGTCATAACCCATACCAACTTCTTTCCATGCAACCTTATCCATCCGGATTCATTGGGGTCTATTTTACCATTATGTGCCATTACAGACATTCTCATAATGATATAGCATGTAAAAAGCGGTAATAGTATATACACAAAGAAATCTTTCATTCTAATTAATTTTTAGTGTAACTTACTCACTCCAAGTTTTATTTGAAATAATATCACCCTTCTTCTTGTAATCCTCAATGGCAACATAATCATTCTTGAAAGTAGTGCCATCATACTCCGGAGAATATGCGAAAACAATCTCCTGATACACTTTCTCTTTATGCTTGTTTTCCTCATGGAAGAAACGATGTGCAGTAATATCAAACAAGAATGTAGAGATAATTACCGGTTCACACTTAACAACATATTTAGTGTTGATGGTTTTTGGCCTACCCTTATAATCATCAAGAGATACAAGTTTATGCTCTCCTTCCGGTACAGGTTCTTCAAAAAATTCATTCCAATTAGAGCCACCCATACCACCGCCACAAGACATCTTGACACGATAGCCAACCTTTTCAGAACTATTAATAAACTTTGAAGGTGTGCAAGGCAAACCAATCTCAATTAAATTCTTTTTCATATTAATTAATTTTTAAATGTTTGGTAAATGTTCAAATTCATCAATTCTGTCAGCCAACGATAAACGTGTATTTGGATAATCGTTCACATAATTGACAACACAATCAAAATCGTAGTCGACTCCATCAACAAGCCAAGGCCGCGAGGTCAGTTCTTCCATAATCTCTTGTTCTGTAAACTCTATATTCATATTCTAATTACTTTTGCTTTTAATTCGTAATATTTCTTCAACTCACTACGCATGTAGTTCATTTGCTTATCTATTTCTTCCGCCCACACCTTACAATCTTCAGCGGAAATTGTTATTCCCTTACGTTTGGCTACCGGTGTAGTCATTACTGCTATTAAACTATCTATTGCATTCATAACTTTAATTTTTTAATTCTTCTAAAATGTTCTTTAAATTCATTCTCTGGTAGACCGAATTCCCAACATAACCCATCATCGACTATCCAATAATATTTCTTGCCATCTTTATCGGAAATTCCATAAGTAACATCATATGTGCAATACTTTATGTAATATACATAATCTGTTTCTGGAAATTCTTTAATACATTTGGCTTTAAACTTTTCGATTATCTTTCCTACCATACTTATAAAATTAACGCTGCAAAGATACGAATAAAAATCGAGAAAAACGAATGATTTACATTCTTTAACGCAATTTTAACATTATGCGGCACAATGATTGATACCAAGTGTCTGTAATTCGTAGATAACTTTCTCTGTTTCTTTCAAGGTATAATATTTCTCTTTGGAAATATACCAACCTCTTACGGACTTGTAACAAGATGAATAATGTGCATACATCTTATCATCAGTAGAAACGTAGATAAATGGATTTTTATAATGTTCCGGATATTTGCCAAACATATCCTTATAGTAATCAAGATATTTCTCATTGATACGGAAACGGAAATACTTTCCGGTTTTACCGCTGAAGAAACAAGCAATGTAAAACTTATTAATCTTTGTCTTGTCAGTCAGTCCACAACCCTCAACACTATCTGTACGGGCAATATGCCATCCACCTTGACGATTAATCCGGTCTGCAATGGAATTGAACACTCTGCCGTGATGTGGTCTTGTGTCTTTAATGTCATTTTGACGGATATAAAGATGAATCATTTCATGCAATATTGTCTGCTTATACTCCGTCTCACTTCTGTCATATCTGTCAGAAATACGGATAACGCTCTCTATAATGGTACGTCTGCCATCGTAAGTGTAATTGAACTTGTCATACTTCCAATGGTATTGACCAAGATAAGACTTGACATGTGTAATCTCAAAGGTAGGTGTCTTTAACTTACCCTCAAAATACTCTTTGTTGAACTTTGAGAAATTATCCGCAATGAAAGATATTGTTAGTACCATACTTAAAATGATTTTATTTGTTTAACTTCTAATTTCACTGCAAAGGTACAAAATAAATCTGAATTATCCAAATTAATTTTATTAATAATTGTGAATAATCTGTTAAAAAATCAAAAACATAACCATTCATATATTATTGGTTAAACGCAAAAAATGGCCTTAATGTATCATATAATATACATTAAGGCCGGAAAATGTATGCTTTAATATGTATTAAACTTAATCTATTTCTTTCAATAATGTAGTGCCTACCACCTGATTAACATTTTTATGAAGATGTTCACATGATATACCGCTTATAAGACTTGAAGGCTTACATTCACCATTAAAATTAACCCTCCGGACATATATACCATATTGTGTTGTGAATACTGACATTGTAACGCTCTCTCCGCAAAACAAATCGAATGTAATATCAAAAATATTAGTGCTTGTCTGAACAATATTATATTTCGGAAGTGTTCCAAAGGCACATATTCTATGCCAACCATCCGCATCGTCAAATTCACCGGTATAATCAATTTTACACCTTCCCTTATTCGTATTGAAATTAAATTCAATAATCATAGAGTCTCCGGTTTCATCATAACCGTAGAAATGGCCATCATCAATATAGTCCCTGCCATATACAACCGGATTATCCTCTTGTGAACAAGAGACTAATGTCAATAACGTAACAACAAATAAAAATGTAAATAATTTTCTCATAACCTATTGCGTACTCATTCGAGTACATATTAATTAATATTCATCATCAACATCTAAATCTTCACCATGCAACCAACCATTATATCTTTCCGCTATCGGCATTGTCACGAAAAGTTCATCCCGATAACCGCCATACTGCTCCCAACTCTCATAACAGCGTTCAATGTAGATGGTAGAACCGGTATTCAGTTTTACCTTAATTTTTCTACGGCTCGGCTGATTCACATACAGAAACTCAACCTTAGTTACTTTAATTTCATCATTTTTTCTTGCCATACGCTACGCTACCTTTTTAAGTTCATAACCATAATCATAAAGTAATACCTCCGGATTATCTTCACCTGAAATCCACTGACTACAGAAATCCAAATAGGCTTCATTCTTAACTTCCAAATCTGTCCAGACTATTCCCTTGTCCTCGCACTGCTTCTCAAACATGTCTGAAAGCATTGCCAACTCTCCGTAAGATGGTTGTCTCTCCATAATTTATCCTATTACCGGTAAAACTTTTTCATAAATAAAACTGCACACTGCAAACAAATCATCATTGTGTATTTCCTCATAGGTGCTATCACCATCCTCACCGATAAATGTAATGGCATTATTCTTGCCCAACTTGACACCATACACATCAGTCCATCCGGCAAGTTCACCATATCGGTCATAATACTTCATCTGGACATAATCATCCAAACCTTCTTCTGACCAATCTATTTCTCTTTTATGCTCTTTCAGAACACGAATAAGATACTCCTTGCATTCGTCCTTCAACTGCTTGGTCAGTTCAAACCAATCATTCATTGTCTGCTGAAACTTCTCCATAACTTGTTTATCTTTAATTGATTAATACACTTAAATTTCATCGGCAATTGCAACACGTTTTCCGGCACGTATCAACTTAGGAAGATAAGTATCAAGGGCATGATGTGGAAAACCGGCCAAATTAGACCATATACCCTTATAGTCACAAAGAGTAATCCCCAGAATCTTAGCAATATCTACCGCATCATTTTCATAACACTCATAGAAATCACCACAACGGAACAGGAGAATAGCATCCGGATACTTTGCCTTCAGTTCATGGTAAGTTACCACTTTCTCTTGAGCCTTGATACTCTCTATTTTCTTTTCGATAGACTGCTGACGTTGAAAAAGTGCATCTGAAACAGCCTTTGCGTTCTGATAGGTCTTGTTCACGAAAGAAAGTTCTTTCTCTAACTGCTTGATAAGTTCCTTATTACTTTCCATAACTTTTGATTTTGTTTGTCGTTCTGTTTTAATTACGATGCAAAGGTAATACATTTTTTCCAAATAGCCAAGGAAATTTATGACTTTAACACTATTTTAACATTTCTTATGCTGCTATGTGAATAGCATTAAGCAACCGGTTAAAAGTTTCCTCTGCCTCCGTAAAAGGAATAGTGTTGTTGTAGCATCCACGATAATCTTTTTCATGCGAGGCTGTCCGGCAGAAAAACGGGCCCCGACAGCGTAAATTCGCATAGGCACGACCACCGGCATTGCATGAGTTGTCGTAAGAAAAATATACATAATGCCCATCCCTCTCAATGAATCCTGACATATCGTAATGCCCTTTAGAGTAACTTACAAGGTTTGCACCTATATTGCTGCAAATACGACTTATTTCACGTTTAAAAGCGTTCTGAAACGTGTTAAACTGCTTTGAAACGTATGCACCATCGTCTTGCATAGTTACTCCACTCCACTTCTTTATAAATGCTGATGTTACCATATTTTGTTTTATTTTAATTGATTTTTGTACTGCAAAGGTACAAAGAATATTTCACACTACCAAATATTTTCAGTTAAGGAACGTGAAATATGTTTTAAAGATTGTTAAAGAAATATCAAATCGTTCAATAGTTCAATAAATTTGTCTGAAATTTCAAGTTTCCAACTACCATAATTTTCAACAGCGGCCATCATAATCTCGCCATCAAATTTTATTTTTGCTCCACCTAACTGGTGCCATTCGACATTAAGGTCAACTATACTGCCATCTTTCTTCTCAATATATATTAGAGAATATTCATGGCTATTAGCCACGTTACAATATGCCCCTGATACGCTTTCAGAACCTATACGTTCACCTTTTACGGATATGGTAGGATATTCAGCGAACAGATAAATAAACGCTCTTAGAGCCTTATCCAATAAACCTATATCCTGCCATCGTGTTCCGCAATAGTGATAGCAAACTGCATCGAAACTTTGCCTAATTTTTTCTTTTGTAATCATCGTACCGGTTCCATTTCTAATGTTATATGAATATTACCGCCATCTTCAAGCACAATCCATTCACGCTTAACAAGCAGATTTTTCCCACGACCATCCCAAATATCTGAAATGTTATGGTTTTCTCCTTCTTCCGTCTCAATATCCATACACACCTTATGGAATTTACGTTCTGCCAACTCCATAGTCTCAAAGGTAGAGACGATTTTACGTTCACGTTTCCGGCTGTCAAAGACAACTACATTGTATTTCCAATTCATATATTAATTGATGTTTAATCGTTACACATTTCTACGTCTGCATTACAACGCACATACACTCTGGCCGTAGGATGGGCAGTACCATCTTTCTTAATCTTAGCCAAAATAGGACGTACTTCATCCGTACCATTGTTAATCTCATAACCCTTTATGATACCATATTCATCATATCCAGTTGGAAAATTACCACCATAGTGTCTGTGATGTACTACAACCTTAGTACCTACCGGCCACGGGCTATTACTCTCAACGTATGACTTTCTAAGGTCAGCCATTTGTTGCTCTAATGCCATGTACTTCTCAATATACTCCTTCTGTTCCATATTAATCTACTTCAAAATTCTTCTTATTAAACTCTTTATAATCGAAGATGCAAGCAAACATTTCACTTGAATTTGCAGTGCAATAATAGTCTAAGTCCTCAAGGCTCATACGCTCCATATCCGCAATTTCTTCCAACCGGATATCAATCAATTCAATTTCAGTCGGAGTATATTCATCTTCCAAGCCCTCAATTAAACCATTTCTTACTTCTTTAATATCCATAATTTTATCTATTAATATACAAATGTATAGGTTGCTACCTCAACGTAAATTCCATTCTCCTTGATATAATCATCCTCGATGTTCATATCAATATCATAGTCCTCACCCTTAAAGTTCTTCTCAAACTTGTCGAATATCCATTTCCTTACATCATAGATGTCATTACGGACAATTCCCCACTCATGTTCGCCCTTCACACGCAGAACCATTCTGGTTTTCTTTTTCCCAAATTCATCAGTGAAGGTTGTCTTAGACACCTTTTTCACTTCTACTGAACCATAACCGGCAAAATGCTTTACTTTCATAATCTATAATGTTTTAATTTGATAGTGCAAAGTTACAACAAATTTCTGAATTATCCAAATTTTTTCGTCACTTTAACACAATTTTAACACTTATTCTTTAATAAAAACACCAAGAAACCCCATTAATGGGATGAATTGGTAAAAAAATATTTTAGAAAATATTGATATTTTTTCTAAAATGTATAATATTTATATATAGTATGAGGTACAAAGCATATAGATATAGACTATATCCTAATAAGGAACAGCAAGAACTAATAAACAAACATATTGGTTGTTGCCGTTATGTCTATAACTATGGTCTTGAAAAAAAGATAAAAGCATACCAAATCAGTAAAAAGGCTATCAGCCGTTTTGATATTCAAAGAGAATTACCAATGTTAAAGAAAAATGAAGAAACCTCATTCTTAAAAGAAGTTAATTCTCTTTCATTACAAGCAGCACTCGCCTGTCTTGACAATGCTTTCACCCGTTTTTTCAAAGAAAAGAAAAGTTTCCCTAAATTCAAAACGAAACGAGATTCAAAACAGTCGTTCCAGATTGTACAAAATACAAATGTGGATTTTACTAATAATAGAATCTACATACCAAAGTTCAAAGAAGGCATTAAGTGTAAACTGCATAGAACATTCGATGGGGAAATAAAAACCTCTACCATATCAAGAACATCAACCGGAAAGTATTTCATATCCATACTTGTTAAGTTGCAAGACAATATGCCAACAAAGATACCTATTGACGAGAACAAAGCAGTAGGTATAGACTTAGGCATTAAGACTTTTGCAACATTGTCGGATGGGCAAGAAATACAAAATCCAAGAAATCTAAAGAATGCAATGAAGAAGTTGAAAAGGCTTCAAAGGAAACTATCTAGAAAAACGAAAGGTTCAAGCAATAGGGATAAGGCAAGAAAAAAACTTGCCATCCAGTATGAGAAAGTAACGAATAGAAGGAATGATTTCCTTGAAAAGGTTACTTGCTATCTTGTTAGTACCTATGACACTATTTGCCTTGAAACACTATCCGCAAAGAATATGATGAAGAACCATCATCTTGCTCAAGCATTATCTGATATTTCAATCGGGAGATTCAATCAGTTGATAGAACAAAAAGCAGAATGGTGTGGAAAGAATATATTAAAGATAGGTAGGTTTGAGCCAAGCAGTAAGGCTTGTATTTGTGGTTATATTAATAAGGAATTAAAATTATCACAAAGAGTATGGACTTGCCCTAAGTGTGGTAGGGTACATCAAAGAGACTTACTTGCTGCAAATAACATTAAACGATTTGCATTCTGTAAGAATAATACCGCAGGAACTGCGGAAATTAACGCTTGTGGAGATATGATTCTCAACAGAGAGTCAGCCCAAGAAACCCACAAATCTTTAGTTTGTGGGTAGTTCACTTCTAATTTATACTTACAAATATCGTTCATATTAATCTATTTTTATATTATTCCTTGAAATACCAATCTGAAATTATCCAATTACTATCACGATATACCTCAACAACAAGTCCGGTATTCTCGCCATCCACGTCCTTGATAAAATCAATTAATTCTAATTCATCCTTATCTGTATGATGGTTTTCCTTTAAATCCACAAAGGCAAATGCAATCCTATTGCTATACTTATACCATGTGGCTTCAATCAGTCTGTTATGCCAATAACCGACAATGTGAGTTTTACTGCCATTAATCCGGTCAATAAATTCACTAATACCATCAAACATATTATAGATGAAATCCGTAGATACATCTTTTTCGTTAATTTTAGCAGGGGTTAATTTCTTCTGTTCCATATTCATTATATTTTTTGATAACTTTCTTAAAAGCAGCAGCCCTTACAAAGTCCGGTTTATTTATATTGGAATAACTTTTATAGTATTCTTCTATTAACCAATCCTTGAAACTATCCACATTAATTAATTTTTAATATACTTGCAAATACTCAAACTTCTCTGGGTCATAGCTTCCGGCTTCTGTTGGTACTACCTTGCCCAGATACTTGTTGTCATAATCCTTGAAATAATTAAAACCACGATAATAGCCACGTTTCAACAGATATTCACACACCCATCTGAATAACTCATTACCTTCATCCTTGACCTTGCGGTAACGCAAATCAAAATTTACACTCTCCACAATGTCTTTGATGTACTGGGGACGCTTCTTATTCTGTGCCATATTTCAAATGAATTTTTAATTGTTAATAACTTATATTCTTTAATTACGATGCAAAGGTACAACAAAAAAACGAGAATACCAAAATATTCTCGTTAAACAATGTGAACAAATTGTGAAAAAACGTTAATCAGGGTATGGCCGTTCATCAAGAAAATCAATAATGCTACGCACACAATTCATCGGCAACTCATGCAAATAGACAAACTCTCCCCAATTATCTACTTCATCGTCCGGATAATGCAGAACATAAACCATCACTTCATTGGTGTCCTTGAAAGCGCAAATCTGTGCGCAAATGCAGTCAGTTGTAACATTGATACCATCCGGTAAATCAATATACCTCTCACGTTTAGTACAACCACGAAGGCCACATTTCCAAATTCTGCTGAAAATACTTGTTTTACTTTTCATGTTAATTAATTTTTAAATTAATTTTCTTCCAAAACCACAAGCCATGTGAACCACTCACAATCACGCATCCATGTATTACGTCTGCCATCAAACCTACATACCAGTTCAATCTGCGGCCATTTGTCAGTACAAAGCCTTGAAGAACGACTTTCTTCTTCTGTTAATGCACCGGACTTAACAAATGGTAAACCATGTAAGTGACATAACTTATCATTGTCAATAAGATATTTTGTCTTGTAATACTTTCCGGTCTTATGATTCTTGATTAACCACATATTATCTGATTTTTAATCCCATTCAGCAATGTACTTATCCTGCTCATTGTCAAAAATATTGACTTGTGGGCATTTCGCTCTACGATAGAACTCCGCACCTTTTTTCAGTGCAATCACTTCATTATCAGTATAATAGTGTTTTGCCGTTTCCTCAATGGCATTACCTTCATCATCAATCTCGTAGCAATGTACCTCATACCGGTTTTCAAGCGACTTGATGAATTTCATTACACTATCATTAGTAAGCGAAATCATTTGACCTCCATTGTTTCTACAATATCGGTCAATAAGCTTATTTACTTCATCCTCATGAACGTCAGCATCGATATCCATAGATTCCCACACAAGGGCATGAATGAAATACTTAAAGGCATTCTGTACCCTCTCATAATTCTCATAATTCTGTCTGATTCTAATCTTATCCATATCTACTTATTATTTAATTTTGACAATGCAAAGTTACAAAGAAAAATCGAGAAAAACGAAAGAATTACATTATTTAACTTGAAATTAACACTTTTTTAACACTTAAAGGTTATATTTACTTTGAAGATAATCAGCAAACTCATGGATATTAACACTGGTTTTCATCCAATTATTGTATTCATCCTTGCAACCATTATACGCTTTCAAACATTCAGAAACTTTTGTATATCCAAATGTCTCTGCAAAATCATCAATATCGGTTGCATCTGCATAACATATTGCATCAGACAAAGAACAATGCAAAGCATTTGCCAACTCCGTATCATCCAGAGACGTATCATTGCAATAATAATCAAACTGAAAGTTAATACTATTCACACATACTTTCACAATGTGATGTTGCTTAATATAGTTCTCACTCCACGGGGTAGCAGTTCCGGCATACTCACTCGATAAGGTAATCTTATTACCATCAAAATTAATCTCCATAAACTATCTTATTTATTTTTTCTATTGCAATATTCATAATGTTGGCAATCTCACCATTCCACAAAATCCAATCCGGATTAATATAGTTGTCAACATCAAACTTGACGTTCTTAAAGTCAAAAGCCAAAATCATTGTCTGCTCACCATCCATATCCAAAGGTATTTCAAGTAATTTGTACTTCTCGTCAAGCCAATCAAAGGCTGAAGCAAACGGACTATCTGCCTTATACATTGTGTAGCCATCATAGAGAAAATGTTCCTTCAATGCAGATAAAGCCATTTCCCTTGCCACCTTATCAGGAACACAACCGAAATAGTTCTCTACCCTTTTCTTGTATTCACTGACGATAAGGTCTGCAATACCATCCAAACCAATTGCCACACAATGCTCGTC
>Ga0247609_10004138_pt1 | contig 14508 bp, 15 predicted proteins | sample 172DNAGHGlowgp2_FD_193487 | JGI IMG/M metagenome (GOLD analysis project Ga0247609, IMG submission 193487) | Sheep rumen microbial communities from Palmerston North, Manawatu-Wanganui, New Zealand - 1728 DNA GHGlow gp2 | ecosystem: Host-associated > Mammals > Digestive system > Stomach > Rumen ...
CGAAAAGAGTATCACTTAACTCTTGACCCCAGCATAAACTGTTTACAAGACTTCGTCGCAAAACACATCGGCAAGTTGTAATCATAAGAATTCAGTATGCTCAAGATTACTGCTACAGGCTGTAGACAAAGTACCCATAGGTAGCGCTGCTGCGCTCCCTATGGGTACTTTGTCTACAGCCTGTAACGCGCGGGTTAACCGTGCGCAGTGATAATGTTGGTTCAATTCTGCTTCTTACATTTGATAAACAAAAAACGAGGGTAGAAATAATCATATTCTGGGATAGTATTTTGAATAGGATATGGCTCCTCAACTAAGTCTAATGTGAAGCCTTCTTCCACCAACCCATTAAAATAATTTGCTATTGGTCTATGTATATATGTCGACTTCCCCATATTTCTTTTTAATGAGATTGAAAAATTGCTTTCAAGAAATATCTCTTCGTTATAATTAAACCATTCTTCGTTCTCAAACTCCCAGTATCTAGCCCAAAAACATGGATGTGTGATAGTCAAATACAACGTACCTTCCACTTTCAACATTTCATACAAATGCCGAACAGATTCCCTCCAGTTTGGGTCAGACATAAACACCATGTTTGCAACGCATGCATCGAAACAAGTGTCATACCGAAATGACCTAATTTCGCTATTTATAAAGGTCAAATTCGTTCGAATATAATTCTCTTTTGCTATAGAGATACTTTTTGCACTTATATCAATTCCTACACACTTTTCAATCAAAGCTGCAATTCTGAAAGATAGCGCACCAGATCCGCATCCTACATCTAGCACTGAACTAGGTAAATCCTCTTTTATATAGCGCAAGATACACGGTGCAGTGACAGAAGAAAAGCTAACATCCTTACCATCTTCAATTGCACATTGCCTGGCCGGTACAATATCATCCCACTCTTTACCTATTTCCATAATTGTCTTCGGCCGTGTTCGCACAACAGGTGTTCTCATCATTTCTCCTTACTCACAAGGCTACACAATCTAATCATGTCAAGAGCTAACGAGTTTATCCACATATCTCTCTCATCCCCAGAAGAAGAAGTTTGATATATCTTGTGGTTTACTTTCCCATTCTTACGTACATTATATTGAGTTTTTGCTATGGCTACTTGAGGAGAATTTCTATTATATCCAATGATAGTAAACCTCGTCTGTGGTTCAAAATTGGTATTGCCGTAGTATCGTATTTTAATACCAGAGTTGGATAATGTCTTCGTTAAGTCAGTTTCTTTTTGGGCAAAAATTAGAAGATTATCTTTTTTCTTTAATAGACATCTAGTTACTTCGTCATTTACCCAGCTTAAATCGCGGCTCATAATACATACTTTTCCTTGTGATTTGACAATCTTCATCATGGCGTTTCTTATCTCAACATCACTATGACATACGATTTGGTTAATACTATCCGTTTTTATTTCACAGTATATGAGAAGAGCTAAGCAAAGTATTCCGAAAATGGTTATTATTCCGCGTCCCCAACTAGGAATGCCAGGAATAAAAGCCAAGCTAAGAATAGATGCAGCTGATGAAAAAGAAAGAATCCAACGTTTCAATTAACACATCTCCAGTCTTTCGTAATATGCTTTCAAAGCTTTTGATATTTAGTTATGCTATTAAGGTTGTTGTAACAAGAAACCGATCTAGATATATAACGTTTTTCAACAGTAATAATGGACAGAGGGGCAAAAAAGCATCTATGTTCCCCCAGCTGAACCGTGGGATTAATTACGCCTACTATACTCCAAATAATCAAGGCGCGGGGAATAATCCTCGCGCCTTTCCGATGTGGCAATTACTATTATCCTTTGGGAGCTTTGAGTTGTTCCTACGTTCTATAAACTGCCAAGGAAAGACAACAGATTATCTTGATAATCGGTTATTAAGCTTCCTCTGGTTTTTGTGATGAAATAAAGTATCCAATTAATAATATTATAAATTCAACACACAGCAGAAATAGGGCTGCATTTTTTCTAGCTTGCTGGAATGGTAAGGCATATAAAGAAATAAGCGATATTCCCAAACCAATAGAATGGAAACCAACAAAGCCAAGAGACGAATAGATCTTTTGCAAATTATCCTGCAGATTAATCTTTTTTATAAAAACACCGCCTAAAACAGCTCCCAAAGTTGCGCTTATAATATTTGCTAAATCCGTATCTCTCGTACTATCCGGAAGATAATACTCCGGCAAAACCCTCGCTGAGTTAAGAATGAGTAACACAGCTGGCATTAATGCCCATAAAAACACCCACCCCCATGAACCATGATATGATGCATTTTTTTCTTTATTGATTATTTCAGTATAATTGGATCGGATCATTATAACTGAAAAGCAACTTTCAATAACATAAATGAACAAAAAATATGCGGAATACTCAAGTAAAACCCAGGAAAGATGAACAATTATTGTACCGATCATGCTTATCCCGCCAATAGTTCTGACACGACTTCTATATTTTTTATCTCTTGTTTTTGTGTCTGAACCTGGTAGATTCCCTATGTCAGTTTTCTTCCACATAATTTGAGTAATCTCTAAAAGCTCAGGAATTGACACAATAATGGAATAAACGAATGAAAATGAAATAAGGTCTGCGAGATTTCTGAATTTCTCCTGAATGAAGTATTGATTGCGACTAAACAACACCACTGAATAGTACCACACTATCAAAAGTAGAAAGATACTAACGAAAACTGCATTCCACCTTTTCACATGTTTGGTACTCTGTTTTAATGATGCTATCCAAAACACACAGTAAGATAAAGGTATAACATATACAAAAGGGGCGTAATAAGGCTGCATACCAGAAGATATTAATGAAAATGACACGCCAAGGCATGTAGATTGAACCGAACAAAAAAACAATGGTGGCATTATTACAACACGTCTGCTTTGACGACAATTAATGTTATTGCAACCTATCATTTTCCTAGATGTGATTAACAGGATACCACAGTGGAGGAAACCAATAACCAACGAATAAAAAAGGTCCATAGAGAATAAACAGCATGTTAGAAAAATAGCGGCGAAACATAAAAGCTGTTTCCATGCATATGTCTTATCTATTCGAGTCGTAGAGACGCAAGTCTCCCATACGGTTGAAAATAAAAAAACGGACATAGACGACACTAAAGAAAGTACAATGGCTCTAGCAATATTATACTGAACTTTACAAATTGTATCAGCGAATACAATTCCGGATAGTGTGCACCCAAAGCCATAGATTGTTATGGTAAATATCAGCAGTTTGTTCTCTCTTGTTTTCATATACTATTTCTTCCTGACTAATCTTTTTTTATCCAGTATTTGCTCTGTAGTAAGAATCAAAGCACATCAACGATACTGTAGAATCATAATTTGCGCATTTATTTTTTATCTTTGATTTTATCTTCTAACAAGGCTTTTATATTCCGATATTGATATTCGCTGATATTTTTATCTTCATACATTGCATTCAAATCTGATATCGCTTGATTGATATCAGATAGGGTATGCCTTGCTTCAAGCATTGCCATTATTGAAGCGATCGAACTATACTTATTGGACATATTGGAACCTTCTTTCCTATAATATCTTATAATATCTTGATGTCTTTTACAACATTTCTAATATTACAACGCTTTTCGACAGGAAATGCGGACCGGGGTGGCGCAAAAAGGGAAAAAAGAGAAAATGCAAAAGCAAGGCGTGGGGAAAATAGATCCTCGCACATTGGAGCACTCATGGTTAATTGCAAAAAACAATATCTATGTTCCCATGCTTTCACAGGGATTAGTATCCCTCCTAATATAAGTTTCCTTATTTCAACAGTTTTGACGTGACCCAACCTGCCCGGCCGTCGCTTGTTTTCACAAGAGAATACCCATTTTCCATAGCGAGAACCGTAACTATTTCTCCTTCCCTGATATACTTGTTATACTCTCTCCCCTCTTTGGAGGGTGACCATCTCAAGTATGCATTGCCGGAAGTGGTGCCTTCCACACTCTTTGTCTCATAATCTGTAAGCCAGCCGTTGGTAGGGCTGGCAACGCCATCTTGTCCATCAAGGTCATGTGGGCCAGGTCTGGTAGATGCCGGTGTGATCTCGACTTTAGGTGTTTGAGTTACGGGGGGAGTTGCTGGTGAAACAGTAGCAACCGGAGTATGAGTAGGTTCTGCCGTGGAGATAATAGGAGTTTGCGAAGGTTCTGGCGTGGAAGATGGGTTCGGTCCAAGGATATCAATTGAACTTATCCCCGTGACAAACGCAAAAATAGTAATAATAGAAGCGATAAATGCAGCTTCACTTCGTAAAGTCTTTTTTTGTTTTTCTTCATTCATTTCTTTGATCCTTTTCTTGTTCCCTATTATATTTTTCAAAAGTATTCAAAATCGAATGAAAACTGTATTTCGAAGGTAACCAGCAATACTACTCGATAGTGCACCATCTCGCTTCATAACTTATGAACGTTTTTCGACAGGGAATGCGGACAGGGGTGGGTGAAAAAGGGAAAAGAGAAAAAGCAAAAAGCAAGGCGCGGAGAGTGCTTAGCTCCTCGCGCCTTAGTGATGACACAATTGTTGTTTTCTTCGCGAAAAGAAGGAATAGCCCCTGTTCCCTATATGTGTTTGATAGCAGGAGTTTTTCAGTTTATTTCATATTCAACTCCGTCTTCTCCCCTCACATAATACTTTACATTTTTTTCATTTAAAAATTCTTTAATAATATCTCCGTGAACGCAACGACCTACATGCAAAAACGGCTGATTATTTACTCGAAGGTTTTCTCCATCAATGAGCATCTGCTGATTAACCATATCAAAGCCAAGGTGAAGGTGAAGAGTCAAACTTTGCATTCCAAAGACAACTCCTTCTGCGTCGAAAAGCGGCCCTCCGCTCTGCCCGCGCAAACCAGGCGTAGTTAACTCAATCTCACAAATTCTGTTGTCGTTGATAACATTCCTGGTAAACATACCATCGATCGGAAACCATGGGGTGTTATTAACGCCTTTGCTCCATGCTATTCTGTCACTCGTTGGATCGTACGCGTAATCACTAAACTCTGGAAAGGGAAAACCCAGTCTGCACAGGTAGTCTCCCGGCCTGATTTTATTGCAGTTCATGGCAAATGCCGCATGCCCGCAATAGTCCTTTTCGGTGAAGCCCATGAATCTAATAAGCGCAATATCATATTGAGGGTGAAGATCAACGTTGATGTTTAGGCTTTCTCCCGAAATACCAGATAATTGAACCAACTGTTCTACAATAACTTCACGATTATACTGGTATTTGGCTTCTAACCGTTTTCTTGCTGCCTTATAGTTTTTGCCGCTATCGAGTTGCGCACGTTCCTGCTTAAAAGAAGTATAGTTTTTGTTGATTCCATCTGCTTGGAGAATCGCTTCAGCAACATGGCGGCAGGTAATTGCACAGCCCTCATCATTAACGAAAAACATGGTCGCTAACCCGGGAATTACAGTTTGGCTATTATACTTTCGGCTAATAAATCTAATTGGTCTAATATAGTTTCCTACTTGTTCAATTGCGTCTGAAAACATGGTTCCACTCCTCTCAAATACTATTTCTTCATATACTTGTAAAACGTTTTTCGACGTGAAATGCGGACAGGGTGGGAAGGAAAAGTGAAAAAGCAAGGCGCGGGGAGTGGATTAGCTCCTCGCGCCGCGGTGGTGTGATTCATTTGCTGTTTTCTTCGTGGGCCAAGGAACCGTCCCCTGTCCCACGGTTCCTAAAATACAGTATGTTCAGTTGTGGTTTCTCCAATAAGTTCAGCCTGCCTTTTAAGTAAAACATGCAGGGTGTTATTAATATAAACAGAGAATTCTTTAGGAAAATTATAACAATAATAGTATTCGTAATAATTGGGGACTCCATGGCGTTTTTGATTATCGAGGAGTTCCCAGCCGAGGGAATAGTCCAAATATACATCGAAACATGTAGGTATCTCAGATTTGTATATGAGATGTTTCTTGCTTTGTATTATTTCTATGATTTTATTGTTCAAAGGAATTTTGTATGTATCAACATAATGTGCCCAGATTTTCTGCTCGTCTTCAGGCAAGTCACCTAGACTTGTTTGATCCTTTGAAAAAACATGTCTTCTTCCGAAGGTATAAAGGATTCGCTCAAATAGTATGTTTTGCTCTTGTAAAAGAGCAGAAATCGGCCCGTAAAACTCTGCGATCTGCTTATCAATTTGTTCTTTTTCCCACTGCTTTTGGCGAAAAACAATTTCGTTTTTCTTGCGGCTATCTTCTATTCTTATGTTTTGGCGGTACGGAATAATCCAACCAAACACTACGAATAGCAGTCCCACGAAAGTTAAAAGAAGCTCTATTACTTTCACAACTTGATCAAAATTCATAGGCTAACCTCTCTCTTATTGTTTTTCAGAAAACTGTCGCGTAGATTTCCATGTACTGCTATAAATTAGAATTCAACTATTTTTGTTCTATAATCACTTGCTTGATAAATGTGCCTTATTTTCAGCCTAATAAATGAACGTTTTTCGACAGGAAATGCGGACAACAGGGGGATGGGCAAAAAAGCAAAAACGAGGCTCGTAGGAAGAACCTCGCGCTTTGATAATTTGATTCAATTGCCGTTCTCGCTGTGGGACAAGAACCAACCCTGTAACAAACATAATCTGGGCCCCCCCAAATAGAGTGGCCCAGACCAGATTTACCATTGCTAAAGGTTGCACGAAATCATTTTACTGTTTCCTATAATCTTCAGGAGAAAACACAGTAGAACACATGGAAGCGAGAAGTGCCCAAGACTTCAGGATTGTCCAAAAGCTCCTGCGCTGTCTTTCCGAAAAGGCTTGTCCCCTCTGCCTCTGTTCTTTCAACCATAAGCAGCAGGTTTACCGGGACTCCTTTCTCCACGACTGATGCTTCCTCAACAGGGAAGCAGACCTGAAAGGCAGGAGCAACAAAGGACTCCTCAACCTGAGGATATGCCCCAGTGTCCCATCGTGTATATTCCCTGCGGTGAAGGACATCCACCACAACACCATCCTTATCCCAAACCTCAGTATCTTTGTAATAAATCTCGTTCAGCGTTGTATAGCGATGCGCGGTGCTGATAAAGATATCTCCCCGCCGCGGCTCTGTATATGGCGTTTGTGCAAATGCAAAATCAAGCAGGATTGCTTCTTCCACTTTTTCGCCGTCGACATACGTGTCACAGCAGAGACTTACATTTGAATAAGAGTCATCTGTCTGATAGGTAAAGAAGAACGAGCTTCCCACCGGGCCTTCCAGCAGCCCCAGCACCCGTTGTGCTTCCTCATCCATCTCTGTATTAGCAATGACATAGCTTTCGCTCTCTATATCAGCCGATGCAACTCCCCCGAGAAATGCAGCTTTTCCAATCCCCAACAGCACCAAGCATGAGAGCACGCCAATAATACAACGTTTGATTTCGACTGTCATAAACACACCTTCATAACCTATGTATTAATTGTTCTCTCAAAAACAATTCCGTTACGTTCACCACTTACACTGGATCTATACAGTGGCCGTTACCCGGACAACTAGCCGATTCCCATTTGATAATCGTATAATCACATTGTTTGCAATACCTGGAGTACTGAAAATAATGTCTATTCCCACTATGATAATTGGTTCCCGTGTAAACATAGTTTGCAGGATAATGGTTTTCCGTGCGCTGATATTCCTCATGGTATGAATCAAATATTGTACCTGTTGTATTGTCCCAGTAAAACTCATGTAGGTAAACATCATGTTGCTGCTGATTCTTATAGACGTAAACCACGTCGGAATGGTGGTGCTCGATTATCTCATCAATCGGATCTTCACTGACAGGCTCTGTTGTTTCCTCGGCAAATGCAGATAATGGCAGTGTTGAGATCAGCATGCAAAACGCAAGTAATAATAGAATTGCAGTTCTTTTCATAGTTTCTCCTCTCACAAAACACAAAGGACATTCTCTCCGATGGGGAAAAGTCTTGCTGCATAGACCTTTAGAATTGCCTCATACCTTCTCACATAAAGTATGAGTTTGTTTAGGGGGGGTGTCTTTTATGACGACCATTTTTAGTTGAATAACGCTTATAATGCTTTCCTTTCTGCATTTTGGACAATAGAGCGGGAAATTTAGTAAAACCGTTTCAAATCTTACCTTAACTCTTGTTTTTGAACAACAAGATGGGCAGCGAATCCACGTTGAATGTAGCATTGTCGCTCGAGACATATCGGCATTTTCTGAACACTACTGCAATTCTGAGAGATAGAGACTTACTTTGGATTGAATGATACTTGCAGTTTCCTCAGCGCTTCTGTTGCCAGCAAAGAAATCCACGCTTTCATCCATGATAATGCCAATAACAGTATCATCGTAGATAGCCATATTTTCGATATGATCTAGTAAAGAAAGCAACCTGGAGGCCTGTTCAGGACTCATCTGCTCGTATTGTTTCTCACTCTCTTCTGCTTTATGTATACTTTCAAGTAAGCGTGGACGATAGATCGGGATACCGTAGTTTATTGGTTCACTTTGAAGTAGGTATTTTATAAATTCCCAGCATCCTTCAATTTGGTCGCTCTTTGAAATGATGCCGATTGGATGTTGAAAGCGAATATCTGTGCCACAGCGCCCATCTATTGTCGGCCATCCTATGAAGCTAAGCTTTTCTCCGGCGAAGGTTTCATCCCTTGCTAAAGTATATATTTGGTCCGTCATAGAAGGAGCAACGATCATTTTTCCTTCCCCAACGAAGCTCGCTCCCAAACCGATAAGCTCATTATCTTCAGTAGCCAGTTTATCTTGAATTCGAGAACAAGCTTTCAAGAGTTCAACAAATTTCACTGTATCGAATTCACATATACCGTGTTCCCAATCAATGGCTTCTCGAGTATAACGTCGCGAGACTTCCTTAAGAAAAAGATCGTGAGAGATATTGTATATAATCCAAACATCATCATCCTCTTGTGCTTCCAATTCCAAGTATTCCTGCATTGTCCACCCATATCGCTCACCAAAGCGCGACTGTTTTGCAACTAATGTATCCACAGTAATATTGCTGCCGAGAAGGAATAGGCCACCAAAAGAGCGCAAAGCTGTTAGGGCTACGAGGTCGTCATCCGCTACCGTGCTGTCGTTGGCAATACACTTGTCCATATCGAGCAGTAGCCCCTTCGAAATAAACGGAAATGGAGAAAGCTGTGAGAAGCAAACCATATCAGGGTATTTGCCGCTAATTACCTCTGTATTTAGTTGACGTACTCCTTTGTTCCACCCATCAGCCCCATCTTGTAAATAGTCTACTACTGTAACATGAAAGTGATTATTTTGTTGATTGAATCTAGATGCCGCACTTTGAATTGCATTCTCCATTTTTCCTTTATCCGACGGGTGCCGCATTGTAACTAGTATCAATTCAGTCTTCTCAGTTGAATCGAGAATCAGTCGGCTTTTATCTGCCTCGTCTTCAGCTTTGCCTGTAGGCATAAGGCCGCATGCTGATAATACCAGAGAAAACAGGATTAAAGCTATCAATACCCTTTTCATTTTTCTCCTTTTAGGGATTCAAAATAAATGAAAAATTATCATTTCCATCATCATCCAAATCTCGAGAATAACCGGGTATTGCATATCCATAATAATTATATATCCCGGTATTAGAATCTGGATAACCATACCACCATAGCATATGTTCAATATCATATACTCCTTGTTGCTCCCAGAGAATCTCCCCGCTTTCAAATTGTCCCAATCGAGTAATGTAACTTGTACTCGTCGTGGAATGAAATAAGGTAGTACCAATGGATCGCAATCCTAAAGCATATGCAGTAACCGACAAAGCTGCAATCAAGATAAAACACACAACAAGAGAAACAGCTAATCTTATTCTCTTCATGATACTCTCCTTTCATATACGCAACTCAATATTATTATCATAATATTTGTTGGCTCATCCCCTCCCGTCTATCATAATTTTTCAGTTTAACTTTTTTTCTCAGCCCCCTCTTTTTTGCTCTATACTATGGTTATACCTGCAATAAGACTATCTCTGAGTTTAGAGTAGCAAGAAACAGCATTTTTGTCAAGAAGTATTTTTGTAAAATAGGTATTGTGTTTATATATATTTGTGTTATTGTATTCTTAATAGGAATTCTCGCCTAATAAAAGGAGAAAAACAATGGCAAAACAGAACGGAAGCGTTAATTTTCAAAGGGGTGTGGCCTCCCTGGTCATTTTAGCATTGCTCAACAAGCAAGATATGTATGGCTACCAGTTGGTTCAAGAGGCCGAAAAACAGAGTGGGGGTGCCATCATGATGCAGGAGGGTTCACTCTATCCGGTGCTCTACCGGCTCCTGGACGAAGGCTATATTTCTGATCGTAAGGAACTGGTTGGCAAACGAATGACCCGAATCTATTATCATATTGAGCCATCTGGTGTGACGCATCTGCAGGCACTTATCAAAGAATATCGAGCAGTGACCGCCGGTGTATTTCGTGTGATCGGGGAGGGAGAAGTACTTCATGAGTAAAAGTGCATATCAGCATTATAAGAAACGAGTCTACTCGTTATTGCCATGCGGTCACCGGCAGAAACGCCAAATCATGGAACAGTTTACATCAAGCATATCAGCCTACCAGTCGGAGCATCCAGAAGCGGATCATTTACAGCTTACGGAACATTTTGGAACCCCGGAAGAAGTCGCTGCGGCCTGTGTAGAGAGCACTGGGACGGCGGAGTTGCTCCGGATGGTTCGTTTTCGCAGACGAATAATTGCCATCGTTGCAACCGTGATGATTGCTGTATTTTTCCTGTGGGCCATAGCCGTATCAGTGGCTACTATTAGGCTGCAGAACAGCACACCAGGTATTATCATTGCAACGGTGGAAGAACTGCCCGAGGGAGCCGTGGTCGAGGATGAAACAATAATTATTGAAGAGGTGAAACCATGAAAAGGCTATGCTATATCTTTCTTACAGTAATTATCTTAATTGGATTATTTCCAATAGATAATGCTTCTGCAGAAGAACCCGCAAGTATTATTGAAATGATTAGTTTTATCGATGGGAGTTATGCAATTGTCACACTTTCAGGAGGCTCAGTACCTACGCCACCATGCTCTATTGGTCTAAGAAGTATGAGGAGCATTAAGAGCGGTAGTAAAACTTATACGTACTATAGCAATACCGGCGCTGTTGAATGGTCTGCTACCCTCACAGCTTCTTTTTCATATAACGGGAGTAGCTCCTCTTGTACTTCGGCTAATTGTAGTGTCAGTATTTCAAATAATTCTTGGTATCTCATTTCAAAAACATGTACGAAAAGCGGCAACGCAGCTACTGCAAATATCACTATGGGACTCAAGTATCTTGGTAAAACTGTTCAAACAATTCCCATTACCATCACCCTTTCATGTGATGCAAACGGGAACCTGACTTAATCAGTCAATAAAAATCATAGCGAAAAAATCGCGAATGCATTTTAAAGCGCAAGCCACCTCCTTTCAATTAGATGGAGGTGGCTTGTTTTAATATACTGGATGGCCGAAGCCGTAGATAGGGGTTGCACCCAGGGTATAACTATTCTGGATGCAGCGGTCACCAGCATTACCTTCGACAGTGTAGATAACACTGCCCTCTACCCGCTCAACGATACCAACATGGTCAGCCAGACCATCGCTCTCCCAGTCCAGAAAGATAATATCCCCCGCCATGGGCTCATAGCTCCGGTCCTTCCATTGACCGCGCTCTCGGAACCAATTCAAATAAGGCCGGACGCCTTCCATCCGCGGCAGTACTTCGGCATCCAGGAAACCGCATTGATCGGCACACCAAGAAACAAAGATCGCACACCATTCCACACGGTAAGGATACCCGTACCACTCGCAGTAAAGCAGGCCACCTTCGTTCCCAATTTGGGAGCGGGCTACTTCCACGATTGCCTGATTGCCTTCGCCAAAGAAGATGCGCCCCAGCGGATAGTAGCGCAGCACGTGGGACACATAGGCCTTGTCGCCGTAACCTGCCCAACCGTATTGTGAGGCCATCATGTTGGAGAATTCGATGGCGTTCAGCTCGGAATAGCCGCCGTAGTTGGCCAGCGCCCAGGATATGTAACCGCTGCCGTAGTTGTAGCCCTGTAGAGCAAGGGAAATGCCATCAAGGTCAATTGGGCTTTCGACGCCGGACAGCCGCAGGCAATCTGCAAGGTTTTGAATACCGACATCAATACTGTACTCCGGGTCAGTGATACCACCTGGACAATGGGGATACCGTGTATTAAATCCGCACTCGGAGCACTGCATGGGATCACTCCCCTGCCCGCCGCTTTCCTGCATCATGACGGCCTTTATCAGCTCGGTATATTCGGGAATGCCGTACTGATTGGCATAGATCTGAATGATCGGAGTGTACGCCTCCACCTCTGCACTGACAGGAACATAGGTGCTGCGCCCCTCACCGCTGCCAAACAAGGCGACGGCGATCCCGGCCAGCATAATAAGCGGAACAATCATTATCAGTGCAAAACCGCCATACATCATAAGATCATCAGAGCTTGGCCGGACTGCTCTTGAAAGGGCTGCGCCGAGCTTCTCGATAATCTCATTGCCGGCCTTAACCGCGCCTTTTGCGGAGCCTGTTTTGATCTGCTTGATCGTTTGGTCGCGGGCATATCTGCGCCCCTGCTCCTTGACGATCTGTCCTTTTGATGTCCCGACTGAGGATGTATCACAGGGCAGCGTTCTTTGACACTGCCCCGTGATTTGTTTTCTGTCCTTTCGTGTACTGCGATACTGCGAGGTGTTATTGGCCTGTTCTTGCAGTACAGACGTACTCCTATTTTGATCAGGGAGAAGATCATTATCTGCCCGGTCGGAGATCGGCTTATCGGAGCTATGTGCTGTATCATGCTTGCGTCTCTGGTCTTTGAGATAGCTTTGGCGCATTCGCTTTTTTGGCGGTTCAGGTGGATGCTCTGTGATCTCAAAACTTGTCTCACCGTGAGACATATTATTGATCCGCCCCCGGCTTGCCGCGGCCTTTTTCTGTTTGACCTCCTGCACCATTTGCCGACGCATACGCTCTTTAGACGTTGGTGTCCGGACAGATTGTGTGGCTTCTATATGTGTTTCACCGTGAGACACATTTTGTGAGCTTTGCTTTGCGGCTTCGGATTTCTCTTTTCTGGCCTCCTTTACGGCCTGCCTACGCACACGCTCTTTGGGCATGACGGCTTTGACTGACTGGGAGTTGCGGGAATGTGTCTCACGCTGAGACACATTCCCATGCTGCCTTAGCGGTGGATAATTGGTCTGATGGATCGCTCCGTTTGCTATGCTACCTGCATAGTCCTCTGCCTTGTCAACGGCGGTATAGGGCTGATGCTCCTGGTCGGGGGCTATGGCCTGCTGTGCCTCGGAGCGTTGCTTTGTCGCCGTCTCTATCGCGTGGTATCGGCCTGCCTGCTTAATGGCTTCTTTTGCCGGAGCTTTCCGGGGCGGCTTGTCCTTCAGAGCATCGGCTTTATCACGGATGGTTTTCTTGCGCCCGGCCTCTTTTGCTTTGCTGCGCTCCATATCAGCCGCGCCCAGGCGTTGTATTCATCAGCCGGTAAAGCTCCGTGTCCTGCGGAATCGTGCAGTCAAACGGGATCACCGCGCCGGATACACGCATGAGGCCGTGTCCCGGCTCCACATCCGTCACATATCCCATCTGTGTATCGGAAATATGCAGGAGCACGGACAGCTCCGCCCGGTCGGTGGCCGCCTGGTTGAACAGCATAAGAAACTCGCTGTTTGCGAACATGAGGCGGGCGGTGTCGGAGGTCAGACATTCCTCCACGTTCTGCGTGGCTGCCGTCAAAATACCGCCGTACTTGCGAAAACGCTTCCATGCCTTGTACAAGACTTCCGCAGAGTAATGGTACTTAAAGTACAGATACACCTCATCGATGAATACCCAGGTAAACTTTCCCCGCTTCCGGTTTTCCATGACACGGTTTTGAATGGCCTCCAGCGTGACCACAAGCGCCGTCTTGCGCAGAGAGTCGCCCATTTCGTAAAGGTCAAGAACGATGATCCGGTTGCCCATATCCACGTCCGAGGCATGAGCAAATACATTCAAACTGCCCTCGGTGATCAGCTCGGCGGTCAAAGCCAGCTCCCGCGCCTCCGGCTCCGGCTGACGCAGCACTTCGTTTCGCCAGTCGGTCAAAAGCGGTGCCGGAGCTTTGCCGCGCAGATAAGGCTTATAGATACTCGCGGTACAACGGTCAATGATGGATCTGTAACTGCCGCTGATCGAGCCGGTTCCCATCTGTTGTTCCAGAATACTCATAATCAGCTCAGACTTCTGAGCCACGGGGTTTTCATCCTCATACCCGGCGGGGATTTCCAGCGGGTTCAGATGATGGTTGCTGTTTGGACTGATCTCCACAACCTCGCCGCCGAAGGCGCGGGCCAGGGTGCCGTACTCGCGCTCGGCGTCCACGATGATAATATCGTCG
>Ga0247609_10004140_pt1 | contig 14505 bp, 8 predicted proteins | sample 172DNAGHGlowgp2_FD_193487 | JGI IMG/M metagenome (GOLD analysis project Ga0247609, IMG submission 193487) | Sheep rumen microbial communities from Palmerston North, Manawatu-Wanganui, New Zealand - 1728 DNA GHGlow gp2 | ecosystem: Host-associated > Mammals > Digestive system > Stomach > Rumen ...
GAATATTGTAGGATCATCCGTTTCATAAGCAATATGCTGTAGATTTCCATGTTCGTCATATCCACCATATTCTGTCCATTCGCCCCATTCAAATTGTTCACCATTAACACCAATTCTGTAGAAAACTGTCACATCAAGTTCATCACTATTTGGGTTTTCAATAGTTGCATAAGGTCGCACATAATAGCCACCTATGGCCTCTGAATAGTCGAAATATTCCCAGCCATCACAATTATGCATCAACATACTAGGAGCTTCTGGTTTAAGACATGGGACTACTACGTGCTCACTAATAGTATCCGACGGCAATTTACCTTCCGCTTGGGCATAAGCTGAGACCACAAACTCCTGCTCAACATAAAGACATGGAATCTTATACTCACAGGAATACTCACCTTGCACCACTTCTTCACCATCTACAAGAATATGAATAACGGCTGCTTCTCCACATTCAGACTCAATCATAACACATTGCTCTGGTTTGTCAAAGGGTAGTACACGCATCAGTGGTGCCATTGTTATGTCCAACTCGTCTTGAGCGCTCAAAGTTGCAACAGATGCAATCAGCATCATCAGGGTTAAAAAAATATTCTTTTTCATAGTCGTAAACATTATTAGTTAATCATTAATTTCAATGCGAAATTACATGACTGCAGGCTTCTATTACAACTGTTCCCGGCATCAAATTTCAAGATGTCAAAAAATCATACACTATATTGTCAAATTCTTTTACACTTCAAGGCATACCGCACGCAGAAAACTGCGTGCAATAGGCAGTGACGCCCTTGCACGCAGCAGATCAACTGAACTTTTCCCTACATGATTAATTGCCGTTGAGCAACATCTCTATCAGGGTGGTGACATCGGTGATGCCAATATTGCCATCGCCGTCTACGTCACAGTAGTCAGGCAACTCGCCATCATTGAGCAGTTGACCGATCAAATCCGAAACGTCGGTGATTGCAAGCTTGCCGTCACCATTCACATCACCAGGACCTGCACCCAGGAACGGCACGATGCGTGAGAAACGGCACCACTCGTCTGCGACACGGTAATCCTCCAGGGCCTCGTTGGGGACAAAGAGTGTCGCCTGGTCATAAATACTATAATCGGAATACTCTTCACCGTAATAAAACGCATCTATACTGAATGGGGGCACAATGCCACGACAAGTCACACTTGTCAAAGCCGAACAACCCGCAAAAGTCATTGAACCGATTTCAACGACCGAGGCTGGAATATCGATGCTGATCAAGTTCTCACAATTCTTAAATGCTTCTTCCTCAATCGACGTGACAGTGATAGGCACCTCAATATGGCTCAGGTTATAACACCACTTAAACATCTTTTTACTGATTGTAGAAACGGCATCAGGGATAGTGATAGTTGTCAATTCACTACAGCCCCAGAATGCACCCGGACCGATCTGAGTGACTGAATCGGGAATCCTAATTTCTGGAATCGATGTATTGAAAAAAGCGCCGCCTCCGATCTTGGTAATGGTGTTCGGCAACTGAATGCTTGTCGACTGACAATCTTTAAATGCACACTCATTGACTGCAGTGACGGTATAGGTCTTCCCGCCATAATCAACTGTGCTCGGAATGATGATCTCTTCATCATAATACCACGGACTGTTCATAGATAACAGATCCGGGTCCAGAACATATTCCTCAACATCGTCTACTGGCCCATACGGATCATAATTATAAGCAGACCAATCTATCGTACGACTTGTTACAGCAACAGCCTCATCACTGAGAATGGTATAATACAACCCACCGGCTTTGAAGTCGTAATTGCGGCTAAAGTGGATTGAGGGATAACATTCAAAGTTGAAGTCAATCCTGACGCGCTCGCTCTCGGTCTTGTAGTCTGCTACCGAATAAGCTTCAACCCAGCCATAGGCAGACTCTTCCAGCCACAAGTCCGGGTCAACACAGACCCCTTCGGGCATAAAACCAGGAGTAAGATAAGCGGTTTTCCAATCCGAGGAGACCTCGGCACCATTCCAATTCAGATAATAATGGTACCTGTAATAAATGGTCACTGCTTCAGGATCAGTATTTTCAAATCCAATGGAATATGATTCATAACATTGAAAATGCTCTTCCATGGGTGAAGTCTCAGGATACCTGCGCTCATGAATGCCCGGTGGCATTGTCTGTTCCGTCACAGGCAGGGCGGTTACAAGGTAGGAAAACTGGGTAGTCTCGGACCAACCTTTGCCTGGGATCCTCGCCCGAGCCTGAATCTCTACATACTGCTCCCAATTGGTGCGCTCCAACCCATATACCGAGGTCGGGCCTTCGATGCCTTCCCCCCAAGGAAAGCTACCATCGATTCTCATGACTAACTCCCCGTTGACATAGATATCGGCCATGACATCTCCTTCCTCACCTTCAAAAGTGAAGACAAAATTCACATGGTCACCACAATCCACAACCTCAATGACTGGAGCAGCAGTCGCTTCCAACTCATCTTGAGCACTGACGGTCAAGTTTGTCAAGCTTGCCAGTAACAAGATCATATAAACAATACGTTTCATATTCGCTAAGTTTTTTAGTGGTTAATTTTTGGTTAAACTATTTCAAACCACGAATTTACTATCCACAAAACACTTAAACAAATGATTAAGCGGGAAAAAACGCCATATTCCTTTATTTGACCCAAAAGTGTCTAATTATTTTACACTTCAAGGCATACCACACGCAAAAAACTGCGTGCAATAGGCAGTGACGCCCTTGCACGCAGCAGATCAACTGAACTTTTCCCTACTTTATCAATTGCCGTTGAGCAACAAATCAATCAAGGCGGTCACATCGGTGATGTTCACCTTGCCGTCGCCGTCTACGTCACAGTAGTCAGGCAACTCGCCATCATTGAGCAGCAGACTAATCAAATCGGTCACGTCACTGATATTCACAATGCCATCACCATTGATGTCACCAGTTTCAACTTGCATCTCCACGATAGTCCCAAAACAGTTACTCCATCTTGGGGCTGCTTGATAGGCCTCCAGACAACCCGACGGTACATGTAGCGTCCTCCCTGATGCATCATCAGAAAAAAGGCCAAGCCATCCCATTGAAAGCTGCGACAAATCTTCAATATATGAATAGACGTCTTTCAATGCGTGACACCTGAAGAAAACCTCTTTTCCTAGATAGGTCACTGATTTTGGGATAGTGGCACTGGGCAGATTGCGACAAGAAGAAAAAGCTTCATCACCAATGTATGTGACGGATTTCCCCATGGTCATATCTCTAAGACCTGAGCAATCTTTAAACGCTCCGTCACCGACATAAGTAACAGAATCTGGGATAACAACACTCCTTAAACCACAATTCTCAAACGCCTCCTTACCAATGTAAGTAATTGAATTAACTAAAGTAATCTCTTTAAGGCCATACGCACAAGAAAACGCTCGATCACCGATGTGGGTGACAGAGTTTCCCAGGGTCACGTGCTTCAAATAATCGAAATTGCGCCCAAATGCTCCATCACCAATGTAGGTGACAGAATTGGGGATATCAACACTAGGCAGATGAACTTCCCAAAATGCTTCATCTCCGATTTTGGTGACCGTATTGGGAATGATGGATTTTCTACACCCCATCACAAGCGTGTTACTTGAAGTCTCGATGATTGCATTGCAATTATCACGAGAATCATATACTGGGTTATCACTTGCTATGATTAAACTATCCATCCAAGTACAACCAGCAAAAACCCCTTTTCCTATGTGGGTGACAGCACTGCCGATGTAGGCTTTCATATTCCCGCAATAGCTGAATGCTCTGTCACCAATAGAAACTACTGAGTTGGGAATATCAACTGAATATAGAGAACATCCTTTAAAAGCGTCATTGCCAATGTGGGTGACCGAATTTGGAATAACAATGCTATTGCTATTGAAGTCACACCCATAAAAGGCACTGTCGCCAATTTTAGCGACAGTATTTGGGATTATCGTTCCCTTGCATCCTAATATCAATGTGTTGGTTGAGGTTTCAATCACAGCATTGCAATTGTCACGGGAATCCAACACCTGGTTAGCATTTGCCACAGTTATACTATTCAGGCTGAAACAACCCCAAAATGCCCCTTCACCAATTTGACTAACAGATTCGCCAAATGCCACATTTTTCAGTCGGCAGCAGTAAGCAAAAGCCTCCTTGCCAATAGTAGTAACAGAATTGCCGATGGTAACACTAGTCAGGCCCATTCCTTCAAAATAGTGATCACCAAAATATCCAGCTTCTAAACCACAATTACAAAATGCCTCATCTCCAATACTAATAACAGAATTAGGGATATCAACACTCGATAAGGCATAGCAATAATAAAACGCCCCGTCACCAATCGTTATAAGGGAACTGGGTAAATCAAGGGAGTTCAAATTCCAACAGTAATTGAAAGCATAATCTCCGATGGTGGTAAGAGAGTTGCTAAAAGTTACATCCCTCAACGAATCACAATCAGAAAATGCATATTCGCCAATTGTCGTGACCGAGTTACCCATGGAGACCTCCCTCAGCAAACGGCAACCACCGAATGCGCCGTTGCCAATAGCGGTAACCGAGTTGCCGATAATGACACTGGTAAGCCCTGCTTTTCCGTCAAAAAGATTCGGATCAAACGGACAGTCATCTTCATCAACATAACATCCCGAGAAAGCATAATCACCAATATTGGTGACCGAGTTACCTATAATAAGATTTTCCAAGCAGTAGCAGCCATAAAAAGATTCAGCACCAATGACAGTGGCAGGATTGTCTATCGAGGTGGCGGGGTCGCCGATAGTAACGTCCTTCAGCAGATGGCAATCATAAAACGCCTTTTCACCTATCATCTCAACAGAGTTGCCGATTGTGACACTGGTGAGTCCTGTTGGCTCAGGAAACAAATCCCAACCGTCATCAATCGCGCCACTATTATCTATATAGCATTGATAGAACGCTTCTTCACCGATAGTGATGACGGATTCAGGGATATCAATGTTGGTCAAACTATAGCAGTATCTAAATGCACCTTTCCCAATTGAAGTAAGGGTATTAGGGAAGTCAAAACTCTTCATGCTTATACAGTGTTCGAATGCTTCATCACAAATTGTTGTGACAGAGTCGCCCATGACGAGATTCTCAAGAAAGATACATGATGCAAAGGCTTCTCTGCCAATTGTCGTGACAGAGTTGCCGATAGTAACACTTTTCAGACCAGTTTGCTCTTCGCCACCACCTTCAAACCAACACTCATCAACACATTCATAGAACGCCCTCTCACCGATAGTAATGACAGAGTTCGGAATATCAACGCTGGTAAGAGCACTGCACTCACTGAATGCACAATAACCAATACTCGTGACAGTGTTTGGAATGACGATGCTGGTCAAGCCTTCGCATCCGTCAAATGCCCCGCTGCCGATACCTGTGACGGTATAGGTGCTATAATTGTAGGTGATGGTCTCAGGTATGATCACGTCACCAGAGATATCTCTGTTATTACTTACAATAGCCTCATTACCGTTAGTGTAGTAATTAATACCGTCCACCTTAATCCAATCGGCAGACGCGGTGATGCACGTTAGCACCATCAGCAGTGTTAAAAGTAAAATCTTTTTCATAGTCGTAAACGTTATTAGTTAATCATTAATTTCAATGCGAAATTACATGACCACAGTCTTCTATTACAACTGTTCCCGGCATAAAAACACAAGATGTCAAAAAATCATACACTATACTGTCTAATTATTTTACACTTCAGGGACTACAGCGACAAAAAACCGGACCAAAACAAATTGGTCCGGTCATTAAATCGTCTGTCGTAAAAGATTATACCGAGTCGGGGACAGTGGGAGTATCCTCGAGTTTCTCGTCGGGGTTGAAATCGTCGGTCAAGGGAATGGCGAGGCTATCCTCATTGAACAGCATCGTCGAGTCAAACTCCTCGACCGGAGCAATCGATGAGCAACCCGAATACAGGTCGGCATTGATGGGCTCCTTGCAGGGCTGGAAGCGCTGGTGATAGCGCTGGAACTGTGGATCGCTCAACACGAGTTGCAGGAAGCGGCCGCAGATGGGTAACGCCGTCTTGCTGCCCTGTCCCAGAGCACCCCAACGGAAGTGGATCTGGCGATACTCGCCGCCCACCCATGAGCCGCACACCAGACCTGGCGAGACAGCGACAAACCAGGCATCGGCGTGGCGGTTGCTGGTGCCAGTCTTGCCACCCAGGTCCACGTCATAGAGGGGACGGGTAACGTAGCCGTTGAGCGCCATGGCTGTTCCACCGGCGTCGGTGCGGCACGCCATGAGCATCTGCTGCATGAGCCATGCAGAGCGGTAGGACATCGCCTGCTTCTGATGGTCGGGGGCATGGTAAATCTCCTTGCCGTCACGGTCCACGATGCGGGTCACGATGACCGGGTCGTGCATCTTACCGTCGTTGACCACAGTGCAATAGGCATTGACCAGTTCCATCAAGTCCACATCACTGGCTCCTAGCGACAGGGCAGGCTTGGGCTCCAACGGCGACTTGATGCCCATGTCGCGGGCAAGCTGGGCGATTTCGCTGAAACCGACCTCGGTGGCAACACGCACGGTGACGCTGTTGATACTCTGGGCAAAGGCGCCGCGCAGCGTCATTTCGGCGCCGCTGAAGGTGCCGTTGGCATTGGTCGGACGCCAGTGCTCCATCTCCTGCTTGTCCTCATTATATACAAGGGTGTCGATATACTCGTCAAGCCTGCGATCACAGGGAACGAGCCCCCGCTCCATCGCCATAGCGTAGACAAAGAGCTTGAAGGTCGAGCCTGGCTGATGCTTGGCACGCACCTTGTCATACTTCCATGTGTCAAAGTCCACATCGCCCACCCAAGCCTTGACGTGACCGTTGCCCGGCTCCATGGCGATGAAGCCGCAGTGCATGAAGTGCAACATGTAGCGCACCGAGTCCAACGAACTCATCTCCATATAGAGCGAGTCATTCTCATAGTCAAACAGGTGCACCATGTGAGGCTGGTTCATGTAATAGTTCACCGAGTCCAGGTCATTGGGATAGCGGGCAAGCAACTCATGATAGATGGGCGTGTTGCGCGCCTTGTCCTCGACGAAGCCTGCGATGGGCTGGTTGTTGTCGTCAAGCCAGCAGTCCTGAGTTCCCCAGTGACTCTTGAAGTTCTGCTGCACGACCTTCATCTTCTCGCTCACCGCCTGCTCGGCATACTCCTGCATCTTGCTGTCCAGCGTGGTGTAAATCTTGAGACCGTCACGCTCCAGGTCAAGTTTCAGGCCCCGAGCCTTGGCAATGTCCTCAATCTCGCGGGCTACCGCCTCGCGGAAGTAAGGAGCCACACCGTCATAGTTGGCCTCGAGCGTATATTTCAGGTCGATGGGCAGCGAGGAGATCGAGTCATACTGTGCCTGGGTCAGGTCGCCATGCTCCACCATGTTCTTCAGCACCTGGTTGCGGCGCCTGAGGCTGTTCTTGGGATTGATACGGGGATTATAGGTGCTGGTAGCCTTGAGCAGACCCACGAGCACTGCACTCTCCTCAATCTTGAGGTTGCGAGGTGTGGTCTTGAAATAGGTATTGGCAGCCGTCTTGATACCGAAGGCGTTGCTGCCGAAGTCGACCGTGTTGGCATACATCTCGAGGATCTCCTCCTTGCTGTAGAACAGCTCCAACTTGGTGGCGATGATCCACTCCTTACTCTTCATGATGAGCATCTTCACGCCTGGGATATAACCCAGCAGACCTGTCGAGTAGTCGCTGCGCGTACGGAACATGTTCTTCACCAGCTGCTGAGTGATAGTGCTCGCGCCACGCGGCTTGCCGTGCAGCACCATATCCTTGGCAGCTGCGCCCAGACCGCTGAAGTCGATGCCGTGGTGATGGTAGAATCGCTCATCCTCGGTGTCGATGAGCACCTTGAAGAACTGCGGGTTGATCGAGTCATAGGATACAGGCGTGCGATTCTCGTCATAGTACTTGCCGATGGTCTTGCCGTCAGCACTATACAGGTAGCTCGCCTCGGGATTGCGAGGATGCATGATGCTATAGGTGCTGGGCGACTTGCCGAAGAGCCACAAGAAGTTGACATCGACGGCAAGAAGGTAGAGCAGGAACAGGACGATGAAGGTCCCGATGGCTGCGAGGGTCTTCATCCACCAAGGACGACCACGGTACAAACCCTTGTACCAGGTCTTGAACCGTCGCCAGTTGCGGGTAATGATATTTCCTGATTTCTTCTTATCGGTCATATTCTGAGTCTATCGTTAAAGGTTCAAAGGTATCGCGTCCATTCTGCTAACAGCTAAAGGCTAATCGCTAAAGGCTAACGGCTAAAAGCTAAAAGCTTACTGCCTATTAGCACTGCCGCGCAGGCGACGCTTCAGGTAGCGGGGGATAAATCCCAGATGCGCCATCGTGGCACGCCCCGTGCCGTAATGGTGGCACATGATGCGGTAACGCTCCCACAACGAGGCCCGATGATGGCGCGTGGTCATGCCGTCGGCAAGGTAACTGATAATGGGAGCTGGACCGGCATAAGCATTGGCTGGGGACTTCTTCAGCACACGGATGCACCAGTCATAGTCGGCACTCAACTTGTACTTCAAGTCATATTCGGGCGCCAGGTCACGCCTGACGACAAAAGCCTGGTGACACACCACCATGCCATTAAGGAAACTGTTGACGGTTAAGCGCTTGGGCGCTCTCAAGTGACGACTGCCTACCACCTCACGGTCGGCATCCACCAGCTGCGTCTGGCCATAGATGACTCCGGGACTGTCCGCAGTCAGCATCGCCAGTCTAGCCAGTACCGTGTCACTGGCAAAGGCATCTCCGGCATTCAGGAAGATCAAGTATTGCCCACGAGCCCGGGCTATGCCCTTGTTCATGGCATCATACAAGCCGCCATCGGGCTCACTGAAGACACGCATCGACGCGATGGATGCGCCACGCACGATCTTGAGCGTAGCATCGGTCGACGCGCCATCGATGATGAGCATCTCATAGTCACTGCTCGTCTGCCGCTGCACGCTCTCCAGTGTAGGTGCAATCACTTCGGCAGCATTCCACGTGACGGTAATGATGGAAAATAGAGGTTCCATGCCTAGCCTAAATAGTGTTTTACCGATGCAAAATTACAGTTTTCTGGGAACATTTACAATCAAATGACCATTTTTTACGTTAATAAGATAAAATAATGAAATGATATCGCAGACGACCTAGACCCTGCGGAGCTAATGCTAACTTAGCTAATTAGCCCAATTTCACGAATTTATTGAAAATTTTTAGTGCAATTTGTTGAATTCGTGAATTTCGCATTAAAAACAAGTGGCTAGGGAAGGCAGCCATATCATTGCCTATAATAATGAGCTATAGAATGAAATTTCACCAGATGATTCGGGCATTCGCTGCCCTCCTGTTGCTGGTAACAGCCAGCGCTTGTGATCACATCGACAACAAATCGGTGCCCAACTTCGGCGTGCGCATCGACCTGGGCAACTTTGCCCTGTGGAATACCTACGGCGTGAGCGGCATGGGAGACTTCCGCATCTTCAATCGCGACAAGAATCTGCCTGCCAACTTCCCCTACAACGTGAACACTTACACCGGCTACGGTGGTGTGTTACTCATGATGGGTATTGATGGACCGTTAGCCTATGACCTGTCGTGTCCCGTCGAGATCAAGCAAGACATTGTTCTGTCAATCAGCGCCGACAACTTTCAAGCAGTCTGTCCCCGCTGCGGTTCCCACTTCGACCCGCTCATGGGCGCCGGTGCACCACTGAGTGGTGTCGCCATCAAGAACAAGGTGGGAATGCGACAGTATCATGTCATGCCCAGCGGCGGCGGATACATCATCACCAATTAGAAACACACAGGGGGGCTCCTGACCTCACTGTGACCCCGTGGAAAACGCAGTGATTACCGGCAAAGTTAAAACTGTAATTGTTCCACGGAGGAAGGGGTCTCTACACCCCTCAAAAAACATCCAAAAACCACTTTTTTCATAAAATCGGCATTGACGATTGCATTTTGCAATTTTGGAGGCCGATTTTTTGTGCTTGATGGCTAGTTTTTGTGGAAAAAATCCAAAAAATAAATCTTATAGGATGCCATTTATTGTTAAAAAGTGTAAACTTTTTCATTTTTCATTTCCAAAATTTAAACATTCCAGCCTGCCGTGAGGCCCCATTATTAGGGGAATTGCGTGGAACATTTTGTAAAAATCGCCATTTTTGCTAAATGTTTACAAGTGTTTAAGATGTTTGGTCGGGTTACAGGGTTGGAGTACCTTTGCCATCGCAAACCTGGGCGTACGGCATTGAAATCGTTCTCGATGCCCTTAACGAAAAAGCCGACGATGAGCGGATTTTCCAGTCCAATAAATGATTTATTATGAGTTTTATTAAGAGTAAAATAAGTTTATCGGCATTATTCATTCTTTTAGCAATCACCTTTACAGGTTTTACCGCCCAGGCTCAGCGTCTTGAGACGCGTAAGCAGGGCACCGTACTCGAACAGCTCGAGCAAAACAGTCGCAACAACATCGTTGACCAAGTGATTAAGTACGCTTACCGTTTCCGCGGTACGCCCTATCGTTATGGTGCATCATCTCCTCGTGGCTTTGACTGCTCGGGTTTCACCAGCTATGTGTTCAGGCGCTTCGGTATTGAGCTCGACCGCTCATCTCGTGGCCAGATCAGCGATGGCGTGCGCGTCAAGAAGAATGACCTGCAGCCTGGCGACCTCGTGTTCTTCCAGGGCCGTTCCGGTCGTGGTGGTGTGGGCCACGTGGGCATCGTCACCAAGGTCAACGAGGACAACACTTTCCACTTCATCCACTCGGCTTGCAGCAGCGGTGTGACCGAGAGCAAGAACACCGAGTCCTACTACAGCCGCCGCTACGTCGGCGCCTGCCGTGTCCTCTAAACGACAACAAACCAAATTCTATAACACTAACACAGCGTGCGTTCCCAGTCTGGGGAGCGCACGCTTGCTTTATCTAAGAATTAATGTTGCTGAGTGTAGAGCCTCGACTTGGCGTGGCCTAAAACGGCAGAACCTCAATCGCTATTCAGCAATAAATCAATAAGGACAGTCACGTCGCTGACGTTGAACTTGCCATCGCCATTCACGTCGCAGTAAGCCGGAATGTCCTCGCCGCCTTGCAACAACTGGGTAATCAGTCCCGTCACATCGATGATACTCAACCTCTCGTCCCCGTTCATGTCGCCCAGGCCATAAACGTTACTAAAGAACCTCCAACCGACCGCTTCCCTATAAGCCGAAACCGAAGCAATAGGAACGCATAGTGGAGAGCCCATGTTTGTCGATCCATTAATGAATAAATTGCTGTCAATTACAGGCGGAATTACGGCAAGACAGATCACGCTTCTTATCCAACAACCACCGAATGCATCTTCACCAATGGACGTGACAGAACTGGGTATCCTCACGTAAGAATAAAGCTCATTAATGAACGCATAATCACCGATGGTAGTGACGGTGTTCGGGATGACGGTGTTGCTGCAACCCGCAATCAACTTATTGCTTGATGTTTCGATGATGGCATTGCAGTTATCGCGGGAATCATAGACGGGATTACCATTCTCTACCATAATAGTCATCAAAAGGGCATTGCTGGTGAACGCACGAGAACCGATGGAGGTGACAAACTTCGGAATGGTCAGGTTCTTCAGATTACAGCCATCGAACGCGCCACGCGCGATTGAAGCGACTGAGTTGCCAATGGTCACATTCGTCAAACTCGTGCTCCTACAGAACGCAAGCTCTCCAATGGAAATGACCGAGTTGGGGATAACTACACTCGTCAGCCCGCGGCATCCGTTAAATGCTGCATCCCCGATTGAGGTGACCGAGTTACCAATGGTGACATCCGCTAGACCGGTGCATCCGCTAAACGCACCGCTGCCGATTGAGGTAACGGAATCGGGAATTCTCACGCTTGTCAAGCCAGAGCATGCGCAGAAGGCACGACTACCGATAGCAGTAACAGAATTACCGATAGTCAGACTCGTCAGAGCACTACAGAAATTAAACGCATATTCACCGATAGAGGTAACCGAATTACCGATAGTCAGACTTGTCAGATTAGTGCATTCAGAGAACGCGTAATTACCGATGCCGATAAGGGCGTCACCAATTGTCAAGCTCTTCAGCGTCTTACACCTATTAAACGCATAGCCCTCGATATAGATGACCGGATATGACATGTCTTCAAAGTCAACGTAAACTGACTCGGGAATCGTGAGATCTTCACTTGGAGCGTAGTTGCCGGTCACTATCGCCACGTCTCCATTGATGTGGTAGATGATGCCATCAACGCCAATATCATACTCTTCTTGGGCCAAAGCGGTGAGTGTGGCCATGAGCGCCACAAGTGTTAAAAGGACTTTTTGTTTCATTGTTGTAGATGAATTATATCAGTTAATAGTATGTTCATTATTGCAGTTACTGGCGTTTGACTGCTGATGGCAAATTTATTGAATACTTCATTGATTAAGCAAACCAATTCTAATAAAAAACAACAAATTGAGGCAATTATAAGCAAAAGTGTAAAATATTTTTACACTTTGGCCAATTCGTGGTAGTGATACACTTGCGGGGTTGAGACGTTTTTAGTAAGTTTGCAGCTGAAAACCCAGGATGTTATGATAACGAAAAGAAGATTATTAGTATTGACGATACTCGCCGTGGCAGCCCTCGCTGCATCGGCGGGGCACACGCTCATCGACGGCACGCTGGACAAGTCCACCATCTATCCTGGCACGGTCCACACCTTCCAAGTCTATGTACCCGACCAGTACGATGGCAAGCGACCTGCAGCACTCTATGTAGGCCTTGACGGCGTGCTCTGCAATGCCCCCGAGGTCATGGACTCGCTCATCAGTGCCGGCAAGATGCCCTGCACCATCGGCGTGTTCCTGCAACCTGGCATCATCAAGGACGCCGAGGGCACCGTACTACGCTACAACCGCTGCTACGAGTTCGACAGCACGACGGGGCTATTCGCCAGTTTCCTGGAGACCGAGGTCCTGCCCCTCGTCGAACAGATGAAAACGCGGCGGGGCAAACCCATCCGCCTGTCTCCCCGCCCCGAGGACCGTATGATCTTCGGACTGAGCAGCGGCGGCATCGCGGCATTCAACGCTGCCTGGCACCGCCCCGACCTATTCGGCAAAGTATTTACCGGCGTGGGCACCTTTGTCGCCATGCGTGGCGGCAACGACCTGCAGGCATTGGTGCGCAAGACCGAGCCGATACCCCTGCGCATTTTCATCCAGGACGGCTCTAACGATGCCTGGAATCCGCTGTTCGGCCATTGGTACGAGGGCAATCAGATGCTGGCAAGCGCCTTGCAGTTTGCAGGCTACGATGTGCAGTGTGACTGGAGCGACGGCGGCCACAACGTGAAACGCTCCACCGAGATTTTTTCCCAAGTGATGACGTGGATGTGGCGCGACTGGCCAGCGGCACTCACTGTGGGAGAGACACAGAACGATTTCCTGAAGAATCTGCTTGGCACTGATGACATCGGCTGGGAAAAAATCGGTAATGGCACTGAGGGCAAACCTGTGACCCGCATCATCTACCCCGACCTGACCAATATCGCCATCATCCCCGACAAGCCGGGCAACACCGTGTGGCAATACTTGCTCCATGACGGGAAGCCCTCCTATGGCGAACCGTTCTACTGGCTGCACAACGACGACAGCCAGCCGCTCGACATCCAGACCATCACCTTCGACGGAGACGGCAACCTGTGGGCAGTCACCAACCTGGGCATCCAGGTGTGTGACCAGAACGGCCGCGTGCGCGCCATCCTGCGCCTGCCGCAGGGCATCGACTCTGCCAACGAGATAGACATCAAGCAGGGCTACGTCTGGCTACATACCCCCACCAGCAACTGGCGACGCAACCTTAACGTCACCTCTCCAGCCCTCGGTGTCCGCCCCGACAGCCAGGGACAAGGATAAGAAAGTGAGGCGCATAGAGCCTCGCCTTGACTAAGCCACCAGGAGTGAGAAGCGCAGGCGCTTCCATTCCTGGTGGACTTCTTGATGATACCCCAATGAAAAAAACTGAAAACTGGAAACCAGAAACTGACAACTTTTTTGTACCTTTGTAGTTTAAATAAAAATATGCGACCCATGATGCAGAACAACAACATAACCCCTGAGATGGAAGACCAGATGATCAATCAGGCCTACCAGAACTTGTTAAACATCTATCTTTCAAGCAATCACCGCAAGAAAGTGGAGATTATTGACAAGGCATTCAAGTTTGCCCGCGATGCCCACAAGGGCATTCGCCGCCGCTCTGGCGAACCCTATATCATGCATCCCATCGCCGTGGCGACCATCGTGATTCAGGAAATCGGCCTGGGCTCTACGAGCATCAGTGCCGCCTTGCTCCACGACGTCGTCGAGGACACCGATTATACTGTCGAGGACATCGATGCACAGTTCG
>Ga0247609_10004141_pt1 | contig 14503 bp, 11 predicted proteins | sample 172DNAGHGlowgp2_FD_193487 | JGI IMG/M metagenome (GOLD analysis project Ga0247609, IMG submission 193487) | Sheep rumen microbial communities from Palmerston North, Manawatu-Wanganui, New Zealand - 1728 DNA GHGlow gp2 | ecosystem: Host-associated > Mammals > Digestive system > Stomach > Rumen ...
GATGTGATTGTTAAAAGAAAGATTTTCGCAATAGTCTTGCGCATAATTTTTCCTCCGCCGGCATTATCCGGATCAGGTTTTGAGGGTATATTCTCAGCCGAGTCCACCAACGATGGCCTTAGGCACCCCTTTAGATTAGGCATATAATATATAAAATCTATAAAAGTATCAATAAAAGAATAATAAAAAAGTGTCGGATTCTAAAAAAATGCCGCCAACAGGATATTGTTGACGGCAATAGTATTCGCTCCATGCAGGAACTTTTATTAAAAACTAGAAGAGTTTGTACTCTATACCAAGTCCACCATAAAGAGTTTTACGGGTTGGGTCGTAAATTGGAACATTTGTATCAACAGACTGTCCATATGCTTCAAGAACATAATTTGATTTCTGCCATTCCATAATATAGCGGCCAGAAAGAACAAGACCAAGATGATCTGTGATGTAGAACTTAAAGTCTGCACCTGCAATAAGTCCTGTTACAAAATCAGTTTTCGAAGAATGTGCTGCTGTTTGCAAATCAGGAACAACAATTGAGAAGTTAGGACCGGCACCAAAACCAATTGTAAACTTCCACAAATCAAGATTAAGCCAAACCATTGGAGAAATATCAAGAGTATGAAGTTCATAAGGCATCTCTTCTGTTGTACCATCTTTCTTGTCTCCAAGGAAAGTAATAGAACTCTTGATGTAATTTGCTTCTGCCTGAATACCAAGGCCACCGAACAGAGCAAAATTACCATAGGCACCAAATCCAAAATCAAAGGTGTCTGAATCCTTTATTGTAATTGCAGAATCTCTCAAAGAAGATTCAGGGTCAAGATTGCTACCAAGAATAGCACGACCACCAAATTCCAAATCAAGTGCAAATGATGCGCTTGCAAGACATATTGCTGTAATAGCAATAGCAATAATCTTTTTCATAAATATACCTCCAAGTATTACGTCTCTCCACTTTTAATTATGGGTACATATTTATAATATACCAGAATTACTCTGGTTACAATTATTTTTGTTAATTACAAATATTTTTTAATTGCTTCAAGAAGTTCGGAATATTCTGTAAATGCGGGATATTGAGGATATTCCTTGATGATTTTTTCTGTAGAACGGAAGAGAAAACCTGCTTTTGAGGCCTGAATCATGGCAAGGTCGTTAAAACTGTCACCGCTGGCTATAGTTTCAAATCCACATGACTGAAGGGCTCTTACAGTAGTAAGTTTACTCTGTGGGCAGCGCATTTTATAGCCTGTAATCTCACCGGAATCAGAAACTTCGAGTGAATTACAGAAAATTGTAGGCCATCCAAGCTTTTTCATAAGTGGTGTGGCAAACTGGCTGAATGTATCGCTTAAAATGATAACCTGACCAAGTGAACGAAGTTCATCAAGAAATTCTTTTGCACCAGGAAGAGGGTCGATTTTTGCAATTGTTTCTTGAATTTCTTTAAGTCCGAGATTATGTTCCTTAAGAATTCCAATGCGGAACTTCATAAGTTTATCATAATCAGGTTCATCGCGGGTTGTACGGCGTAATTCAGGGATTCCAACGGCGTCGGCAAATGCAATCCAGATTTCAGGGACAAGCACCCCTTCAAGATCAAGACAAGTAATTATCATAAAAACCTCCGGAAACTATGCCTATTCAGAAAGGATTTTCTGGAGCTGATCGGACTTGAACCGACTACCTCTACAATGCCATTGTAGCGCTCTAGCCAGGTGAGCTACAGCCCCATAAAAAAGATGTTTTATTATACGGAAAAAGGGATTATCGGGTCAAGAGCACTGAAGAATTTCAGTTACAGGCTCTGCATCGGGAATGCGCTTTTTCATCCACAGATAACGGAGCCAGGCTGTTAGGGCACTCATAAACCATACAATACCTACAGACCACCAGATACCCCAAAGCCCGATTGCAGGAATTGCCGTGAGCAGGAAGGGAACTGTAAAACGTCCTATAACCTCTGTGATTCCGTTTATAAGAGAGAAGAAAGCATCCCCTATTCCGTTTAAAACTCCGCGCACTACATAAATAATGCCAAGGAATACATAGAAGAAGCTTGTGATTTTTAGGGCTGTTGAACCCATGCTTATAACTTCTGCATCTTTTACAAAAAGGCCTGTAATTGCGCTGCCAAAGAACTGCATCACCGGGAGCATGGCAAAAGAGAAAATTGCCATCATGAGCATACTTTTTCTGTACCCGTCAATTACACGAGCTTTTTTCTTTGCCCCGTAATTTTGACCGCTAAAGGTAGAAAGGGCTGCACCAAGTGTCTGGTAAGGCTGATGTATTACCTGTTCAACACGACTTGTGGCGGTAAAGGCGGCAACTGCTACAGGACCAAAATTGTTTACTACTCTCTGCAAAGCCATACAGGAAATTGCAATCAGGGAGAATTGCAGGGAAAGTGGAACACCCAAACGGATACATTTCCACAAAATTTCACCGTTAAGATGAAGATCTTCTTTTTTCATCTTAAAGTATGGATTTGTTCTGATTGCAAAAATCATACAAAGAATGCAGCAGATTCCGTTGGAAATGAACGTAGCAACTCCGGCGCCAATAACACTAAGCTTAAGGTTATAAACAAAAATCAAATCAAGAATGATATTGAGGATGCAGCCAAAAATCAAAAAGTAAAGAGGAGTTTTTGAGTCTCCAAGCGCACGAAGCATTGAAGAAACAAAGTTGTAAACAGAAACAAGAAAAAGATTGATACACATGATTTTCATGTAGGCAACGGCATCCTGGAGAATTGGCTGGGGTGTATTAAGAAAAACAAGGATTGGACCTGCGGCAAAAAAGGCGATTGTTCCAATAACAAGAGGTACTACAATCATTATAACGGCCGAATTGACAATACAGTTTTTTACCTTTGCACCGTTTCCTTCGCCAAAGAAGTGAGAAGTTACTATACCGCCGGCAGAACCAATTCCATTACAAAGAGCAAAAAAGAAAAAAGTTATAGAGCCTGTTGCACCAATTGCAGCCAAGGCCTGGGCACCAATAAGCTGACCTACAATTACAGAGTCTGCAAGATTGTAAAACTGCTGAAAAATATTGCCTATTAGCATTGGCACAGAAAAAGAAAGCAAAAGCTTAACTGTGTTACCCTGTGTCATGTTTATAATCTTACTCTTCATGTTTTTAATTATATTCTTCTGCAAAAAAATAAAATTGTACATTTATACTTAAAGATAGAAGAAATAATAATGAAAATATTATATATTTATGGTAAAAGAAGCTTCAGGAGGCTATAAATGGCTAAGATTCAGGTGGCTGCTGTATTTTCTGATAATATGGTTTTGCAGCGCAATAAAATCATCAACATTTTTGGTTGGATTGATTGGAAAGAAAAGGACAAAGAGATTTTTGTAAAGGCTGAACTTTTTAATAAAAATGGCGATTTGCTTGGAGAAAATACCCGTATCTATACAAACCCCGTAAAAAAATGGGTTATCTCTCTTCCTTCGCAAGAAGCACAGGAAGAATGCAGTCTTAAAATATGGCTTAATCAAAGCACAGAAGCTATTGTTTTTTCAAACATCGCTATTGGTGAAGTGTGGCTTGCAGGCGGTCAGTCTAACATGGAATTTGAACTTGGCAACTGTACAGAAGGACCTCAGGAGCTTGCAGATACAAGTGGAGAAAATGGGGCCAAGAATGTGCGCTTTTACTACACAAATAAAATTGCCTGGATGGACCAGCATTTTTACCAGGCAGAAAAAAATACAGCCTGGCAAAGCTGGGATTCTCCAAACAAGAAGGCCTGGTCTGCTGTTGGATTTTTCTTTGCAAAAAAACTTGCGGCTGATCTTGGCTGCACTGTCGGAGTAATCGGCTGCAACTGGGGAGGAACAAGTGCCAGTGCCTGGATGCGCCGTGAATATCTTGAAAAAGATGAAGATCTTCGTACCTATCTTACAGAGCAGGAAAAAGCAACTGCAGGAAAATCAATTGACCAGCAGTGCCGCGAATATGAAGAATACGAAGTTATACAGGCAGAATGGCAGAAAAAATGCGATGCCCTTTATGCCGCAAATCCAGAAATTACCTGGGCAAAGGTTGAAGAGACTCTTGGCAAATCTCCATGGCCTGGCCCACGCTCCTGCAAAAATCCTTACAGACCCTGCGGCCTTTATGACTGCATGGTAAACCGCGTACTTCCCTATACACTAAAGGGTGTGCTCTGGTATCAGGGAGAAAGTGACGACCACAAACCATACAGCTATGCAAAGTTGTTTTCAAAACTCATAGACAACTGGCGGACAGACTGGAAAGATCCTGAGCTTCCATTTGTTTTTGTGCAGCTTCCAAATCATCGAAATGAATACGACAAGGATTTTAAACACTGGTGCTTAATCCGCTCTGCCCAGGAAAAGGTTCATCACATGGTAAAAAATGCCTTTATGACCTGTGCACTCGACCTTGGACAATTCAACGACATTCATCCAAAAGCAAAAAAAGTAGTAGCAGAACGCATGGAAGAAAATGCCCTTGCAAATGTATATAATCTTAAAAAAGCTCAGGATGTTCTTTCGCCAATGCTTAAAGACTATACAATAAAAGGCGCAGATCCTTCTGACGCAAATTCCTTTGGCAAAATTATCCTGACTTTTGAGAATGCAGGCACCGGTTTTGTTGCCCGCGAAGATAAAATCAACCTTGATTATTATAAGCGCATGGAGCAGCATCAGGGTAACAGCGTTTCACCGGCATTCACAGGCTTTGAAATTGCAGGAAGCGACGGTATCTTCTACCCTGCCGCATATAGGCTTGGTCAGAACGAAGAGGATTTTAATACAATTACACTTTCCTCTCCGCTTGTAAAAAATCCTGCCAGCGCACGATATGCCTGGTATAACTATGGGCCTGTTAACATCTTTAGCAAAAACGGATTGCCACTTGCACCATTTATGATATAGATCTACATTTTTTCGTAGAAACTGTAATCGTAACTGTTATCACTTGTTAATGTAGCCGGAGTTACTTCAAAATAAATAAGACCGTTTCTCTTTACATTCAAAGTAAACACAGGGGCAGCACCATCCAGAAGTTTTGTTTCTGTTAATGGCTGGGCAGCACCTTTTAAAAGTTCAATTTGCTCCTTTTTCAAGTTTGCAGGTTCTCCCAAATCGTGCCAGACCTTAAGCGGATTACAGCATTCTTCATCGACTGTTTTTGTAAGAAGAGTTACACGCTTGTCGCCAAAATCAGGTAAAGAAATTTCTATTGCCAGCTGATTTTCTTTTGTTTCAAGAGAAAGGTTCCAGGCAATACCTTTATAAGAATCGCTGCCTGTTTTTACAATTACAATATTCTTATCGCGGTAAAGACACTTTTCTTCATTCTGTTTAAGATCCTTAAAGAACTTAAAGGCCCAGAAAGTTGGTTTTGGAATGCCTCCGTTTGCAAGAAGTCCAAAGCCTCCGTGAAATGGAGTAAATGGAATTCCGTTTTCTTCAAATACATCTCCAAAAGTCCAGTAGGAATAACCTGTTGCATAGTCTCCAATTTCTGCAAGAGTCCGGCTTATATAGGCGGCATTAAGATTTGTATCATGCAGCGGGCAGTTTGGAATATAAGAAGTATTAAACTCTGTTATATAAAAAGGAAGATTTTTGTAATCAGGATATTTGTTTATGATTTTGCGGCAGTCGCGGAGAGTCTGTAAAGTTTCATCAAGGGGCATGAGTTTTGCATAGCCGTAATGACCCTTGTAAACAGGAAACTCTGTTGTGTAATGATGACGCGAAATAAAATCGATTGGTGGCTTTTTCTTTGTTAAAAAATCAAGAAAACCTACCATCCATTTTTTGTCGGCGCCACCACAAATTGCAGGGCCTCCGACTTTAAAAGCTTTATTTACTTTTTTGATTGCCTTAGCAGTCAATTCATAAAGCTTAAAATATTCTTCCATATCGGCATCTTTCCAAAAGCCGGGAAGATTTGGTTCATTCCAAACTTCTATTGGCCAGGTAAGAACATCCTCTTCTCCATAACGGGCAATCAAATGGTGCAGTGTTGCCTGAACAAGATCAATCCATTTTTTGTAGTCTTTTGGAGGAGTAGTGTTTCCTTTCCAATAGAAGATTGTATTATCGCCAGATGCAAGCTTTTTAGGCATAAAACCAAGCTCCAGGAAGGGCCTGATGTTGAGCTCCAGATAAGAGTCTACAACACGATCAAGATAAGTAAAATTATACTCTGTAATCCTTTTTGCGTTTTTGTCTACGTATTCGGCATATTCCTTATAATTTGGAAAATCCTCAAACTTTTTTGCAAGTCCATCTCTATCTTTAAATTCCTGATAGATTCCCATGTCGTCGCAGAAAAGTCCGTGACCGCGGATAAACTTAAAGCCAATATTCTTTTGAACAGCCTTAAGCTGGTCCAGATATTCCTTGGTCAAAGCAAGACCCATTCGGCCGGTTCCAACGCAAAAGTCTACATTGTTATTAAACTTAACTTTTTCTTTGCCGCTAAGCTTGATCTGGTATTTCATGAAAAAAAATCCTCTTACTCGAAATTCTTCTTCAAATCATCAAAACTAACAGTACCGTCAATTTCTCTTATCTGAATTTTTCCACTCAGAATATTAAAGAAGAAGTCTGCAATATCTTTTACATTAAGTTCCGGACCTTTTTCGCCATTTGCTTTTGTCAAAGAATATGTCTTCAAAATCTGGCTTCCAAGGCTTGCAGAAATAATAAGGAAATGATTTTCCATTTTTTCCATATCAATCAAATCGCTTACAAGGACACGGCTTGCAACACTGTAGCTGTTGATTAATGTCTGTGTTCCATCATCATCTGTAAGAACGGTGCGCTGTGTATCGTTTGTAAAGTCGAGTTTGATTTTTCCTGTATTTGGTTTTTCCTCTTCTTCTTTATAAAGAGAACCAAGGTCTGCAAGCGAAAGATTCCAGAATTCTGTTCCTGGCAAAAGCGACATAGGCTCAACAGAGAATGCTGTAGGATAAAGCATGTAGTTAATTCCCGAAGCATTTACTTCTGGAGAATTAAAAGTTCCAACAACACAATTGTTGATTGTAAGGTTTCGACTTGAGAAAACACCACCAAGAACAATACAGTTTTCAAGCTGGATTTCTGTTCCGTAGATAGACCCGCATACAAAACAATTTCCAAGTTTAATTGTTGGTGCATTAATATCGCCACCATAAATTACACGACCTGTAGTAAGCAAAGATGCAATACTCTGTGAACTTGCAACAGATTTTACAAAGTAAATTAAATCCTTTGCATCGCTTTTAATATGTAGCTCTTTGTCTGCAAAAACAGCTTTACGGAATTCTGCAGGACCATTGCTTATTTCAAGGAACTTTGCATATGTTGAACCTTCTACAAGAACATTCGAATCAACAATAACCTGTCTGTCTAATTCGGCATTTGTACGTGGAATGATGCTTGTTGCAACACGATTATCTCTGAGTGTTATAGTATTCTGACCAAAGTCTTTATCATTAATATCTTTCATTTTTTATTCTCCTTAGTTTCCCTTAAGTTGTTTGAGAACTTCAAAAACGCGAAGGGATTTTTCATCCTTCAAATCCTGGAATTCTCTTTCTGATATCTGTCTAAAAGCGTCATCAATCTGCTTTGCTTCTTTTTCATCAGGATTCTGATTTCCTGTAACGTTGGTAACAAAATAATTTTTTACCGCTTCGGAAATCTCGCTTCTTGAATTATCAGCAAAAAGATTTGAATAACAATTATAATCAACCGAATTGGAATTCAAGTTTGAAGTTTCTGTAAAAATTACAGGAATGTAATTAGCTTCTCCAGAACTGCAAGTTTTTTCTGAAACAATGCTGTTTAATTTTCTGGAGTAAACATTTTCCTGAATAACGTTTTCAGAAAGGCCTTGCATTGCATCAAGAACTCTTGCCTTTGCATTAGCAATTAAAAGCTGCTGCTGAACAATTTCGTCCTCATTTATTCCAAGAAGAAACTGCGTTACCTTTTTAGAAGTCTCTGTGTAAAGCTGCTCGCCCTGAACATGTTTTGAAATTTCAAATACATTTTTATCAAGAGCAATAACTCTCTTTTCGAGTTCTTCATCAAGGTTCTGAAAAATCTTGTTGTAACGTTCAGAAATTCTGGCATAGTCATCCTGCATTACAATCTGCTGTTTTTCTAGAGTTCCAGACTTTGACAATAAGAGTTCAAAAACTGCCTTGAACTTTGCAAGAAGTGCTGCCATATTCTGACTCAACTCAGAACTAATCATATTGAAGAATCCGTTTATGACATGGCTTGAAACTTCACCGGCAGATTTTCGAATTGATGCAACCTGTGCAGAATTCATAGAAACTACGGCACCATTAAGTCTGTTTACAGATGATGAACAGGAACTGACACTACGATCAAAAGGATTTGTATCAACATAAAGGTTAACACTTACCGGTACACTTCCAGAATAATGTGCAACACCAGTACCCGAACCACCGTGTTCACTAGCAGGATATGAATATGAGTAAGAGACGCTTCCCGAATAAGGAACGGAGCCACTATAAGTTTTTGAATAACTCATTAATTACCTCCTGCCTCTGCCCACTTTGATTCGCCAAACAAACGAATCATTTCTTTTGCAACACGCTCATCAGAAATCTCGCTGTTTACTCTTGATTGGAAGGAATTCTTAATTGGTTCATATTCTGCATCATTAATTTCTTTCCATTCAAAAGTATCAGAGGCTTCTTTAAGCTGATTCAGGAATCTTGGATTATTAACGAAGTCTGCTTCCTGTGTTGTAATAACATTTTTAATGCTGGAATCTTCGCTCATCATAGAATCTGTTTCTGTAAATATTACAGGAATAAATTCAGATTCTGCAGAATCAGATGTAACATCCTTTAAGATGCTCTTTACAGAATCTGTATAATTGAGCTGATCAATAACATCATTTGCCATTACACCAATTGATTTAGAGCTCTTACTTTTTACGATTGCGCTCATCTGTTTTACATTCAAAAGCTGAGTATCATCGTTATAACAAATTGCCTTTATTACTTCGCTACCAGTCTTAAACTGACTCAGTTTATAATTTCGCGAAATTTCATAAGCACGTTTATCAAGCTCGTGAATTCTTGTTTCCAAAGCTTTATCAAGCGAATTAAAATGCTTCATATAGCGCTGCTTAATTCTTTCATAATCGTCCTGCATAATAAGCATAATCTTATCGATGTCATTTTTGAACGATTCCATAAGCTGCATCTGGCTGAGCATCTTGCTGGAAACTGCTGCAATTTTCTGATCAAACTGACTCTTCATAAGAATATAAAAGCCAGTGTCTACGTTATGACATATGTTCTGTGCTGCCTGCTCCTGAGCAATTACAACGGCACTTTCCATTGCAACTACAGAAGCTGTTACTCCAGATACATTGGAATTAACTACATCAAGAGAACGTGCCATTGGCGAAGTATCAACAGTAATATTAAAATCTGCCATTTTATTTCTCCCTAGTATTCATTCTTTGAGTCATCATCGTCTGAGTCTTCAGCATTGTCGTCTGAATCGTCAGATTCTTCATCATCCTCAGACTCATCATCTTCTTCAATTTCGTCTTCGTCTGATTCTGCCGGAGCTTCGTCTTGAACTTCAGTCTGCTCTGCCGGAGCTTCGTCTACAGGAGTTTCTTCAGCCGGAGCATCTTCAGCAGGGGCTTCTTCTGCTGGAGATGCTTCTACAGGAGCTTCAGTCTCTTCTGCAGGAGCCTGGTCTGCAGGAGTTTCTTCTGCCGGAGCAGTTTCGTTTTCGCTGTCAATACGATAAATCTGCTGTGCAGCAACCTGCTGAAGATCCATTGCAAAATCTTCCATGAGCTTTGGTTCTACACTTGGCTCTGGAGGGAGCTCTGAATATGTAGCAAAGTAACTGTTTACAGGAATAATCTTCTGGCGGCGGGGTTCAAGATTCTGGAGGTTTTCTGGAATAATAGAATCGGCAACTTTCTTGCTTTCACCATCACGGAGAGAACCTTCAAAGTATTCAACAAATCCGAACTTCTCTGAAGAAGCATTGATGTCGTTCTGAAGATTGCGCATGTAAAGCTGGAATGCATCTCCAATTTCCTTACATCCCTCTACCTTCTCTTCAATTTCCTTAATTGCGTCATCAGAAGAAGTAACTTCTTGTGTTTCAACATCAGCACGACCAGTAAGCTTCATAGCATCCTGAGTCTGCTTATAAGAAAGATATGTATTGTGTGCAGTTGAATATTCTGCATAAGCATTTGTAATCTGAGTAATAAGATCCTGGCCAGACTTACGGTTATCTCTAAATGCAGCTTCAACATCCTGATGCCATTTGTTCAAATAGCTGAGTTTCTGATCTTTGATGTTGTTGTAAATCTTAAGACGTTCAACTCTTGTTTCCTGCATAAGGTTGTTGATAAGAGGCATAAGAACTTCTTCTTCAATCTGATTAATACCGAACGGCATATTAGTTCTTGTGCTGTCTTCGGCAACCCAGTTTCTATTGTAAATATCATATTTAACTTTTGAACTTTCTTTTAATTCAAAAGGCTTATAGCTTTCTACACAATCCTGATAGTTAAAGTTTGTTTCGCGGATTCTTGTAAGCTCTTCTGCTTCGAGCTGAGCAGAATACTGATTGTATCCAGACTTAAGAACTGCGGCAAGGATTGAGTTTGTATAATCAAGAATACCAGTTGTAGAGCTTGTCTTGATTTTTGAAACAAGCTGTACAGAATCACCAAGTTTTTTGATAAGAGACTTAAAGTAATTTGTATTATCACCGTCTGTATTCTTTTCAATTTCTTTTTTCAATTCACTGATGTTTGTGAAAGCCTGAAGCTTTGAATCAAAATCTTCGGTTTCAAATACTTTAACAACAGGTTTATCGCCTGTTTCTGTTGTGGCATATTCTTCGAGGAAGAGCTCTTCTTCGCTCTTTGGAGGAACTACAGGAAGTGCAACAGAACGTGTATCAGAATCGGTCAAAAGATAGCTGATATTTCTTACTTCACGGTCGATATTTCCCATGTAGTTATGCATTGTAATATTCTGGATACTGCGGCTGTAAGAGCTTGTATCAATCTGCTCTGCATCCTCGTTTCCTTCTACAATAGGAATATTGTTAAGATTATCTTCAAGATTTGAAAGAGACTGCTGCAACTCCTTTGGCTTGTGAAGGACTGAAAGAGAAAAGTTTGTATTAGGCATTGTACCAGTGTGATCTACTACAAAGCTCTTTCCTTCAAACGGAACACGGGTTGCAACAGGAACATAGGCAACACCAAGCTTTGAAACTTTATAATTTCTGCGGATGTTTGCCTTTGCTTCATTAAGAGCTGCAATATTTGCTTCAAAATTATCAAAATCTTTTTTAGCATTCTTCTTTTTAATAAGATTAACAATTGATGCAATTCCACAGCCGATTCCGGCGAGTCCAAGTATAATGACAGGAGTAGCCATATAACCAAAAACAGCAAAAAATGAAATAACAGCGGCCAGCAAGGCTGCACCACCAATTGCTGCTGTAACAATCATTATTGTTTTATGTTTTTTCTGTCTTGCTTCAGAAGTATCTCTACGCTCTGTAGCATCCTTGATTTTATTTTCACAATCAATTTCTTCTTCTACAATTTTTTCTGCGGCTTTTTTGTAATAGTCAAACAGAACCTTTGCTTCGTCCTCGTAAATATTCGAAGACTCCTTAAAAACTTTTCCAGTCATTTATTTTACGCTCCTCTCTGTTTTTATTTTCTCATTAACTTTCTTTGATTAATAAGATTTGTAAGTTCCATTATTTTTGCATCAAGATCAGCAGGGGTCATTGTGGATTCAGCAATTACATTAGCTGCAATGATAAGCTTGGTCTCAATTGCCTGCGCCTGATCAGTATCTACAGGCGACATATATTTAACATCATCGCAAAGTTTCTTTACTTTTGTTTTCTGTTCATACAAATCGCTTGACCACATGTCGGTTTTAAGATTAAGCATAGAGAAGGCCGATTTAAGCTCATTGATTTTACTGAGCGAAGCAGCTTCTTCTGCCTGTACAGAACCAATATGAGTTCCTGCAAAATATCCGAAGTAAACGAATATTCCGCAAACAAAGAAAAGAATAAGTTCTATAAGAATTGCAGCCTTTATAGGACAAACTTCCTTAAGAACAAGAACTGCAAGAATAATAGAAACAAATTCAAATATTACAACACAAATCCAGATATGAACTGTAGAAGTAATTTTTGTATCTATATTGCGATGCGATATAGAACTAAAGAAAAATGGAAGGAAAAATACAAAATAGCAGATAAATAAATCTGCCCAGAAAAATTTCTGAGCAACGCTTAAGCCTTCTTCCGGAAGCGGATAGTTCACAAGGAAGAAAGCTGCTACTACAATTCCAAAGCCGAAAATGAACAGAAGTGTTTTGAAAATACCAAGTTGATTTTTATTCATTATTTTCTCTCCTTATTTTTTACATTCTGTTTCCACAATTTGGACAGAATTTTGTGCCGGCAGGAACAGATGCACCACAACGAGAGCATGTATTTCCGCTTGCAGCATTATTAGTCATTGGCTGCAGGGTTGCTCCACATACAGCACAACGTTTTGCATTAACATCATTGTCACGTCCGCAAACAGGGCATGGATTATAAGGATCTCCACAATGAGGACAGAATTTATTTGTAGCCGGGAAGCTCTTTCCACAGCGTGAACAGAATACAACAGATTTCTGATTGATTGCTGAAGAACCACCCTGCTGTTGCTGAGCAAAGCCTCCGTTATTTGTTGGAGACATCATTGCACTGCCCATTCCGGGATTTCCGTTAATTCCACCACCCATCATCATGGCAGCACCAATCATGCCAAGGCCTCCTTTACTGTTCTGAACTGCATTGTTAACAGTTCCAAAGCTCTGCTTCTGCTGCCAGGTATAGCCTGCAATATTCTGGGCACTTCTGTCGCTCATTGCATCTGCAATCTTCTTTCCATCTGGAGTAGATGTATCAAGATCTACAGAAGTTACATAAAATCCTGTAAGTTCAAGGCCATATTCATCCCAGAATTGTTTAAGGGGATCCGAAATATATTGAGAAAGCTGATCAAGGAATGCCGAAATCTGCATTACACCAACATGATTTGCAGTCATATAGGTAACGATTGCACTGTTAGTTTTTGCAATAAGAGGGCCCATAAAGTGATCTGTAAGCTGATCTGCAGTAAAGGAATTAAGAGTTCCTACAAGTTTAACAAGGAACTTTTCTGCATCCTGAACTTTTACACCATAGCGTCCTTTTGCAATAATAGGGAGCATCTGACCATAGTCTGCATCCATTATGCGGACTGAATTTGTAGTCCAGTCTATTGTAAGAGGGGCTGCTTTATTTACAAACCATACTTCTGCTGTAAAAGGATTCTTTTTTCCGAACGGAATTCCGTATAAATTACGTAAAAGTGGAAGGTTTTCGGTAGAAAGCGTGTGTTTTCCTGCTCCAAACTTTCCTAAAATCTGACCTTTAGAAAAAAACACAGCTTCTTGACTTTCACGTACAATAAGCTGTGTTGCTGTGCTAAGATTCTCGTGAGGGAACCGCCAGGCAAATATATCATTCGTCTGCGGTTGCCATTCAACTACATCAATTAATGCCATTTTTTTTTCTTTCTCCTGTTTTGATATATAACAAAGATTATAAACCCGCAGGAGTCATTTTGCAACAAAATTGATGTAGGTTAAATGCTATTTTATGTCTACCACTCCATTCCGTCCATAGTTTTAATAGAACCATCAGGATTAAATGTGAGTTCACGGAATTTAACGTTGCGCTTCTGGTTTACGCCATTTGAACGCTCGCAGTCATGGTAGAAGAGGTACCATTTTCCGTTATATTCAAGAATTGAGTGGTGGGTTGTCCATCCAAGAACTGGAGTAAGGATTTTTCCGCCATAAGTGTATGGTCCGTATACATTCTTGCTGGTTGCATAGCAAAGAAGGTGTGTTGTTCCGGTTGAATATGTAAAGTAATAGGTGTCGCCTTTCTTAAAAAGCCAAGGATCTTCAAAATAACGGCGGTCTTCGTCTTTTCCAAGCAAAGGATTTCCCTTTTCGTCTACAATTACAAGGTCGCGTGGAGCTTCTGCAAGTTCTGTCATATTGTCCTTCATAAGTGCGATTTTTGGTGTACAGGCAGCTTCTTCGCGTGGCTCTTTGTTGTCGGCAGACCAGGTGTTGTTACGGTACTGATCAAGCTGACCACCCCAGAGTCCGCCAAAAGTAAGATAGTATTTTCCGTCTGTATCCGGGAAACAACATGGGTCAATACTGTAAGTTCCCTGAATATAATTTTCTTCCGGCTTGAAAGGACCTTCCGGTTTATCTCCAAGTGCAACGCCTACTCTGAACATTCCTGTTTTATCGCGTGCAGGGAAGAAGAAATAATATTTGCCATTCTTTTCTACACAATCAGGAGCCCAAAGCTGCTTGCTTGCCCATTTAACATCATCA
>Ga0247609_10004147_pt1 | contig 14492 bp, 17 predicted proteins | sample 172DNAGHGlowgp2_FD_193487 | JGI IMG/M metagenome (GOLD analysis project Ga0247609, IMG submission 193487) | Sheep rumen microbial communities from Palmerston North, Manawatu-Wanganui, New Zealand - 1728 DNA GHGlow gp2 | ecosystem: Host-associated > Mammals > Digestive system > Stomach > Rumen ...
TTATTTTTGCTCAAGAAAAGCTTATTAAAGAGCAAGATAATAATCTTACTTCTGACGAGAAAGAGAAGCTTGAGGGGCTTGTAAAAGACCTTAAGGATGCTGTAAAAGATAAGAATGTTGATAAGATTAATTCAATCGAAGCAACAATCAATGAGGCTTGGCAGACAATTTCTCAACGTGTTTATGGTCAGCAGCAAGCACAAGGTAGCGAACAGCAGCAACAGACTAGTGAGCAGTCAGATTTCGATGCTGCAACTGCAAGTACTGAAAATGTTCAAGACGCAGAATTCACTGAGGTATAAAATAAACTTGGCAAGGTTGATAAATTAGAATCTGAGGGACTTATCCCAACAAGTTCCTCAGATTTTTGGTGTTTTAGTTATGGTACAAGAAGATGTTTTCGTCATAATAGATAAGTTACAGAATAAAATAGGTGTCAACAAATTTATCTTTCGCAATGAGGAAGGTAAATTAGACCCCATTGTTTGTGGTGACTTACAAATAGTTGGCTTGTTTGTAAGTGGTGGTGGAGTATTGTGGTTAGTGGATGATACTGAGGTTAAACATGATATATTCGGTGACATAAGACCTTGGTATTTTCATGATAAACACTATGCACTAACATTTCCTTATGATATTGGGCAAATTCTGATTGAAAAACTTGGAAATTAAAAATAAAAACTATATCTTTGCATAAAAGCGTAAATAACTATTGGGAATAGAATAGAATATGGCTGAAAGAAAAGATTATTATAAAATTCTTGGCGTTAATAAGGATGCAAGCGACGATGAGATTAAGAAGGCGTACCGAAAAATCGCTCTAGACGCACATCCAGATAAACAGCAAGGAAAATCTGAAGCTGAAAAGAAAAAGGCTGAGGAAAGATTCAAGGAAGCTTCTGAAGCATATGAAACACTAAAAGACCCAAACAAGCGTAAGGAATATGACAATCCCCAATCTCAGTTTAATTTCTACACTAGTGGTGGTCCTGATTTTGGTGGAATGAATATGGATGACATCTTACGTCATTTTGGATTTGGTGGTTTCAATATGCATATGAATACTCAGCAGCAGCAACCTCAGAGAGGTAGCAGTATTCGTATCAAGGTAAAGTTGACCCTTGAGGAAGTGCTGAATGGTGTTACCAAGAAGATTAAAATAAAGCGTTATGAGCCTTGTGCTCATTGCGGTGGAAGCGGTATGACAGCAGACAGTCGCAAGAGAACTTGTAAGACTTGTGGTGGAACTGGTATGGCCTTTTCTTCCAATGGTTTTATGTCAATGCAGCAAACTTGTCCTACTTGTGGTGGAAGGGGTCATATTATTGAAAATCCTTGTAAATTCTGTAATGGTCATGGCGTTGTCGTGAACACAAGTTCTGAGGTACAGTTTACAATTCCTAGGGGAGTTGAGAATGGTATGCAGATTGAATACGCTGGACTTGGTAATGCAGCACCTCATGGCAAGGGGAATAATGGTAGCTTAATTGTGATGATTGAGTATGAGGAGCATCAAGTCTTCGAAGTGCAAGGTAGAGATTTGGTGTGCAATTTGGAGGTTCCTGCAATCGATGCAATCTTAGGTTGTGATGTTGAAGTTGGAACATTAAGTGGTAAGACAATTAAGGTCAAGATACCTCAAGGCACTAATAGTGGGCAGATATTCCGCTTTAAGGGATATGGTTTACCAAGATATGGCACATCAATTGGTAATGCTGGAAATATGATTGGCATTGTCAATATCATAGTTCCAAAGGAACTCAATAATAAGGAAAAAGAGCTGTTGCAGCAGCTTAAGAAAGAAGAGCATTTTAAACAATGATAAGCATAATAAAAGATGTTGATTTATATAACCATTTGAATGAATATGATTTAATTCTAATTGGCACTAACATATATCATCAAATGCCTCATGGTATACAGTTGAAGGTGATGCTGAATTATCCTTACGTATACAATAAGAATCTTGAGACTAAGTATGGTGATATGGAAAAGTTGGGTACTATATTGGAATGTTCATCAGAAGGTGAACCAACATTTTGCTTATGTTTCATTGTGAAGGGGAATTTCAGACCTGATTTACAAAAGGATTATCTCTTGTATGATTCTCTGGAGAGTTGTTTAAAGCTGATTAACATCTTGTATAAGGGCAAGAAAATAGCTTGCCCATTACTTGGTGCTAGTCGCTTTGATGGTAATGGAGATAGGGATAAGATAATGGAGATATTCAATCGTTGCATGAGTGACGTGGAACTTACGATTTTTGACTATTTCCAGCCCTCTAGAGACGAAGAAGTTATTGAGATGTTGCGTAATGAACGCAAAATAAAAGAAAACGATTGGGAGGCTTATCATAAGCTTGTAGTGAAACGTAAGAAGGAAGCTGAAGAAAGATTTAAGAAAAATGGACATAGGAGGTATTGATTATGATTTTACATTTAAACCTAACAGAAGACCATCTCAAGTTAGTGAGGTTTTTAAACATCGAAGACAAAGACGATGACGTACTTACCATTAACAAGAAGGTAATGCTTACAATGCAAACGCACATCCTAGATGATGTCGCAATGATTCTTGGATTGAGAGATAAGGCAATTAAGGGAACTGAGGAAGATGCAGATGGAGGAGCATATCCAGATGATGTGGAGAAATATATGCTTGATACATACAACTATGTGTCTGAGAATTTGTTCTTGATTGAATCACTACTTCATCAAAGAGTTTTAGAGGGTATACAACCAGCGAAATATAAGTGCCGTGATGATGACATGATATGGGAAAAGGAAGATGAATAAAGCAAAGAAAGCACTTTTAAGGAAATTTAAGAAAAGAAATTTGGCTAAGTCAGAAAGTTTTAGTACCTTTGCAGACGAAGAGCCAACCGCATTAGCTACTGATGTTGGTAAGCCAATACCAATATTAAGCGGTGAGTCAGCACGTATATTCTTAGAGAGAGCTAGACAAGTAGAGGAAGAGGCTGAGAAAAGAAGAAATCAGCCCCCATCATTGGATGTTCTTAAGAAAGAGTTAGCCATGAACAAGTTCTTCCTAGAACAAGATATAGATGCTGTTAAGGCTAGATATGACAAAATTCGTAAATTAGAAGATAAAATTAAAGAATTAGAACAACAGAATGGCAAAACAGAAGAAAGATGATTTTTCTTCAAAGTTCCGTGTGAACGATGAGATTCGATTCAATGGTAGTGTTAGAATCGTAGGCAATGGCATTGAAAGCCAAGTTTTACCAATGTCAGAGGCAAGGAAGATTGCTGAGGGTATGGAATTGGATTTAGTAGAAATTCAAGGCAATCTTGATATTCCAATCATTAGGATTTGCAACTATGAGAAGATGCTTTATGAGCTTAAGAAGGCTGCAAAGAAAAACAAGCAGCAAACAAAGCCGTTAAAGGAGATTCAACTTAGTGTAAATATTGCCAAGCATGACCTTGAAACCAAGGCAAATAATGCTAGAAAGTTCCTTGAAGATGGTAGCAGAGTTAGAGTAACGCTCTCTATGAAGGGTAGGGAATTATCTAGGCGAGAGGAGAATAAGAAGTCAATTCTTGAGTTCATTGTGTTGTTGGAGGATATTGCAATTCCAGAGGCAACGCCAAGGGATGAAGGAAATAAGACAACTGTTATTTTGAAAAAGAGAAACAATATTAAACAATAAAAAGTATATTGGATGGGATTGGTTATTAATCTTAAAGCAGACACTGGTCTTGTAGACCGTACAGAGAACACTACTCGTTTCTATAACGACATTAAAGATTACCCTACATTTACTAGGGAGGAAGAGGTTGCATGGTTTACTCAACTGCATCATGGTAAGACGCAAGAGGAAAGGGATTATGCTAGAATCTATATAATGCTGTGCAATCAGCGTATGGTGGTAGCAGCAGCCAAGAAATGGGCAACAACAGCCACATTGATGGATTACGTTAATGAAGCTAATTTTGGACTTGATGAAGCTATTAGTAGTTTTGATGTAAGCGTAGGCACTAAGTTTGCTAGTTATGCAATGTGGTATATCTTGAGGGCAATCAATAACTATAATAATGGAGACAATCAGTTAGTTAAGAAAACAAACCTTTCAAAGACATTCCATGTCATTTCTAAGGCAACAAATGATTTCTTGCAAGAGTTTGAGAGAACTCCAACTGCTGATGAGTTGCTTGAAATTATCAATACCAAGTATAATAAGGACATTACTGATAAGAATGACCTTATACAAACCCATTATGCAAGTATTGACCTTGGTGAAGCAAATGAAGATGAAAATTATCCTAGTGGGGATATGGCAGATTATAATCGTGCAAGTGCTTCATATAACGAATACGAGAACAAAGCCAATGAAGAGTTTAATCAGAAACTAGTATCGTCTCTCATAAATAAACTATCTCCTAGAGAAAAGGAGATTATTAAGATGCGTTTTGGGCTCAGTGATGATAATGGTCTTAAGCGAGAGTATGAACGTGAGGAAATTGGCCAGAAACTTGGGCTTACCGCAGAGCGAGTAAGACAACTAGAAGCAGAAGCAATGGATAAAATGAAGAAGGAGTATACCTCTAGAATAGGAAAATTTATTTAACGAAAAATGGGAAGTAAATACGCTTCCCATTTCTTTTATTTCTTGGCAACTTTACCTCCTGCTACCATCTTTCCTAACTTAGATGCAATCTTATCTGTCATAGGCCTCTCTCCCTTAAGAATTTTTCTTAACTGAGATTGAGCACCTTCCTCAGTATGGTCTGGAAATAAGTCTCTTGCAACTGCTGCAATGTTTGTTTTATCCATATCAATCTCTTGACTAATAGAACTTGAGTCAGCCTTTGAAACCTCTCTATTTGAATTCCTATATTCATCATAGTCATAATAACGACTACGACCACCAGCCATCTTACGAAGCTTCTTTTTATTCTTCTTTTTATGTTTGCGAAAATAATGATTAATTAAGTCACCAACACCATTGTCATGATGCGATTTCTTTTCCCCAAAGAAATCTTCATTGAGAACGTTATCAATTGCTTCATTTATAATTGTATCTATTCTATCTGTATTCATAATAAACGTTAATTTACTATTATAAATATCAAAAAGCCCTTAAAAAATTTGGATATTTCATTTTTTTTTCATATCTTTGCAAAAATTGAAAATAACTAATCTAATACAACAGAAAAAACTATGAAGACAACAAAGACAAATGCGTTCATCAACGCTGTAGGATTCAAGGTGCAAACACTGACTGAAAATGGCGCAGTAACTAATATTACCACTGGTTCAGCTCTTGTTGACCAATTCGGTAAGGCTGGTAACTTTAGAGGTCGTGCTCTTGCTGAGGTGTTTAATGAGCAAGCTCAGATTTGGAATGAGAATGCTGAGGCTGCATTGCGTTTCCCATTCTACCTTCGTATGGTTACTCGTAAGGTGAAGGTGAATGCCGACAATGAGACTGATAAGGTTCAGAGTGGACAAGGTGCTCGTGACGAGTCCTTTAAGCGTTTGCTTTGGGTTGCTCTTGAGCATCCAGAGGCTTTCTATAACAACATATGGGCATTACCTCTTGTTGGCTCTTGGAAGGACTTGTGGACTCTTATGTTCTATGACATAAAGGAGAATACAAAGTGCCTTAACCAAAAGGCTATCTTTGAGGTGATTGCACAAGGTTTACTTTGCGACACTCATGTTGACTTGATTAAGAAGTATATGCCTCGTATCAAGTCTCAGAGTAAGTGCAAGACTGATTGGACTACTATTACCAATGACCTTGCAAAGGCATTTGCAACCCAAATGGGTATCTCCTACAAGGAGTATAATAAGATGAAGGCAAGCGGTAAGGCTCATGACTTCCAAAAGCTTATTTGCTCAAGGAACTATAAGGACTTGAATTGGAATCATATTCCAGGTCGTGCTCTTAATCTACTTGTATCATCTAAGTTCCTTTCAAATCATAACTTGAGAGAGGATTATACTCAGTGGATAATGAAGCAGCCCGTGGCTAAGTTCACTGGTTATGTCTTTGAGCTTGCAAAGCGTCTTCGTGAGGCTCGTGGAAGCCGATGGGGTTACTACAATAGGAATACAAGTATACCTATTGAGTTGAAGCATACTCTTGACGCACAGTTTAAGGGTCTTGTTGATAAGGCTCGTGACGGTGGCAAGATTACAGAGAATGTATGGTGCTGCCTTGACACTAGTGGTTCTATGAATCAGCAAGTAACTGGCCTTAAGGACATTTATTGCTCAGACATTGCAACATCACTTGCACTGTTCTTCGCTGACCTTAATACTGGTCCTTTCCACAATAAGGTCATCATGTTTGACAACGTATCAAAGCCACACGATATGGTTGGGGAATCCTTCTGCGATAGGATAATTAACCTTCCAAGTGTTGGATGCGGTGGAACAAACTTCCAATCAGCAGTTGATGAAATCATTAAGATTAGAAGGGAACACCCAGAGATTCCATTGGAGCAGTATCCAACCACAATCTTGGTGGTAAGTGATATGGAATTCAATCCATCCAATCGTAGTTGGTATGGTGGTTCTATCAGAACTCAAGAGACCAATTATGAGTACTCTAAGAATGCGTTGAAGACCGTATTCCCAAGTGAGTTTGTGGACAACATGAAGTTCATTTGGTGGGACTGTGTAGCAAGGCATGGAGTAACCCACTTTGAGGGTGGTGCTTTTGAAAGTGGGGTAACATTTCTTTCAGGATTTGACGGAAGTATAATAAATGTATTATTAGGAGAGGATTCTAAGATAATAGATGAAAAGACTGGTGAAACACGTCAAATGACTGCTGAAGAACTAGTAGCCAAAGCATTGTCGCAAGAAATACTCAACTATATCAAGTTGTAATCATAAAATAAGAGGGACTTACGCAGTCCCTCTTATTTCTTTTAATAGTAATTCTTTATTTTCAAATACTTTATAAGGATATTCTATGCCAAGATTACTATAGTATAGCAGTTTTATACCATTTTCTTTGCATAGTTTTAGTTTTGTTTTATCCCTTTGTTGCGATAAAATAAATTGTTCATTAACCCATTTTTTACCTCTTTTCGCAAAATCAACTGGTATAAAATGTTGAATTCCTTGGCACTCTATAGCGACATTATATTCTGGTAAATAGAAATCGAGTCTCATAGATTTTTTAAATTTTAGCCAATTAAATTTTTTCTGTTCTTCAAATAAAATTTTTTCTTTAGAAAGAATATTTCTAACAAGTATTTCTAATTGACTTTCGTTACATGTGGGACATCCTTGTCCTTGAAGGTGCATACGAGGAGTTTGCCAAAACTCACCATGTTTTGGGCAAATTATACATACTTTAGTTTTATCGTTTTTATATTTTACTTTTGAATAGTCATATTTATCACCATGTATTTCTTTGGCTTCTTCTATAAATTTATCAGTTTTTTTCCTAAATAGTTCGCCAATATAGTTATATTGGCATTTTCTACAACCATATCCATTCAAATGCATATTTGGCGTTTGCCAGAATTCACCATGAATTGGGCATATTATACAAACCTTAGTGCGGTTATTTACATATTCTACTTTAGAATAATCATACTTCATACCATGAATTTTACGAGCTTTCTTAATAAATTCTTCTTTATTAGATGTTCTACTTTTAGCCCTTTTTATTAGACTACATTCATAACATCCTCTACCAATTAGATGTTTCATTGGCGTTTGCCAGAATTCGCCATGAATGGGACAAATAATACACACTTTTGTGTGGTTATTTACATATTCTACTTTAGAATAATCATATTTATTCCCATGAAGTTTTTTAGCACGTTCAATAAAAATTTCCCTTGTTAATTGATTATATGTCATAGTAATATTTCTTTTAATAATTTATCTTCTTTAATATAAATATATCAAATCCACTAAAAAATTAAATAAAAAAACATTAATCTTTAAAAAGTTTAGAAAAAATTTGGTTAGTTAAAATTTTTTTCGTACATTTGCACCAAGATAATTAAATGATAAGAATATGAAAAAGGTTTTAATGTTTTTGGTTTGCCTAATGGCAATAACTGTAAATGCTCAAGTTAATATGTTTAAAATTAAACAAGTAGCATTAAATAAATTTAAATCAACATTAGTAGCACCAAGCCAGTTTGTACTAACAGATGAATATGGAAATAGAATTTCTGTTAATAATATTAAAGTTGTTTATGAGAAGCAAGTTATAAATTATGATACTTTGTATTATTCAGACCTATATGCATATGGAACATATTGTAAACCAAACTCATATGATAGCATTGAGGTAATAAAAAAAGTATTTCAACCAATATATAAAGTATTAATCATTGGTGATGGTAGAAATCGCATGGGTGGCTATGAACAAATACGCAAGGCTGTTTATATTGATTCTAAGTATAATGCATATGAATACTCTCCACATAAAGATTATATTATGAAATCTAGTAGAGTGAGTGAACGTTTATCTGACGCTCAAAGTGAAAAAAAAGTGTTTGATGCTGTCGAAGAAATGCCAAAATTTCTAGGAGGACCAAGTGCCATGTTTGAATATATTGGTAAGAATTTAAGATACCCAATAGTGGCAGAGGAAAATGGAGTACAAGGAAGAGTTGTGGTAACATGTATTATTAATGAAGATGGTTCTATCACAGATGCTAAAGTGGTGAAGTCTGTAGACCCATCATTAGATAGAGAGGCTGTACGAGTGGTGGAAAACATGCCCAAATGGATTTCTGGCAAACGTAATGGAAAAACAGTAAAGGTAAGATATACAATACCAGTAACTTTTAGGTTAAAATAGTTATAACATATATAATGAGTGTTGACAATGTTGACACTCATTTTTTCTTAAATAATCTTAAAGAATTTTGCTTTTTCAATGTTTTTTTATATCTTTGCAGAAGTAAAAATAATGATAATGTATGTTTTTCAGAAAGCATAAAGGTAAAAATAAGAAAAAGAATAAGTTCACTTGCAATTCATATAAGAAGTGCTCATTAGGTCCAGCACAACTGCAAGCTATTACTGATGCAGTCATCAGTAAGAGGAGACTTTTTGTGTTTAGCGAATCGATATATTAATTTAAATAATAGATAAAAATGAATCCATTAATTAAAGAATTGAAAGAAAGGGGATTGATGTCCCAAATCTTTGGCAACCTTGAAGAATGTTTTAGTAAACCAACTACCTTTTACATTGGTTTAGACCCCACGTCTGATTCATTGGGTGTTCATCACATGGTGGGACTTATGGTTGCCAAGATAATGCAGCAGTATGGTCACAAGCCCATTATCCTCGTAGGTGGCGCTACATGTGCCATTGGAGACCCAAGCGGTAAGAGTGAGGAACGTAAGGCAATCTCAATGGAAACAGTGTTTCATAATGTTGAGTGCGTTAAGAAGCAGATTTCAAAGATTATTGATTTTGAGTCAGATGCTCCAAATGCTGCCATTATGGTGAACAATTGGGATTGGTATAAGGATTATAAGTTCCTTGACTTTATTCGTGATGTAGGTAAGAAAATTACTGTTAACTACCTTATGGCAAAGGAGAATGTTAGAAAACGTCTTGAGCGTGAGGGTAGTGGCATCAGTTTCCAAGAGTTCTCTTATGGTTTGCTGCAAGGTTATGACTTTGTACATCTGTATAAAGAATATGACTGCAAGCTTCAGATTGCAGGAACTGATAATCTAGGAAACATGGTGACTGGCCAAGATTTAGTTCATAAGATGCTTGGTAAGGACGATGTATGTGGTCTTACTTGGGATTTGATTACTTGTGCTGATGGTCGTAAGTTTGGTAAAACTGAGGGCAATGCTGTATTCCTTGACCCCAATAAGACATCCGTATATTCTTTCTATCAGTATTGGATTAATACAAGTGATGTTGATGCAGAGGCGTTCATTAAGAAGTTCACTCTCATTCCTCTTGATGAGATTGATAAGATGATTGCAAAGCATCGTGAGAACCCTTCAGCACGTTATTTGCAGAAGGAGCTTGCTAAATACATGACTTGTCTTGTGCACTCTGAGGAAGAATATAATAAGGCAATTGAAGCCACTGAGATATTATTTGGCAAGGGAACAACTGAACAACTTGCAAGTATCGATGAGAAGTCTCTCTTGGGTGCAATGAGCGGTGTTTCAAAGGTTGAATTACCAAAGGATTACTTTACAAGCGGTGCAAGTGTTATTGAGCTTGCAGCAATGCACGATAAAGTGCCTTCCAAGTCTGAGGCAAGGAAACTAATTAAGAGTAATGGTTTTTCAATTAATAAAGTCAAAGTTACCAACGAGAAGGATACCATAACAGAATCTGCCCTTATTGGCGGTAAATACTTGTTGCTCCAGAAGGGTAAAAAGGACTATACCTTGGTAATCTGTGCGTAATTGTAGGCTTTAGACGTTAATTAATATTAAAAGTTGGGATAATATTTGGTTATCTCAACTTTTTTTCGTATCTTTGCAAAAAAGCATTAAGTTTATGGATTTGTTTATTGCATGCATGATTATTTTAGGACTTGTAATGATTGCCGCTTTGTTAGAATATACGGATAATAAGCAAGCTGAAAAAGAGCAAAAAGAAGCTGAGATTGAACGAATTAAGAATTGTGTAATTGCAGGCTTCAAAGAGGTAGAGGATTATGCTGATAATTATGGCATTGAATTTTATACCTCATTAATGGACTTCGCAAAGAAGATGGAAAAGTTATGTGAGCCAAACATTAAGTGCGACTTACATCCATATGATACCTATAATATCAGTAAGATTATAGGCAATAAAACATTTAAAGGTCATAGTCTTCTTGGACGTATTGTGATTGATAAGACATTAACACCTAAGTTTATGATGCCATGTCAATCAACCATTCCATCAATATGTGACATTCAATTGGAGGCTGCATTGACAGCTAATGAAGTAAAAAAACTTGCTGAGAAGTGTAGAAATATTAAGATAGATAAAGACATTGAAACATATAGAAAAAATAAAGTAATAGAAGCAATAAATGGCAAGTAAGTTATTTAAGGATTTAAGGGATACTGAGTATCAATTTGATGCAAGTAAAAACCCTTATGACAGATATGCTCGTGAGAATTATACAGTTGCATATCAAGGAGACCCCATATTTGTGGTAGACCCACAATCATTGACAATTAAGAATTACATTGTGAAATGTGTTAATGAATATGATGGGATAAAATTCATGCATATTTATTGCTGCGAAAAGGGTAAATATACAAATTGGGTACGGCAGCTTGGAGATAAAATTCCAATTGATTGGATTGAGATTGATGTAAATAAGAATAGTTCAGTATCTTCGTTGGCTTCAACAACTCTTAAAGGCGCAATAAAAATATTGGATTTATTTAAAACTAAAAGTAATTTTGCTTCTTTGGGTGTTGGGGATTGTATATATGGTGTTAATCGTAATAAGAATGAAGTTGTAGAGCACAAGATAGCAAAAATAGAAAACACTGAAACACGTGACAATTACGAGAGATTTAAGAGATTCATCATAACTCTAGATAATGGTGGTAAGGCATATTTCAGAACTTCATACTATGAGAGTAAAGCATCCATCTACTGTGATAATTTTTATAAATATTGTCTAAATGACAAGTGGACAATTGAAAACTATACTTTATTCGTAAAGAAAGAAGATGCCCAGTCATATTTGGATAAGAAAGTTAAGAATGAAGAAAAGGCAAAGGAACTACCACAAATTGGCACAGACACAAATATAAATGATGCGAAAGGTAATAGACTTCATGTTGGCGATACTGTTGCTTATGTTAATGGTACTGGTACTTATATAAATCTTTCTACCGCAAAAGTCATCGATTTTACGCCAAAGATGATTAAAGTATTAGACGTAGAAAGAAGAAAATGGCTTATTGAAACTAGTAAAGCATCACTTAAGGCATATGTTGAAAGAGGTAATGAACCTTATGAAGTAGATTATACCTATTATGGCGTATATATGATTACAACACCTAAAATTTTATTATTGAAAAAGTATAACAAAAAATAAATAGAAACTATGGTAGAAACATTTAGAACTGAACCATTGAACATGGAGTTCGTGGTCAAGAACATCGTAGATGGTATTGGCAAGTATGTTGAGGATAATCACCTTAAGTGTTGCGTAATTGGGCTTTCTGGCGGTATCGACTCCACCGTATGCGCTGCATTATGTAAGATGGCTAAAGTACCCCTCATTGGCGTTAGTCTTCCTAGTACAACAAATGAGAGTGTTGAGAAGAGTGCTGCTTCACTCGCTGGAGCTGAGTTCTGTGACGCATTCAAGGAGGTCAGCATTGACAGTATGTTCACAGCCATGAAGAACTTCTGCGACCATAGCGTGAGTGAACAAGAAAGCACACCTATCTCACAAGGCAATATCAAGGCTCGTCTGCGTATGATTACGTTGTATGACATTGCTTCAAAGAGTCAAGGTATCGTAATTGATACCGATAATCTGACTGAACACTTCCTTGGATTCTTCACAATTCATGGGGATGACTCAGATTTCAATCCAATTGGTGGATTGTGGAAGCATGAGGTATACGCTCTAGCCAATTATCTTAAGGAGAAGGTATTTACAGATTCCAAGGCATTGGGCAATTCTATTGCATTAATACCAACTGATGGCAATGGTGTTGCTGCTGGTGGTGATTTGGCTCAGATAGCTCCAGGAAAGACCTACGACGATGTTGATGAGATTCTTGGTGCATGGGTTGGTCTTGATTCAACAATTAAGAAGATTGTCTTGAGGGATGACTTTGAACATGGCGTATTCAAGAAGCTTTGTGACAAACACAGCAAGGACATCGTTAAGAAGGTGGTTATGCGTTCTGTAAACTCTGAGTTTAAGCGCAAGCAGCGTCCTTTCATCATTGATATTCATCGTGGTTATATTTGTGAAAAGAATGGTAATATCTTAGGTTAAGTGTTATGATTGATAAATTTGCAGTCGAAATTAGTGTTGACAGATTTAATGCAGCACTAGATAAGGTGAAAGAGAGTGAGGATTTTGATGAATGTATTACTCTCTTGAACGAATCAAGAAAAAACATCGAGAGGCTTGAAACAGTTGTCAAGATGATGAAACAAGAGGAACATGACCTTACTCAAGATGTGTATAACAAGTTCAAGGATAAGGGTTATGTAAGTACAATTAAATTTGAATAAGCATGGCTTCTAAGAAATTTGATAACATTGGTGGAGTAGTCCTTAAACGTATAGAGGATGGTAAGCGTTGTTTAAGTGCTCCACGAGGTGAGACAAACAAGTACGAAATAACTAGTCGAGGTGATACCATCTTTGAGATTGATGTAGAAAACAGAAAAATCAATAGATGTGTCGCAAAGTACGTTTGCAAGGAAGGTAACGGTATGATTATGATTCGTTATTGTGATGCAATGGCAAATCGTGATTTCATACCTGATTATGATACTTTCTATGGAAGACATCTTCCAAATGATATGAAAACGTGTCATGTTATGTATAATAAGTCCACCTATGGGCTTATGTGTACAAACATGAATGACGCAGTTGACAAACTCCAGAAGATTATTGATGGTAAGTATTTCGGAGCACTCAAAGAAGGTGACAAAATCTATGTGGTTAATAAGCAAGATGAAAACGTTACAGAAGAGACGGTAGAAAGGATTTCTTACAATAACCATTGGCATAACGAGGGAAGACATTTCAACATCGAAACTGAGGTGCATCATTTTGACTGCTATCGTTCAGAATATGAGGAAAATGCCTCTGCATTCAGTGATGAGTCTTTCTATACTAGCATGAGGAATGTTGATAATAAGAAAATCTCCATCCATTTGGATAAGGCTGTTGCTGAAAAGGTGTTGAGAGAGTATCTTAACAGTAGAAAGAACATTGAAAAGAAAAAGGCAGAAACACTTAAGATACCAATTGGTACACCTATTCGCCATAAGGACAATAAGGAGCAAGACCTCCACTATGGTGACTTTGTGGCATATGTTAGAAAGGACTATTGGGGTCATACTGATATTTCAAATGGTGTTATTGTTGGTGACTCTGAGAAGAAAATTAAAATCTTCGACCAAGAAGAGAAGGAGTATATGGAGAAGAAGGAACTTCATTTGACTGACAAATCCAACTTTGGTGTACATATGCTTGAGCCAGTTAATATATTACTTGTTAAACTTGCAAAGTGATGGTACAGTACGTAGTTCAAGTTTTCGTTGATGCGGATAGAATGCTCAATGAAGTTTACAAAGGAAAACAGTATCACAAAGACGGTGAGAAGAAATGGAAGCAACTAAAAGGTTGGGATGGCAAATCTCCATTATACGGTGCTGGAAAATCATATGCCACTCGTCTTGTTTTTGATTTGGCTAAAGCACAAGCATATGCCAAGAAAGAAGATGCTGAGTATTATGCACAGAGAATCCTTGATAGCTATTGCGGAGTGATAGATGACTATCCAGTAGTGGATGCTA
>Ga0247609_10004148_pt1 | contig 14491 bp, 7 predicted proteins | sample 172DNAGHGlowgp2_FD_193487 | JGI IMG/M metagenome (GOLD analysis project Ga0247609, IMG submission 193487) | Sheep rumen microbial communities from Palmerston North, Manawatu-Wanganui, New Zealand - 1728 DNA GHGlow gp2 | ecosystem: Host-associated > Mammals > Digestive system > Stomach > Rumen ...
ACATGGACATCATGACACGTGCAGGTGAAAAGGTATGGCAGTACCTCGGTACTGACGGTGACTGGGTTCCATGTCTCCATTCTGTTGGTAAGCCACTCAACAATGGCGAAACAGACGGCGGAATCTGGCCTTGTGCTGATGTTGAGCACAAATACATTTCTCAGTTCCCAGAAGAGCACCTTGTTTGGTCTTACGGTTCTGGATACGGTGGAAACGCTCTTCTTGGTAAGAAGTGTTTTGCTCTTCGTATTGCAACAGTTATCGCTCGCGAAGAGGGATGGCTTGCAGAACACATGCTTATTCTTAAGCTTACAAATCCTAAGGGCGAAGTTAAATACGTTACAGGTGCTTTCCCTAGTGCTTGTGGTAAGACTAACCTTGCTATGCTTATTCCTACAATCCCTGGCTGGAAGGTAGAAACAGTTGGTGATGATATTGCATGGATGAAGTTCGGAAAAGACGGACGCCTCTACGCTATCAACCCAGAAGCAGGCTTCTTCGGAGTTGCTCCAGGAACTTCTGCTGAATCTAACAAGAACGCTCTTATTTCTGCAGAAAAGAATACAATCTATACAAACTGTGCTCTTACTGAAGACGGTGATGTATGGTGGGAAGGAATCGGATATCCTGCAAAGGGTAAGCTTGTTGACTGGAAGGGAAATACTCGTGATGCTCTTCCTAAGGACAAGTCTCCTAAGGGCGAAGAATTTGCTCATCCAAATGCACGCTTTACAGCTCCTGCTAAGCAGTGTCCATGTATCGCTCCTGAATGGGAAGACCCAGAAGGTGTACCAATTTCTGCTATCCTCTTTGGTGGACGCCGCCCTTCTACTGTACCTCTCGTACATCAGGCTCGCAACTGGAACCACGGTGTATTCCTTGGATCTATCGTAGGTTCAGAAATCACAGCTGCTTCTACAATCAATCCGGAAGAAGTTGGTAAGATCCGCCGTGACCCATTTGCAATCATTCCATTCTGTGGCTACAACATGGGAGACTACTTCCAGCACTGGGTAGACGTAGGTGCTAAGGCAGATCAGGACAAGCTTCCTAAGATCTTCTACGTTAACTGGTTCCGCAAGGACGAAAACAATGCTGATCTTCCAGGCGGATTCATGTGGCCAGGATACGGTGATAACAGCCGCGTTCTTGCATGGATTTTTGACCGCTGTGACGGTGTTGATAACTATGTTGATACTCCAATCGGTTACATGCCAAAAGAAGGTGCTTTGAATACTGACGGTCTTGCAGACTACTACAAGAAGACTCTCCCAGAGATTCTTAAGGTAGATGTAGAAGGCTGGAAGAAAGAAGTTGCTGATATCAGAAATAATCATTATCCAAAATTTGGTAAACATTTACCAAAGGAGCTTAATGAAATTCTTAATGACTTGGAAGACCGCTTGAATAAGGCATAAAAAAGATCCCGACGCATGCTTACCGAGTTTTGCAAAGCAAAACTCGCGGGTCAGGCCCGAGGATGACTGTTATTTTCAGGTGGCCCTTCGACTAGCTCAGGGACCACTAGAATGAAAAATCCCGCTCATTTGGGCGGGATTTTTTTTGTTTTAAGGGATGTTTATATCACTCGACACAATCTTTTACTTAAATACCCCAACTACAGCAAGAACAGAAATTGTAGTTGAAACAAGAGTTAAGAAGGTTGTAATTACAGGAGCATACAAATTAAAGTAATACAAACCAGAATTTGTTTCTGCAGTAATTGTAGTTTCTGGAGTTATAAAATCATTCTTTGAAAGAAATTTACCATTGATATCAACAATAGTTACAGCATCTTTATTATTCTGGGTTTTTATAAAACCACCGGCAAGTCCAATGTAATAATCCCAGGTTCTGTCTGGAATATAAGGATAACGGCCAGGAGCATTAACACAACCTGCAACACTAACAAAATACTGTTTAAAAGGAATAAATAAGGTATCGTATGGCTCAACCAGAAGATCTGTTTCATATCCAGCATCATAAAGAATACTTCTTACATCGAGTGGGATTTTCTGTTCGCCTCTTTGAATATAACAATTATCTATATCAGAAACAGCTGTGAAAAATGATGAATAAGACCGGATAAAAAAAGCGTATTTTGTTCCGGTTTCAAACTGAATACGTCTTTTTTCAGAAGTTTCCAGTTTTGTTCCTTCTTCAGAACCTATTGCACCTTCAACAAACATTACAGGCTTTAAGCTTTTGTAAGATGGAATACTTATTGAATCTCTATCAAGAAGTTCAAAATCGGTATCTTTGGTTAAATCAAGATAAATTTTCTGACCTTCAGGTAAAGAATTATTTGCATAACGAGTTAAAGTTACTCTAGAAAGATCTGCAGACTGCTCAAGACCATCGCCGTAATAATCCAGAAGCACTTTCAAATTTTCACCCTTCTGTAACTGATAAGTGCCATCACGTCGAACAGAACCCGAAACAGATACGACTTTATCTGCCTTTTTTAAAGTAATAACATCCCCGGGACGAACGTAGGGATTCTGGCTCAAATCGCCATAACGGGTTGCCTTGAATAAATCATAAGTTTTAATTTTACCGTTTGCACTTGTTACAATAATGTCTCTGGTAGAAGAATAGCTTGTCATATTACCAGAAATAACCTGCGAAAGTCTTGTCAAAGCCCAGGCTCTTCTTTCCTGAGTTTGTTTAACTTCGCCTTTTACAACAACATTATAAACAGATGGTATTGAAAGCACAAACTGAACTCCGCTCATAGGATAGTTTTTGCTGACAATATCTTCGACCTGTTTTTTAAGTTCAAGGAATGTTTTGCCAGAAGCATCTATCACAGCAAGGTTTGCAACTCTGATTTTATAAGTTGAATCAACAAGAATTGAATACTGCACGGCATTGGAACCTGCCGCATAAGCAACAGTATATACGTCACCAGCAGTTACTTTAAAATTAGGATCTGCCATCGCTAATTGAACAGAAGCAGAAATTTCAACATCAGCAGTTACAGCATCCGTCGCTTCCTGTGCAAAAATAAATGAACTGCTGATTAAAATAAGAATAAAAAGAAGATTTTTTTTCATCATTTATTTCCTTTAAGTTTTGCCATTGCCTGAGGATCTTTTTTTATATTTTGAATTGCATTAAGAAGAAATGCCAGAAACACACTCATAAAGAAGGCTGCAAAAGCAACAATTATACAAAGCTTGCCACGGCTTGGAGCAGATTTCTGATCAGGAATTTCGGCATATTCAAGAATCTGGAAAATCGGCTGTTCACTTGCCATTGTAACTTTAAGGCTTTCATACTGAGCTTTGAGTCCTGAATAAATCTGCTGCTGAACTTTAAATTCAAGTTCAAGCATTGTAGAATCCATTACCAGAGAAGAGTTACCAAAGTCATAGCCATAAAGGGATTTTCTTTCGAGGTCATGAATCTGCTGTTGGAGATCAAGCATATTTTTGTATGCAGTGTCTATATTCTCTTCAAGGTTAGCAGCGGCTAACTTATTCTGATCTACACCAATTTCAATAAATCTTTTTTCAAGCAAATCAACAACATAATTTACAACTGACTGTGCAAAAAAAGGATCACGATCTGTAAAGCTTACAGTGAAAATTCCGGTCTTATCATCAAAAGAAGCCGAAAGATTTTTCTTTAAAGCTTTTCTACTTTCAGTAATCGGATGTTCTTTTATTTTATAGCGTTTAATCAGATTAAAGGTTTGAACTACAGAATCCTGAATTGTATTTGAATTTACAAGATATTCAGCAAGTGCACTATAAGAAACTCCACCACCAGAAACATTTACACCGGCAAGACTTGCAAGACTTCCAAGTCCGCTGGAATTTAAAACATTCGAAAGCGAAGAGCCGCCAGAATCCTTATTGTTAATAAGCATCTGAGCTTTTGGAGTATATTTGTTCGGCATAAAAGATTTTTCAGAAGGAAGTTTAAGAGAAATAATACAAACAACAACAACTGCAATACAAGCAATTCCAGTGATAATTGTTATGAGCCATTTCCATCGAAGAAGTACCGCAAATAAATCTATAAGGCTGATTTCGTCATCTTGTTTTTCTTTAATTTCAGTTTCACTCATAAAGAATATTTTAACATAAAAGATGGGATGTTTCAATTGTACATGCATGTGGAGCGTCCTCTTCTTACAGCGAAGCAACACCGCAAACTTTCTTCAAAAAAAAGGCTCAGCGAGCAGACATCCATAATTTTCTACGGAAGCGGCATATAGTTTTTCCATACAAAATTAATTTAATAATACTAAATTTCTTTATTAAATTTTCATTTTTTTACATATTAACTACTTTTCATAGAAACATTGTTTGTGGTATATTTATTTACAGCAAATGCATAAAAATACAGATGGTCAAACTGACGCCAAACAGTACTACCGCATCTGTAAGGAGTAATAATGAAAAACGCTTATGTAAACCGTGTGTGGGAAGAGGTTAAAGCAAAGAATGCTAATGAACCAGAATTCCTGCAGGCTGTTGAGGAAGTTCTGACAACTTTGGATCCAGTTGTTGCTAAAATGCCAGAACTCGAACCAAACGCAATTTTGGAACGCCTGGTAGAACCAGAGCGCGTTATTCAGTTCAGAGTACCTTGGATGGATGACAAGGGCAAGTATCACGTAAACCGTGGTTTCCGTGTACAGTACAACAGTGCAATCGGACCTTACAAAGGCGGACTTCGTTTCTCTAAAGAAGTAAACCTTTCTGTTCTTAAGTTCCTCGGATTTGAACAGGTTCTTAAAAACTCTCTTACTACTCTTCCAATGGGTGGTGGTAAAGGTGGTTCAGACTTTGATCCACACGGAAAATCAGACAAGGAAGTTATGCGCTTCTGCCAGTCTTTCATGACAGAACTCTATCGCCACATTGGTGCAGACACAGACGTTCCAGCTGGTGACAAAAACGTAGGCGGACGCGAAATCGGTTATCTCTTTGGACAGTACAAGAGAATCCGCGATGAATATACTGGAGTTTTGACAGGTAAAGGTCTTACATTCGGTGGTTCTTTGATTCGTACAGAAGCTACAGGATATGGTCTTATCTACTTTGCTCAGGAAATGCTCAAGAAAGTTGGCGATACATTTGAAGGAAAAGTATGTTCAGTTTCTGGTTCAGGAAACGTTGCTACTTACGCTGCTCAAAAGCTTATTCAGCTTGGTGCAAAGGTTGTTACACTTTCTGACTCTGACGGATACATTTATGATAAAGACGGAATTACACAGAAGAAACTTGACTGGGTTAAAAAGCTCAAGGGCGAAAAACGCGGTCGTATTTCTGAATATGTTAAGAAGTTCCCAGAAGCTAAATACTTTGCAGGAAAGAAGGTTTGGGAAGTTAAAGTTGACTGTGCATTCCCATGTGCTACACAGAATGAACTTCTTGGTGAAGATGCAGATAAGCTCTTGAAGAACGGAGTTAAACTTGTTGCTGAAGGTGCAAACATGCCTTCTAACATCGACGCTGTAAACAAGTTCCTCGCTGCAAAGATTCTCTACGCTCCAGGAAAAGCTTCTAACGCCGGTGGTGTTGCAACATCTGGTCTTGAAATGTCTCAGAACTCTGAACGCCTTGCATGGTCTGCAGAAGAAGTTGATGAAAAGCTTCACCAGATTATGATTAACATCCATAACAATGCTTACGACACAGCTGTTAAGTTTGGTGCTAAAGATGGTAACTGGGTTAACTACGTAGCTGGTGCTAACATCGCTGGTTTCGTAAAAGTAGCTAATGCTATGGTTGCTCAGGGTCTTGTTTAATTAAAACTGATTCATAAGAGCACCAGCTATGCCGCCCGATAAATCGGGCGAGGCGATTAATAGTAAATGCTAAAAGACAGTCCCGATGGACTGTCTTTTTTAACGCATTTGCTATTGTCGCCAGGTGCAAACATTGCAGGTTTCGTAAAAGTAGCTAATGCTATGGTTGCTCAGGGATTAGTATAATTAATCAAACTCTTTTTTAATTAATTCTAAAGCCCGCAGATCGGAAATTGCTTCGGTCAGCGGGCTTTTTAATTTTTCCCTGCCATCCAGAAAATCAACTACATTTTGAATCATATTTGAAAAGTATCCTGTTTTACGGGGAAGGCTTACTGACCGGTCTCGTGCAAGTGAATAAAATCCTGTGTAAAGTCTTGATTCTTTTCTCTTATAAAATTTTGCATAACCGTTTCCAAGACAGATTCGTCCTTCTGTTCCAAGAATATCAAGCCCAAAAGAAAAAAATCTGCTGCGGCCACTCATATAAATGCTTACATCAGGACATTTTTTTGTTGAATAGTGGGCACTAAAATTTCTTACCACATCTTTTTCATCTTTAAATATCCCGGTTACCAGAGGCTGGGGTAAATCTTCTTCTAATAAAAAACGGATTATATCAACAAGGTGGGTTCCATCATGTAAAAGGCTGTAAGAACCATCGGCTTCGAACTCTTTTGCATAAATGCGTAATCCCGAATATAGTTCTCCACGTACCGATTGAAGCTTACCTATCTGCAACATATATTTCTTGGCCATGTTATAATCTGCTGCAAAACGTCTTTCGTGATTCACCATTACAGGAACTTTGTTTTCTTCTGCTGCCAGCCTGATTTTTTCTGCTTCGTGGGAATTCAAGGCAACAGGTTTTTCAAGAATAATCAGGCGGGGACAAGCTTTTATTGCTTTTATGCATTCGTCAAAATGAGAATCTTCGTTTACAGCAAGAACAATAATATCAGGGATATTATGTGGAGTAAAAGATTCATACATCTGGTCGCTGCTTTCAAAAGTTTCTGCATCTTTTACAAACTTCTTCCAGCGCTCAAGATTTTCCTTATTTGTGTCTGCACCCGCAACAATTTTAATTCTTTTGTTTCCCATTAAAGCCATCGTGTGACTTGCCGGCTGTTCACGTTTTTTATCAAATCCAAGAGAAAATCCAATTCGTCCGCATCCAATTAAGGCGGCTGTATAAGTATTTTTTTCCATAATCTTCTACTTACGCTGTCTTAGAGTTTGTTCGGTAAAGCCAGCGGCATCCAGTTTTTTCTGAGTATCGGGCACCTTACCGGCAGGAACTTTTTTTATAGCTACACGGGTAACTTCTCCTGAAGTTTGCAAAACAATATCTTTAAATCCCGCTTTTGAAACTTTACTTGCAAACTGCTTTGCATTATCTTTTGATTTGAATGCTCCAAGCTGGATATCCCAGTAAGTTCCAGGAGTCAGATTTTTTGCAACACTTTTGTCTGAGTTTGAGCTTGTAAGAGCAGCATCTCCATAAAGTTTTTTCATTATTTTTTTAGCGGAGGCTGCAGTCTGCTGACTGATTCTTGTGTTTGCACCTTCTTTTACAATTTCGAGTTTTACCTTTGTAGTACCACTTCCTATCATTCCAAGTTTTACGGCTGCTGCTTTTGATAAGTCAATTTCACGGTTGAGGACAAAAGGGCCGCGATCATTTACCCTAACCTCGCAGCTTTTTCCGTTTGCAAGATTTGTTACTTTAAGAATTGTATTAAAAGGCAGGGATTTATGAGCACAGGTAAGCGCATTCATATTAAAGCGCTCTCCGTTGGAAGTCTTTTTTCCGTGAAAATCTTCTGCATAATATGAGGCAGTTACACCGCTTTTATAAACAGCAGCGAAAAGCCCGCTTGAAGCAAAAAGAATAAAAAATGCCGATATAAATATAAATCTCTTCATATTTTAAATATCGGCATTTTTATTAAATACTTCTATTTTTCAAAGCGGAACCACTTAAAATCAAAGTTGCAGCCCGGCAGGAATACAAAGCTGACTTTTTGAAGTCCTGAGATGACCGGAAGCTGGAAAGTTTTTTCTTCGTAGACATCGGTGTGGGCAAAATCTATTACATAGGTTTTACTGCTGCCATCAGGAGTAAAGAACTTTAAGTTTATTGTGTTGTTTTCTGAGTTGGAGCGGCCACAAATAGTAAGGTTCGTATGATCCTTTGTCTGGTCGTTACCAAAATCCATGTCTTCAAAATCTATGTTTACGTTATTGCCAATTCCTTCTACGGCGTCGCTGGTTTTTGTAAAGGAGTCGCCGGTTATGAGGTTGGCATCAAGGACACAAAGCTTTGCGTATGCCTTATGGCTTTGGTCAAAATAAAATCCGTGAAGATACAAGTCTGTTTCAAAAGAAATTGTGATTGTATGTATTCCAAAAAGACGACGACTTAGAGTAAAAATATTTTCGCTGTAGGTATTGTAAATTGATTCGTGTTTGTAGGTAAAGGTTCCAAGCAGGCTACTTTCCTTGCCCATGCCTTTTCCATCCCAAACCTGAATCGGGAATTCTGTCGCAAAACTGAAGATCGGCAGGTGGATTGTATCTGCGCCATTCTTACCAAAATCAAGTTTATCAAAGCTTACCCAGGTTGGGCCACACTTTCGGTTAGAAATACCGCTTTCCAAAGACATTTCGGGTTTTGATTTATTGTCTGATTTGTCATAATCGGTAAAGCGGCAGGCTTCTATAAGAGTGTATGGATTAAGTCTGGTGCTGCCAATGCCTGTGATAGTAAAAGGCAGGTCGCTTATTACTTCATCGTATTTTGTATTGTTCTGGGCGGTGCAGCGAAGGAGGCATTCTCCGTCACCGGCGGCTCGGATAAGTGATTGTCGGGTCAAGCCCGACAATGACATAGGGGCATCGCCAGTCATCCTCGGGCTCGCAACATCTGTCATCCTCGGGCTTGACCCGGGGATCTCTTCCACCACAATATTATCACTTGCAATACATTCCTTAAAAACAGGATTCCAGTTAATTTCTTTGTCTGTGGCGTTCAAAGGAAGAACTTTTGCAGTAACTAGAACTTCTTTGTTAGATGGGTCTAACTTAAGGGCACCCTGGGCTTGTAGTTCAATTTTGCGGACAGGAACATAAGCATTCTGTGGCAGAACAGACAGGTCTGCATCTACTCTGCTCCACTCCTTACCGTCATATTTTATAGAAACAGTCGGAAGCCCCTGACTGGCAGCGGTTACAACAAAATCCGAACCAGCGGCTCCTGCAACTTTTTCCCTTACAATTGCAATCAGGCGGTTTGCAAAAAGTTTTCTTGTATGGGTGTGGCCGTCTGCAGCAACATATTCATCGTAGTCTGTTGAGTCACCGTTATCCATACCAACAAGTTCTGCGTTACCGCTTACATTCAGCGTTATGTAGTTACGGGCATTTTCTACAAGAGTTCCGTTTTTATCGGCCAGCATAATCTGGATAAAGTGGATTGCTTCAGATGGCCCTTCGACAAGCTCAGGGACCACATTGTAGTTCTCTTCCGGCTGCAGTAAAATTTCTGCAGGGTCATCAAAAGACTTTTTCACATCTTCGGCAAGAACTTTTCCGTCTGCATCATATGCAAGGGCACGGATTTCCCCTTTATGATATTCAACCTGCCAGTGAGCAAAAGACGTCTTCCCTTTTTCATGGTCAATTTCCTGCAGGCCCGCAGATTTTCCGTTTACAAAAAGTTCAACTCTGTCGGCATTTGCATAAGCCTTTACATCTATCAGCTGTCCTTCATTCCAGTCCCAGTAAGGAAGCAGGTGTACAAATGGCAGCACAGCTTTTCCTGCCCATTCAGACTTGTACAGATAATATGTATCTTTTGGAAATCCTGCCGTATCAATCTGACCGAAGAAAGAAGACTTTGTATGATAAGGAGTTGGTTCTCCAATATAATCCCAGCCAGTCCAGATAAACTGCCCGGCACTAAAAGGACAATCGCGGTCGGTAGTAATTACATATTGTGTATTTACAGCTCCCCATGGAGTTGTACAGTTCCCAAGCGTTGAACACTGACCATCGCTAAAAGTAACGAGTTTTAAAGAATCAGGAAAATGATAGATTCCACGACTTTGAACTGTAGAAGAAGTTTCGGAACCGTAGATTTTCCAATCTGGATATTTTTCATGATGTTCATTGTAAAGGCGTTCAAGATAATTGTAGCCCACAGTGTCTATCTGACCTGCGCACTTTTGAGCACCATCTGTCATCATATAATTTGAAGCAATTGTGATTGCTGCATTGCAAAGAGGATCATGCTGACGTACAAATTTGGAAAGTTTTTTTGTAATTTCAAAACCGTTTCCAACATGCGTATCATAAATTTCATTTCCGATTGACCACATAATAAGACTCGGATGATTCCTGTCACGGCGTACCCATGAAGCAGTATCGCGCTCACAGCAGTCATTAAAATAGTTTCCGTAATCAAAAGGAGTTTTTGGCTTTTCCCACATATCAAAAGCTTCGTCGTCTACAAGAATTCCCATCTGGTCACACAAATTCATCCAGGCAGCAGGTGGCGGATTATGAGAACATCGAACTGCATTAACGCCCATTTCTTTAAGTTTTGTAAACTGGCGTCGCAAGGCTGCTTCATTAAAAGCAGAACCCAAAGCGCCAAGGTCATGATGCTGGCAGGCTCCGTTTATTTTTACATGTTTTCCGTTTAAGAAAAAACCTTTATCCGAAGTAAAAACCGCATGTTTAAAACCACAATGCTGTTCAAGTTCGTCTAAAAGATTTCCGGAAGCATCAAAGAGCCGGGTTTTTAAAATGTAAAAATGAGGATTATTAATATCCCATAATTCCGGTGATTTTACTGTGTACTGGCCATCGCCATCAAAGGCTGCAAACTGTTTACCGGTCAGATCAATAATTGTATGACTAACATGAGGTCCCTGTATTTGTGCTCCCTGAACTTGCGGTCCCTGAGCCTGTCGAAGGGCTTTTCCAGAAGCAACTTCACTTGAAATTATAACCTTCCACTCACCCTCAAGCTTTTGAGGATCCACAGGCTTTGCAGAAAAATAAACTCCATCAGAAACAAGATGAGTTTCCGGGCTGTTAATTAAATGCACATCTCGGAAAATACCTGCTCCAGAATACCAGCGGGTATTGCAGTTCTGATAAACAGCAATTACCAGAAGCTCATTTTTGCCAGAGTGCACAAACTTACTTATATCAATTTCAAGAGCCGAATAACCGTACTTACATTCTCCTGCCTTTTGACCGTTTACCCATACAGCCCAATTCATGTAAACCCCTTCAAAATCCAGGGCTATATAACGACCGTCAGGATTATCTTGCAAAGTTAAAGTCTTTTTATAAAAACCTACACTACTGCGGTACAAATCTTTTACATGATAAATCTGCCAGTCGTGAGGAAGATTAACACTATTATATTTTTGAGAATCTGCAAGCTCAAAAAACTGATCAGGACAAAAAAGGATGGGTTTGCCATTGTCATACATTGAACTTTCTTCCAGAGGAAGTTCGGCAAAAACCCATCCATCATTAAATAAATTACGCATAGTTTATTTTACTTTATTTAGCAGTTCTTTGTCAGTAAAAAAAAGCTTTATTATTTGATTTTATTTTTTTTATTGTCATATATACGCAAACAAAATTCTCTGTTATAATAATATTTGTTAGTCGAGGATAACATGAAGCAATTTGATGTAGATGGTATGATGTGTGCAGCCTGTAGTGCCCGCGTTGAAAAAGCAGTTTCACAGGTTCCCGGTGTTACAACTTGTTCCGTTAGTTTATTAACAAATTCCATGGGCGTAGAAGGAAGTGCCAGCGATGAAGAAATTATTAATGCTGTTGTCGCAGCTGGTTATGGAGCAAAAGTCAAAGAAAGTTCGGCAGCTATAAGTCAAGTAGCAGATTCAGAAGATCCTCTTGCCGACCGTGAAACCCCAAAATTAAAACGTCGCCTCATTTTATCGCTCATATTTTTACTTCCACTTTTATACTGCACAATGGGGCATATGCTGCTCCACTGGCCTCTCCCAAAAATCCTTGAAAACAATCAGGCTGCAATGGGCCTTGTTCAGCTTATTCTTACTATAATCATAATGATTATTAACAGGCGATTTTTTACAAGCGGAATAAAATCCGCAATTCACTTAGCGCCAAACATGGATACTCTTGTTGCTTTGGGCGCAGGAGCCTCCTTTATATACAGCGTCTGGAACTTACTTTCAATTGCCATTACAAACAAAGCAGTCAGCCATGACTATTATTTTGAAAGTGCCGCAATGATTTTAACTTTGATAACAGTTGGTAAAATGCTCGAAGCTAAATCAAAGGGAAGAACCACAAGCGCACTAAAAGGCCTTATGAAGCTTGCACCAAAAACAGCAGTAATTGTAGAGCAAAACTCTTCTGCTGCTGTCGAAAAAACAGTACCAATTGAAGCTGTAAAACCCGGTGACATTTTTATTGTAAAACCCGGCGAAAACATTCCTGTAGATGGCATTATTATAGAAGGAAATGCCGCTATAAATGAAGCCGCACTAACCGGAGAAAGCATCCCTGTAGACAAAGAATCAGGCGATACAGTTTCGGCAGCAACGACAAATCTTTCGGGCTTTATAAAATGTAAAGCAACAAGAGTTGGTCAGGACACAACACTTGCACAAATAATCCAGATGGTAAGCGATGCAGCCGCAACAAAAGCACCTCTTGCAAAAATAGCAGATAAGGTTTCTGGAATTTTTGTTCCAACAGTAATTGTTATTTCAATAATCACTCTGGCAATATGGCTTTTAATTGGGGCCAGTGTAGAAACAGCAATTATGCATGGGGTTGCAGTACTTGTAATAAGCTGCCCATGTGCACTTGGTCTTGCAACACCGGTAGCAATTATGGTAGGAAATGGTCTTGGAGCCAAAAACGGCATTTTATTCAAAACAGCAGCTTCTCTGGAAGAGGCTGGAAAAATCACGACTATTGCACTTGATAAAACAGGAACAATCACAAGCGGAATGCCTGTTGTTAAAGACATAATTCCATTAACCCTGCCGGGACACCCCCAAATCACTAATGAAGAACTTTTGCAGACAGCCTATACGCTCGAACAAAAAAGTGAACATCCGCTTGCAAAAGCAATCATTCAAAAAGCCCAGGAACTCAATCTTACCGCCGACGAAACACAGGATTTTCAGATTTTTCCGGGCAATGGTCTTACCGCAAAATCAAACGACAAAACACTCTATGGCGGAAACTTAAACTTTATAAAATCAAAAGTCAATCTTGTACCATCAATAATTCAAACAGCCGATATTCTTTCTTTACAGGGAAAGACTCCTCTCTTTTTTGCACAGGACAATAAACTGCTTGGAATAATTGCAGTTGCAGACAATATAAAAACAGACAGCGCAGAAGCAATCGACGAGTTAAAACAAATGGGTATCAAAGTTGTAATGCTCACAGGAGACAACGAACAAACAGCAAAAGCAATTGCAAAAGAAGCAGGCGTAGATAATGTAATCGCAGGCCTCCTTCCAGACGCAAAAGCTGACGCAATCAACAAACTCAAATCACAGGGAAAAGTCTGCATGGTAGGAGACGGAATAAACGACGCCCCTTCGCTCACAACAGCCGATTTAGGAATAGCAATTGGCGCTGGTTCAGACATAGCCGTAGACGCCGCAGACATTGTACTTGTAAAAAGTTCCCTTCGCGAACTTCCAGCCCTCATTCGCTTAAGCCGCGCCACAGTCCGCAATATCTACGAAAATCTTTTCTGGGCATTTATTTACAATATAATAGGAATTCCTCTTGCAGCAGGCGCCTTTGTTTTGCTTTTGGGCTGGCATTTAAACCCTATGTTTGGAGCAGCCGCTATGAGTCTTTCGAGTTTTTGTGTTGTTACAAATGCATTAAGATTAAACTTGAAAAACAAATCTATCTTTCAAAAACCTTTCGTCCGTTAAGGAAGAGTCCTTTTACTTTACCAGTCAATTCCTTTCCTTCAAAAGGAGTAGCCTTTCCCTTTGAACAGAAAAGCCTTGAGTCAACAATCCAGTCTTCATCGGGGTCAACAAGTGCAAGGTCAGCAGAATAGCCTGTTTTTAAAAGTCCCTTTGTAAGACCAAGAATACGGGCAGGATTTGCAGACATGAGCTGGCTCAGTTTTTGAGGTTTAAAATTATTCTGTTTTACTAAGACAGTATTACAAACAGCATAGGCAGTTTCAAGCCCCGTAAATCCTGGACTACCGGCAGCTTTATCTTCCATAGTATGAGGTGCATGATCTGTAGAAATAACATCAATAGTTCCGTCACGAAGACATTCAATCAAAAGCTCGCGGTCCTCCTCCGCTCTCAAAGGAGGATTTACAAGAGCACGAATCAAAGGCTCTTCTGTACCGGCAAGCGCAATATGGTGCGGAGTTGCTTCTGCAGTAATCACAAAACCTTCCGGCAAAGAATCATCATTTGCCTTGTCATATTTTGCATTATAAATCTGATCCAAAACGTTTCTTGTACTTGCGTGGGCAATATGAATATGACAGCCGGCCTCTTTTGCAAGAAGGATATTTCTGGCAGTAGCAGTATCTTCGGCAAGACGAAGTAAATCATTTGCCTTAGTCAGATTTAAATCAATCTGTTCTATGGCAGCCTGTTCTACATCATCGGGATTATAATTTTCGTCGGAAGAACCCCAGGCATGAAGACC
>Ga0247609_10004150_pt1 | contig 14490 bp, 24 predicted proteins | sample 172DNAGHGlowgp2_FD_193487 | JGI IMG/M metagenome (GOLD analysis project Ga0247609, IMG submission 193487) | Sheep rumen microbial communities from Palmerston North, Manawatu-Wanganui, New Zealand - 1728 DNA GHGlow gp2 | ecosystem: Host-associated > Mammals > Digestive system > Stomach > Rumen ...
AGAGGAAACAGCTAGAGAAGCTATGAGATTGGCTGCCAATAAGTTACCTGTTAAGTGCAAATTCATAAAGAAACAAGGAACGGATGGTGAACAGTAATGAAAGCTTCAGAACTTAGGAAATTATCAACAAAAGAGCTTGAAGCTAAATTAAAAGAGCTAAAAGCTGAGTTATTTAACTTACGTTTTCAACTTGCTGTAAACCAACTAGAAAACCCAATGCGAATTAGCGCGGTCAAGAAGGACATTGCGAGAGTGAAAACTATTCTTACTCAAAATGAAATCAATGCTCGCGCAGATGCGTAAGGGAAGGAGGTTTTTACATGGTTGAAAGAAATATGAGAAAAACTAATGTGGGCAGAGTTGTGAGCAACAAAATGGATAAAACCATAGTAGTTGCAATTGAAGATAGCGTTAAGCATAAGCTTTATAATAAAATTATAAAACGTACATCTAAGATAAAAGCGCACGACGAAAACAATGAATGCAACATTGGAGACCGTGTACGCGTAATGGAAACTCGTCCATTAAGCAAAGATAAAAGATGGAGATTAGTTGAAATAATCGAAAAAGCAAAATAGTCTAAAATAAATTTAAAAGTAGACTAAATATACGGCTGAAAACTGTAAAGGAGGAAAACACTGTGATACAACAGCAATCTTACCTCAAAGTGGCTGACAATACCGGTGCAAAAGAACTTATGTGCATCAGAGTATTGGGCGGTACACGTAGAAGGTATGCAAGAATTGGCGACGTAGTGGTAGCTTCAGTTAAAAAAGCAGCACCCGGCGGCGTTGTAAAAAAAGGTGATGTAGTTAAAGCAGTTATCGTAAGAACCGTCAACGCAACAAGACGTGATGATGGAACTTACATTCGATTTGACGAAAATGCAGCTGTTTTGATAAAAGACGATAAAACCCCTAGAGGGACACGTATATTTGGACCGGTAGCAAGGGAATTGAGAGAAAAAGGATACCTTAGAATCTTAAGTCTTGCACCAGAAGTACTTTAATGGAGGTGGCACTATGATAAAGAAAATGCATGTAAAAGCAGGTGACACTGTTAAGGTACTAAGCGGCAGAGAACGTGGCAAAGAAGGAAAAGTTATAGCAGTTAGCCCAAAAGAAGGCAAAGTTATCATCGAAGGAGTAAACATGGTCTCAAAGCATGTTAAGCCTAAGAAAATGGGTGAAGCTGGAGGAATCATTCAAGCAGAAGGCGCAATGTATGCATGCAAAGTACAAGTTGTATGTCCAAGTTGCGGCAAAGCTACAAGGGTTGCTTACAAGATCTCAGAAGATGGGAAAAAACAACGCATTTGCAAAAAATGTGGAAAAACGCTTTAAGGAGGATAGAATATGGCAAGATTAAAGGATTTGTATAAATCTGAAGTAGCACCAGCGTTAATGAAAAAATTCTCTTATAAAAGCGTTATGCAAATACCGAAACTCGAGAAAATAGTTATTAATGTTGGAGCAGGAGAAGCTCGAGATAACTCCAAAGTTATAGATTCCATTATTTCAGATATCGCAACCATCACAGGTCAAAGACCTACTGTATGTAAAGCGAAAAAATCTGTTGCAAACTTTAAGATCAGAGAAGGCATGAACATTGGTGTTAAAGTTACTTTAAGAGGCGACAAAATGTATGAATTTTTAGATAGACTATTAAATTTGGCGCTTCCGAGAGTTAGAGACTTCCGTGGAATCAATCCAAATTCATTTGACGGAAGAGGAAACTACAACTTAGGAATAAAAGAGCAACTTATCTTCCCGGAAATCGAATATGATAAGATCGATAAAGTCCGTGGAATGGATATATGTTTTGTAACAACAGCTAAAACAGACGAAGAAGCTAAAGCTTTACTTGAGCTTTTAGGCGCACCGTTTGAGAAGTAAGGAGGGATTTATTGTGGCCAAGGCTTCTATGAAAGTCAAGCAAAAAAGAAAACAAAAATATCCGACTCGCGAATATAACAGATGTAAAATCTGTGGTAGGCCGCATGCTTACCTTCGCAAATTTGGGGTATGTCGTATATGCTTTAGAGAGTTAGCATATAGAGGCGAGATCCCAGGTGTTAGGAAATCTAGTTGGTAAATTCTTTTTGAAGGAGGATAAAATGGCATGCAAATAACAGACGCAATTGCAGATTTGTTGACTAGAATCAGAAATGCTAGTTCAAGTCGTCATGATACTGTAGATATTCCTGCATCAAATATGAAAAAGTCAATTGTACAAATATTACAAGATGAAGGATATATAAAGAAATTTACAGTTATTGAAGATGGTAAACAAGGCATCATCAGAGTTACTTTAAGATATGATGAAAATAAAAAGCCTATCATTACAGGCTTAAAGAGAGTTTCAAAACCAGGTCTTCGTATTTACACAAATGTTGAAGATATGCCTAAGGTTATGAAAGGTCTTGGAATCGCTATCATATCAACATCACGCGGAGTGATGACAGATAAAAAAGCTAGAGAATTAAACGTAGGTGGAGAAGTTCTAGCATTCATATGGTAAGGAGGTAAAGAGCAGTGTCTCGAATTGGAAGAAAACCTATAAATATTCCCGCTGGAGTTGAAGTTAAATTCAATGAAGGTGTAATCACAGTCAAAGGTAAAAACGGTACTTTACAAAGAGAAATTCATCCAAATATGACTGTTTCTATTGAAGACAATGTTATTACAGTTACTCGTCCAAATGACGAAAAAGAAAACAGATCACTTCACGGGCTCACAAGAACACTTATTGCGAACATGATTGAAGGTGTTACTACAGGCTTTAAAAAAGAGCTTGAAGTTAACGGTGTAGGATATCGTGTACAAAAGCAAGGTAAAAATCTTGTTATGAACTTAGGATATTCTCATCAAGTTACCGTTCCGGAAACTGATGACATAAAGATCGAAGTTCAAGGAACAAATAAAATAATCATTCATGGGGCAGACAAGCAAAAAGTTGGTCAGTTTGCAGCAGAAGTTCGTGAGAAACGCCCACCAGAGCCATATAAAGGTAAAGGTATCAAGTATGTAGATGAGCACATCCGCAGAAAAGAAGGCAAAGCTGGTAAAGGCGGCAAAAAATAGATAAGGAGTGAATAACAATGGTGAACAAGCAAGATACAAACAAAAAAAGACTACATCGTCACAAAAGAGTGCGCGGCAAAATCAGCGGCACGGCGGCTCGTCCTCGCCTAAATGTTTTCCGCTCCACAAATAATATCTATGCTCAAGTGATAGATGATGTTAAGGGAATTACCTTAGCTTCAGCATCAACTTTGGACAAAGAGCTTAAAGGTTATGGTGGAAATAAAGAGGCAGCTAAGAAAGTAGGAACTTTAATAGCAAAAAGAGCTTTAGAAAAAGGCATAACTGAAGTTGTATTTGACAGAGGCGGATATATATTTCACGGCAGAGTGAAAGAATTAGCAGATGCAGCCCGTGAGGGTGGCTTAAAATTCTAAAGTAAGGAGGAATATTTTTGACTAGGAATGAATCTAGTGCTATGGATTTAAAAGAACGCGTAGTTGCCATCAACCGTGTCTCCAAGACTGTAAAAGGTGGACGAATTTTCAAGTTTTCAGCTTTAGTAGTAGTAGGAGACGGCAAAGGTACAGTAGGGTTTGGCATAGGCAAAGCCGGAGAAGTACCGGACGCTGTGAAAAAAGGCATAGAAGACGCGAAGAAAAATCTTGTAAAGATATCGCTTAAAGGAACAACGATTCCTCACGAAATAATTGGAGAATTTGGCGCAGGTAGAGTTTTGATGAAACCTGCAGCACCAGGTACCGGAGTTATAGCAGGAGGACCTGTGCGTGCAGTTGTTGAAGCAGCAGGCATTCGCGATATCCGTACAAAAGCTTTAAGGTCTAACAATCCATGTAATGTAGTTAGAGCAACAATGCAAGGATTAACAAGCTTAAGAAATGCAGAGCAAGTAGCAGCATTACGTGGCAAGACTGTTAAAGAAATCTTATAATAGGGGGTAGCAATATGGAACAAATAAAAATAAAGCTTAAAAAAAGTCTTATAAGTTGCAAAAAAGACCAGATTGCAACCGCCCACGCTCTTGGTCTTAAAAAAATAGGTGACGAGACAATCCAACCTAAAAATGCACAGACTGAGGGTAAGGTGGCAAAAATAATCCACCTTATAGAGCTTCAAAAGGCTTAAGTTGGGGAGGTGAAAATATGGAATTACATGAACTTTCACCAGCGTATGGTTCAAAAAAAGAGCCTAAACGTATAGGTAGAGGGCACGGATCAGGTCAAGGAAAGACAGCAGGCAAAGGTCACAAAGGACAAAAGGCAAGATCAGGCGGAAGTATCCGTCCAGGCTTTGAAGGAGGTCAAATGCCACTTCAAAGAAGGGTTCCGAAAAGAGGATTCAACAATATTTTCGCTAAGAAAATAGTTGGAGTCAATGTAGGTAGTTTGAATGTATTCGATGATGGCGCAACAGTTGATGCACAAGCTATCATTGATGCAGGAATAATCAAAAAGCAATATGATGGGATTAAGATCTTATCGAATGGAAATTTGTCTAAAAAATTGATTGTTAAAGCTAGAGCTTTCTCTGAAAATGCAAAGAAAAAGATAGAGGAGGCCGGCGGAAAGGCTGAGGTGATCTAAGTTGTTAAAGACAATACACAATGCATGGAAAGTTCCGGAATTAAGAAAAAAATTATTATTTACGTTTTTTGTAGTTATTATTTTTAGGATTGGTTCTATAATACCAGTACCGTTCTTGGATGCAGAAGCTTTAAAGAGTTTCATGGATTCAAGAGTAACAGAAGGATCGTTTTTTGGTTTTGTAAATATGCTTTCAGGTGGAGCATTCTCACACGGAACGTTGTTCGCACTTTCTATTCAACCTTATATCAACTCGTCAATTATAATGCAATTGATGGCGGTAGTTATACCTTCACTTGAGAAATTGCAAAAAGAGGGCGAAGAAGGAAGAAAGAAAGTTACAGCGATTACTAGAGTATTAACAGTGGTTATTGGTGTTTTGCAAGCATTTATGTTCTACATTTGGTTGAGAAACAGTAGAGTTACTATGTATAACGAAGGTTTTGCAGGTGTTTTTTCAGCTGTAGTTATCGTAGCAACCTTAACAGCGGGCACAGCACTTATCATGTGGCTTGGTGAGCAGATCAATGATAAAGGTATGGGTAATGGTATATCAATATTACTCTTTGCAGGTATCGTTGCAAGAATGCCAATGTTAATTACAACTTTGTGGGGTTACATTGATACAGCAATTAAATATCCGGATGTTAACTCAGCGGTATTAACTATGGGTCAAAACTTAAACGGAAGAGAATGTTGGTATTTTTATATTTTTGTACCGGTATTCGTGGTAACTTTGTTACTGTTAATCTGGATCATAACTCATGCAAATGATGCCGAAAGAAGAATACCGATCCAATATGCAAAAAGAGTAGTTGGAAGAAAAATGTATGGAGGACAAAGCACGCATATTCCTGTAAAACTTAGTGGTTCAGGGGTTATGCCGATAATCTTTGCTCAATCTATATTGTCGTTACCTTCAGCAGTGAAGGCTGTTATGGATAAAAATGCTCCAGAATGGATCAATTCCATGAATGAAGCTTTGAATGTAACAGGTTGGATTTATCCTACAATTTATTTTGTATTGATTTTATTCTTTGCTTACTTCTACCTTTCAATCCAATATAATCCGATCGAAATGGCGAATAATCTTCGTCAAAGTAGTGGAACAATTCCAGGAATCAGACCAGGTAAACCAACCAGCGATTACATTGCAAAAGTATTGTCCAAGATAACTTTGATGGGTGCATTTTTCCTAGGATTTATCGCAATAGAACCGTTTATCTTCAGTGATTTGACTTATATGTATAATACAACGTTCCTTGGAGGTACGTCAGTTATCATAATGGTAGGTGTAGCACTAGAAACGGTTAAACAAATGGAATCTCAAATGATGATGCGTCATTATAAAGGATTTCTTGATTAATTGAAGCTTGATTAAAAATTTCTGCGCTGCATAGCGAAGCCCGTTCAAATAAGCTTCATGCTTATTTGAACAAAATAGCAAAGCTATTTTTCACAGTCAAAAATTTGACTGTGAGGGCTTCGCGGCAAACTTGCAGTAAATTTAGTTTCAAAAGAAAAAGAGGTTAATTATGAACATTATACTTTTAGGAGCACCTGGTTCAGGAAAAGGTACGCAGGCAGAATTTATAGAGAAGCATTTATCGATAAAATCTATTTCAACAGGGAACATAATCAGAGCGGAGCTGAAAAGCGGCACACAACTTGGCAATTTAGCAAAATCCTATATAGACAAAGGGTTACTGTTACCGGATGAAGTTGTGATAGATATCGTGAAGGAAACCGTAAAAAAAGAAGAGTACAAAAATGGATTTATACTTGATGGATTCCCAAGAACGATACCTCAAGCCGAGGCTTTGGATAACCTAGGAGTTAAAATTGATAAAGTTATCGACATAGAAGTTGATGATGAATCGATAATAAAAAGGATATCTGGACGCCGTGTTTGTGCAGTATGTGGAGCGAGTTATCATTTAGAGAACAAAAAGCCAAAAGAAGATAATCTCTGCGACAAATGTCACAACACCCTTATTCAGCGTAAGGATGACGAAATAGAGACAGTTAAAGATAGACTGAAAATTTATCATGAACAAACAGAACCTTTGATAGAATACTACAAAGGGAAAGGTAAGCTAATAGAAATCGATGGAAACAATACAGTTGAAAAGACAACGCAGTTAGTTTTAAAGTCTTTGGAGGCATAGTTTTATGGTCGTATTAAAGACTGATAGAGAGATTTCTCAAATGAAAAAAGCAGGTTTAATAGCAGCTAACGCATTACACACAGCAGGCAAAGCTATAGAACCTGGAATTTCAACATTAGAGCTAGACACTATAATAAGAAAATACATCGAATCTAAAGGTGCAAAACCATCTTGTTTGGGATATGGTGGGTTTCCAAATAGCGCATGTATTTCTGTCAATAACGAAGTCATTCACGGCATACCGAGTAAAGATAAGAAGATAAAAAATGGCGATATTGTCAGCGTAGATGTAGCAGCATTTTACGAAGGATTCCACGGTGATACAGCATATACATTTACTTGCGGAGAAGTCAGTAAAAATGCAAAGTCTCTTTTAGACGCGACATATGAAAGTTTACTAAAAGGGATAAAAAAAGCAACAGTTGGCAATAGAATAGGCGATATATCTTCTACAATACAAGAGTATGTCGAGGCGCGTGGCTACTCGGTGGTACGAGATTTTGTCGGCCACGGAATAGGTGCGCAGCTACATGAAGATCCTAGTGTACCAAATTATGGAGTACCTTCTAGAGGAGTACGTCTTTTACCGGGGATGACTATAGCGATTGAACCTATGATAAACGAAGGCAGTTTTGAAGTGGAAGTTTTATCTGATGATTGGACTTGTATTACCAAAGACGGTAAGCTTTCAGCTCACTTTGAGCATACTGTAGCAGTTACTTCTTCTGGTCCGGCTATTTTGACTATACCAGATTTAGTTTAAAAGGAGTTCTAAAATGACATTATCAAGAGGTTTAGTGGTTATATCAAAAGCAGGACACGATAAAAGAGATTTATTTGTAGTTTTGAATTTTGACGGTAAAAATGTTATAATATGTGATGGCAAAAGAAGAAAGCTTGAAAATCCCAAGAGTAAAAATGAAAAACATTTAATTTTAACGAGTAAGAAATTGGACGAAGAGTCAATGAGAAGTAATAGTTCAATAAGAAAAGCGTTAAATGCTTTGAAGGAAAAAATGGAAAATTAATTTATCAAGCTTATAAACTTAAAACATAAGGAGTGGTATTTTGTCTAAGCAAGATGTAATTGAGATTGAAGGTACAGTCAAGGAAGCACTTCCGAATGCACAATTCAAAGTTGAGCTTCCAAACGGTAAAGAAATTTTAGCACATATTTCGGGCAAATTGAGAATGAATTTCATAAGGATATTGCCTGGAGATAAAGTAACGTTAGAGATGTCACCGTATGATTTGACCAGAGGAAGAATCATATGGAGGGCTAAATAAAACAAATTGATCAAAAAGATTTCTGATCAAATTAAGGGGGTATTAAAATGAAGGTCAGACCTTCTGTAAAGAAAATTTGCGAAAAATGTAAGATCATTAAGCGCAAAGGTAAAGTTATGGTAATTTGTGAAAATCCTAAGCATAAACAACGTCAGGGATAGATTTAAACTTAGATGGAGGTGTAATTTATGGCACGTATAGCAGGAGTTGACTTACCTAGAGATAAACGTATTGAAGTTGGATTATCTTATATATTTGGTATTGGCAGAAAAACTGCGAAAGACATTATAAAAGCAACAGGAGTAAATCCTGATACAAGAGTTAGAGATTTAACTGAAAACGATGTAGCAGCATTGAGGGAATATATCGACAAAAATTGCCGAGTAGAAGGTGATTTAAGAAGAGATATTGCATTTGATATCAAAAGATTGATCGAAATCAATTGCTACAGAGGAATTCGTCATCGTAAAGGGTTACCTGTAAGAGGTCAAAGATCCAAAACAAATGCTAGAACCAGAAAAGGTCCTAGAAAAACAATGGCGAACAAGAAGAAATAAGGAGGGAAATTGAATGGCAGTACAAAAGGGTGGTAAAAAAACTACACAAGTTCGCAGAAGACGTGAACGTAAAAATATAGAGCGTGGAGTAGCACATATTCAGTCCACCTTTAACAATACAATTGTTACAATAACAGATGTAAATGGTAATGCAGTATCGTGGGCAAGTTCAGGAGAATTAGGGTTCAGAGGTTCAAGGAAATCCACTCCATTTGCAGCACAATCTGCAGCAGAAACAGCAGCAAAAGCGGCTATGGAACATGGCATGAAAACAGTAGAAGTTTACGTTAAGGGACCAGGAGCCGGCAGAGAAGCTGCAGTTAGGGCACTTCAAGGTGCAGGGTTAGAAGTTAGCATGATTAAAGATGTTACGCCTATTCCTCACAATGGATGTCGTCCACCAAAGAGAAGAAGAGTTTAATTAACATAAAATGGAGGTGTATTAGAAGATATGGCAAGATATACAGGAGCTGTATGTAGGTTATGTAGAAGAGAAGGCCAAAAATTATACTTAAAAGGCGATAGATGTTACACAGATAAATGTTCTATAGGAAGAAGATCTTATGCTCCAGGCCAACATGGTCAAGGCAGAAAGAAAGTTTCTGAATATGGATTACAATTACGTGCAAAACAAGCAACAAGACGTTACTATGGTGTTTTAGAAGGACAATTCAGACATTATTATGAACTTGCAAAGAAAAAAGAAGGAAAAGTTGGTGAACAACTCTTAGCGCTTCTTGAAACAAGACTTGATAATGTAATTTACAGATTAGGTTTTGCAAGCTCAAGACCAGAAGCTAGACAATTGGTTCTTCACAGACATTTTTCAGTAAATGGTAAAAAGGTTAATATTCCTTCTTACTTAGTAAAACCAGGCGACATTATTGAGATCAATGAGAAGAGCCGTCAAAGTGAGAAAATAAAAGGAATCTTAGAAGCAAACGCTTCAAGACCGGTGCCTAAGTGGTTAGAATCAAACAAAGAGCAATTTAGAGGTAAGGTTATAGCTGAGCCAGTTCGTGAAGATATAGATCTTCCGGTTGAAGAAACTCTCATTGTTGAGTTGTACTCCAAATTATAATAAGTTGATTACAAAATTTATTATAAAGATCAATATAAAGTTTGGATTAACTTAAATTAAAAAATACTTAACTCCTAAAGTTATACTAGAAGATTATTAAAAATATAATATTAAGACGATGAGCTTAATTGGTGACAAGTATTTTGAAAATAAAGGAGGAAACTTAATAGTGTTAGAGATAGAGAAACCAAGAATTTCGGTAGAAAACTTATCTGAAGATGGAACATATGGAAAGTTTGTGGTAGAACCGCTAGAAAGAGGATTTGGAAACACTTTGGGCAACAGCTTAAGAAGAGTATTACTTTCGTCGCTGCCTGGTGTTGCTGTAAAGTCTGTAAAATTCAATGGCGTAATGCATGAATTTTCAACTATCCCTGGAGTCAAAGAAGATGTTACTGAGATAATATTGAACTTAAAAAGTTTAATAGCGAAACTGGAAACAGAAGAAGACAAAACTGTTGAAGTTGACGTAAAAGGTCCATGTGATTTGAAAGCAGGTAGGATTCCTTTTGATGGTGAAATAGAGATCTTAAATCCAGATTTGCACATAGCAACTTTAAATGAAGATGCAAGACTTCATATGGAGCTAGTGTTTTCAAAAGGTAGAGGCTATGTGCCGGCAGATCGCAATAAAAAAGAGATGGATAGTCATGTTTTAGGGGTTATTCCAATTGACTCCATATACACTCCGGTTGTGAAAGTAAACTATAACGTTGAAAACACAAGAGTTGGTCAAATTACAGATTATGATAAATTATCTATTGAAGTTTGGACAAATGGAGTGCTTCCGGCAGATGATGCTATAGCGTTAGCCTCAACAATTTTAACAGAACATTTAAAACTTTTTGCAGGTTTATCTCAAAATGATATTGGATCAGACATATTAGTTGAGAAAAGCTCAACTGAAAGGGATAGGATACTTGCGATAACTATAGACGAGATGGATCTATCAGTTAGGGCCTACAATTGTTTAAAGCGTGCAGGAATATGTACTGTAGAGGATCTAACCAATAAAACAGAAGAAGATATGATGAAAGTTCGTAATTTAGGTAGAAAATCCTTAGAAGAAGTCATTAAAAAGATCAATTCTTATGGTTTAGATCTTAAGAGAGATAATTAATTTAAAATATAAGGTAAAGGAGTGAGTTTAATGCCTGGAACAAGAAAATTAGGACGTGACTCGGCTCACAGAATGGCGATGCTTCGCGCTATGGTAACATTTCTTTTAGATAAAGGGAAAATCGAGACAACCGTTTATCGTGCTAAAGAAGTTCGTTCTATGACGGAAAAGATGATTACGTTAGCTAAGGAGAATACGTTGCACAATAAGCGTTTAGCTTTAGCGTTTATAACTAAAGAAGAAGTAGTTAAGAAGTTGTTTGATGAGATTGCGCCAAAATATGCAGATAAAAATGGTGGATACACCAGGATCACGAAATTAGGTCCAAGACGAGGCGATGCTGCAGAAATGGCAATAATAGAGTTAGTTTAAGTTATTTAAGAGCAAAAATATCCATACGCGGTTTGTGTATGGATATTTTTATATTAGTTAAAAAAAGATGTTTTAATGGGATACAAAAAATGCACTCTAAAAAGAGTGCATTTTAAAAAGTTAAGCGAGCTAAACTATTTAACTTCTACTTCAGCGCCAGCTTCAGTTAATTTTGTCTTGATAGCTTCAGCGTCATCTTTAGAAACTCCTTCTTTAACAGCTTTAGGAGCACCATCAACTAATTCTTTAGCTTCCTTGAGGCCAAGACCTGTGATTTCTTTAACAGCCTTGATAACAACAACTTTGTTAGCTCCAGCTGATTTAAGGATAACGTCGAATTCAGATTTAGCTTCAGCAGCAGCGCCACCTTCAGAAGCAGCTGGTGCAGCTACAGCAACTGCTGCAGGAGCTGCAGCTGATACTCCAAATTCTTCTTCTAAAGCCTTAACTAATTCGCTTAATTCCAATACGGTTAAAGATTTAACTTCTTCAATTAACTTTGTAACTTTCTCTGACATAATAAAATACCTCCAAAATTTTAAATAACATTTTTATTTTTGTGAAATAAATTTTAAATGTGCTATTAAGCACTTTGTTTTTCTGCGATAGCATTGAGTGCGATTGCAAGAGATCTAATTGTACCATTGAGGACAGTAGCGAGTCCAGCAATAGGAGCATTCATAGTACCCAAAACTTGAGCAACAAGAATTTCCTTGCTTGGTAGTTTAGAAAGACTCTCAACTTCAGCTTTGTCTATGACTTTTCCGTCGACGAAGCCAGCTTTTGCTTTAAAGAACTCATTATCTTTTGCAAATTTGCAAAGGATTTTAGCAGCTGCTACGTAATCGTCAGCGCTTAGAGCGACTGCAGTAGTTCCTTTTAAGATAGGCTCCAAACCATCTAATCCAGCTTCACTAGCAGCTCTAGCTAGTAGAGTGTTTTTTATAACGGAATATTCGACATTTGCTTCTCTGAGTTCTTTTCTAAGCTTAGTATCATCTTCTACTGTGATTCCTTTGTACTCTACGAAAACGCCAGCACAAGAGTTTTTAAGTTTTTCTGCGAGTTGATCGACTAATGCTTTCTTTTGAGCTAAAATTTTTTCACTAGGCAATTTATTCACCTCCAAAAAGATGTAATAAAAAAGCTTCTTCCAATCCAAAACAGGCGAGGAAGAAGCTAAAAACACAAAGTTAAGAGTTTAAGTTCATCCTCGGTAGGCGGCCAGAAAGCACTTACGTAAATCACACCTACTGTCTTTGGAAAACAGCTTCTATTATTTTATCACAAGTTTATTTTTTTGTCAACTATAATTTTGCAAGAGGAGTGCAAATATTGTATCTGGACATGATTGTATATTTTTTGTATAATTGCATCCACAACTTTTGCATCTATATTTTCACCTTCCTCTATTGAAGCTGTTTTTTACTTTTACTTCTCATCCACATTTTGGGCATTTTATTTTCCTATACTTATTATTTTATTTTATCCATTTACTACTTGACTTTTCTTAGGAGATTTTTTATGATTTTATATAAAAGGATTGATAAAATAGATGGAATATCAAGAAGTAAAAGAGTTAGTTGAAAAGCTAAGACACGATATAAATTTCCACAATAGAAAATATTACGAAGAAGATGCACCAATAATTGATGATTACGAATATGACATGATGTTAAAAAAGCTTGAAACGTTGGAGGAAGAATACCCGGAACTTCAAACTTTTGATTCCCCGACAAAAAAAGTAGGGGGAAAAGCTTCCACTAAATTTTCCGAAGTCAAGCACACAGTACCAATGCAAAGCCTTCATGATTCCTTTTCAAAAGATGAAATTATTTCGTTTGATAATAAGCTCAAGGCAATATACGACGATGTTGAATATGTAGTTGAGCCTAAAATCGACGGGTTATCTGTTTCCATTGAATATAAAGATGGCATTATGGTTAGAGGCTCTACAAGAGGCGATGGAATAGTTGGTGAAGACATTACAGAGAACCTTCGCACTATAAAATCTTTACCTTTAAAGCTAAATGAAAATATACCGTTTCTTGAAGTCCGTGGCGAAGTTTATATGTCGTACGAGAGCTTTTTAAAAGTCATAGAAGAACAAGAGTTAAACGGAGAAAAAACTTTCAAGAATCCTAGAAATGCAGCAGCCGGATCTTTAAGACAGAAAAATTCCAACATCACAAAAAAAAGACAACTTGACATAATTGTTTTCAATATTCAACAGATTGAAAAAAAATCTACTAAACCTCTTGAAACCCACAAAGATGCTCTTGATTACTTAAAAAAATTAGGGTTTAAAGTTCCGCCTATTTACTCAGTTTGTAAGGATAGTGATGAAATAATAAAAGTAATAGATGAGATTTCTTTAAAGCGTGGCAACTTTGATTTTGGAATAGATGGAGCAGTAGTTAAAGTTAATTCATTTGCTTTGCGAGATAGAATCGGTACAACGTCGAAGTTCCCAAAATGGGCAGAAGCTTTCAAATATCCACCTGAAGAAAAAGAAACCAAGCTTTTAAATATCGAAGTAAATGTAGGAAGAACCGGCGCTATTACGCCTACAGCTGTATTTGAACCTATATTTTTAGCGGGCACGACCGTCAGTCGAGCGGTTCTTCATAATGAAGAATTTATCCGCGAAAAAAACATCAAAATAGGAGATACAGTCGTTGTACGAAAAGCCGGTGAAATTATCCCGGAAGTCGTGTGCGTTAAGAATCATAATGTCGATTCAAAAGATTTTTTTATGCCGGAAGTTTGTCCTTCTTGCGGATGTAAAACCTTCAAAGAAGAGGGCGAAGCTGTACTCAAATGCACAAACTCAAATTGTCCTGCACAGCTTTTAAGACACCTAATCCACTTTGCATCTCGTGACGCCATGGATATTGATGGACTCGGAAAGTCAATTTTAGAACAGCTAGTAAATCAAAATTTAGTCGCGTCACCAATAGACCTATACAATCTAAAAAAAGAAGATCTAGTTTTGATGGATCGAATGGGAGAAAAGTCTGCAGATAATTTATTAAATGCTATTGAAAGCTCAAAGTCACGCGAATTATATAGATTTATTTTTGCATTAGGAATCGATCATATAGGCAAAAACGCTGCGAAAATTTTAGAAGCTAATTTCTCTACAATAGACGAATTAATGGCTGCAAACTTTGAAAAATTAACTTCAATTGAAGGCTTTGGCGAAGTTATGGCTCAAAGTTTGATTGATTATTTTTGCTTACCTAGTAATCGCGAATTGATCGAAAAATTTAAAGATG
>Ga0247609_10004151_pt1 | contig 14489 bp, 8 predicted proteins | sample 172DNAGHGlowgp2_FD_193487 | JGI IMG/M metagenome (GOLD analysis project Ga0247609, IMG submission 193487) | Sheep rumen microbial communities from Palmerston North, Manawatu-Wanganui, New Zealand - 1728 DNA GHGlow gp2 | ecosystem: Host-associated > Mammals > Digestive system > Stomach > Rumen ...
CCATAAGATCATACACACTCATATCTGCCTTTTGAGCATCGTTCAAGACCACATGCACCTCGCCTTGGGCAGGATTGGGAAACACGTTGATAATCTGTGCAGTATTGTTGCCCATCGTTTCGTCCACGCCCAAAATTTGCAAGGCCTGCGAGAAGTCAGGAATGCCGTAACCATAATAATTGTCGGGGTTATTGGCACGATTGCCGCACGAACGAATGACATCCCAAATCTCTTGAACCGAGGCGTAGGGATAGGCTTGGCGCAAGCAAGTCACCACACCGGCAATCACAGGAGTGGCGAACGAAGTGCCATCACCGTTTTCGTAGCTACCATATTCCGCGACGTAGGTGCCGCCACCTTGAGCCATCACATCGGGCTTGATGCGTCCGTCGCCGGTCGGGCCCGTTGAGCTGAACCAAGTGCGCTCGCCAGAGCCGTCTACAGCGCCAATCGTCAGCACATGCTCGGCATCGGCAGGTGTGCCCAAAGTGCAGCCGCTCGTCCAAGGATAGCCCTCGTTGCCAGCGGCCTGAACGCAAAGGATGCCACGGCTGGCAGCAATCTCGGCACCGATGGACATGGGCGTGGTGTGTCCGTCCAATTCAGAAACCGGATGCGACCAGTTGGTCAGGTCGAAGTCGAGGTAGCCCAACGAGGTGGAGCACACATCCACGCCAAGGCTGTCGGCATATTCGGCTGCCGACACCCAGTTGTATTCCTCAATGATGTTTTCCGAGTTGGCATCCTCACTATTCATCAAATAATAGGAGGCTTTGGGAGCTGTGCCAACAAACGTGTTGGGCACGTAGGCCGCCATCGTGCTCAAGCAGCTGCAACCATGCGTGCTTTGGGAATAGACATTATCAACCCCACGGACAAAGCTTCGGGTACCCAACAAGCGGCCTTCCTCGCGCATGTTGTCGAAACAAGGATGCGTGTCGGCACCCATGAAGCCACCGTCGATCACGGCAACGATCATGCCTTCGCCTTGGAAACCGTTTTCGTGCAGCACCTGCCCGTTGAGTTGGGTGATCTGGTTTTCGCCACCGCCATAATAGCCATAAGTGGCACGGGGAGCCTCAACCGTATTCATCTCCTTGGCCAGCCAGCGTTCCTTCCATTCCTGAGCCTTGGGGTCGTTGGGGCAGCTACGCACCGTCGTCACACAATCGAGCGCGTTGATAGCATCAATCACGGACGAATTGGTGACATACACAGAAACGCCATTCAGCCACTTTGAAGGATTCATCAGTTCGGCGCCACAGTCGGCCACGGCCTGAAGATACTGCGGGCTGACGGGCAAGTCGTACTCATCGATGGCAATGCCTTGATTGGCACGACGTTGCAAAGCCCTATCGCTCAAATAAGCCTCAGGATGGTCGATGGAATAGGGTGAGTTGTCCTTGTCTTTAAACTGCACCCAATAAATGTTGGTCGCGATTTGCGCCTGGGCGAACATAGCGAACGACAAAAACAACAATAAGAATGAAACTTTTCGCATAGTAAAATAGATTATAAGTTAAATATACCTTTATTGGGTGACACAAAAACGAGAAAAATAACAGCAAATGGTCTACTTTTCGATTTTGTCTGGATTATCCTTTTTTTGCGATGCGTTTGGCCACGCCGACGGCACCTGTGGGACAGACGAGTCGGCAGAGATGGCAACCCACGCAACGCTTACCGTCGAGGTGCGGCTGGCGCTTGTCGGCATCGAAGGTGATGGCCTGATGGCCTCCATCTTGGCACGAGGTGTAGCAACGTCCGCAGCCGATGCATTGCTCACGGTCGAAGGTGGGATACACGATGGTGTCGCGGTCGAGGTCGGTAGGCGTTTCAAAGTTGGATAGCTCCTCTCCCACCAGGTCTGACAGATGCTCGATGCCGCGCTCCGCCATGTAGTTTTGAAGACCCAATACAAGGTCGTCGATGATACGGTAGCCGTATTGCATCACGGCGGTGCACACCTGCACGTTGCTGCAGCCCAGTTGGATAAACTCCAAGGCGTCGCGCCAAGTCTCGATGCCACCGATACCACTCAGCTGAACAGGCTTGCCGATATGAGTATCGTTGATGATGGAGTTTTTCGCCATCTCAACGATATGGCGCAAAGCAATAGGCTTCACGGCACGGCCAGAGAGACCAGAAACCGTCATTTTCTCCGCAACAGCGCCACGCCTATCCATCGTCACGCTCTTAATAGTGTTGATGGCCGAAATGGCGTCGGCATTGGCGAAATAGGCGGCCATGGCGGGCTGGTTGATTTGGGTGATATTAGGTGTCATCTTCGGGATGACGGGGATACTGACACTGTTTTTCACGTATGCCGTGTAGAACAGCACCAACTCAGCGTTTTGGCCCACGTCGCTGCCCCTGCCGGCCAGTCGCATCTGCGGGCAGGAGAAGTTCAGCTCCACGGCATCGACGCCAGCTTCCTCGGCCATCTTGGCCAGGGCAATCCACTCCTTTTCGGTAGTACCCATTATGGAGGCTATGACGACTTTCGAGGGATAATTCTGCTTCAGCCTGCGCAGAATATCGAAATCCATCTCCACAGGATTCTCGCTCAGTTGTTCCATGTTGCGGAAAGCAAAGAAATCGGACCGACCCAACTCGTTGACGGCATCGAAGCGCGGCGACACCTCGCGGATGTCCTCCATGCAGATGGTCTTGTAGAACACGCCCGCCCAACCTGCTTCGAAAGCACGCGCCACCATCTCGTAGTTGGTGCAGATGGCCGACGAGGCGAGGAAGAAGGGATTCTCGCAAGGGATGCCGGAGAAGTCGATGGCAAGCCTGGGCAAATCTTTTTGTGGCTTCGTGCCTTTGACGGCCGCCGCCAGCTCCTTAATGCGGATGGGACGGTCATAGTGAATGCAGGCTGCCTCGGCGGCTTGCAACTCGGTTTCGCTGCAATGGTCAACCCATTGTCCGGCAATGGCTTCGTTACCGAATCTGATGGCGCGTATGGCGCGTGCCGGGTCTCCGTTTTTGCAGGCCTTGCTGCACGGCGCATCGGCGCAGAGCAGACAGCGTGCGGCTTCTTCTTGGAGGTGCATAGTTTTGTTCATAGCGTCAATGTTATGATGTTTCGTGGGGACAAAAATAGAAAATAATCTGTTGAGGGATCGAATTGCTTGCATTTATCTTGTATCTTTGAAACAACAATGTGGGTGGAGAAATTCGGCCTATTGGAGTTGTGAATTGCTTGCATTTATCTTGTATCTTTGCTCTTTGAAACAACCGAGGAGGCCGAAGGGCTGCTCGCGGCCTTGTTGTGAATTGCTTGCATTTATCTTGTATCTTTGCTCTTTGAAACAACCTACTTATATTTGTTTATCTTTGATAAGGCGTTGTGAATTGCTTGCATTTATCTTGTATCTTTGCTCTTTGAAACAACAGAAGGCTATAATTGACAAGGTTTGCAGCCGTTGTGAATTGCTTGCATTTATCTTGTATCTTTGCTCTTTGAAACAACAGGTTTCATCGGGTTCGTCTCTCCATTCGCGTTGTGAATTGCTTGCATTTATCTTGTATCTTTGCTCTTTGAAACAACATCTCCTATGACGGGGAGGCTAAGGCTATGTTGTGAATTGCTTGCATTTATCTTGTATCTTTGCTCTTTGAAACAACACAATAGGCAGCAGAGCATTCAATAAGTGTGTTGTGAATTGCTTGCATTTATCTTGTATCTTTGCTCTTTGAAACAACATTAGGTTTATTTGTTCTTTGTTTTCTTTAGTTGTGAATTGCTTGCATTTATCTTGTATCTTTGCTCTTTGAAACAACTGTATCCACCACAAAACGAGTAAAAATGAGTTGTGAATTGCTTGCATTTATCTTGTATCTTTGCTCTTTGAAACAACTACGGTGTGTGGTAACGCTCCACAAAATCAGTTGTGAATTGCTTGCATTTATCTTGTATCTTTGCTCTTTGAAACAACCACGATAGACATTTTTATACAATGATAGTGTTGTGAATTGCTTGCATTTATCTTGTATCTTTGCTCTTTGAAACAACTGCAGAATCGCCTATATTTTCGATAAAGTAGTTGTGAATTGCTTGCATTTATCTTGTATCTTTGCTCTTTGAAACAACCTTTATAGATGATTTCACCATCCGGAGTAAGTTGTGAATTGCTTGCATTTATCTTGTATCTTTGCTCTTTGAAACAACTTTTGCCATCGATTACTCCATGAAGAACCTGTTGTGAATTGCTTGCATTTATCTTGTATCTTTGCTCTTTGAAACAACAGTTTGGAATATCCAAATCAGGGAATATATGTTGTGAATTGCTTGCATTTATCTTGTATCTTTGCTCTTTGAAACAACAGTATATAGCGCAATTCTTCGGGCTCATACGTTGTGAATTGCTTGCATTTATCTTGTATCTTTGCTCTTTGAAACAACAGCACGATTTGGAGTAATGCTGACAAACGAGTTGTGAATTGCTTGCATTTATCTTGTATCTTTGCTCTTTGAAACAACAGCCTCTACAAGCAAAGCCACGAAAGGAGAGTTGTGAATTGCTTGCATTTATCTTGTATCTTTGCTCTTTGAAACAACTGGTTGTGGCTAGTTTATAACGGCTTTACAGTTGTGAATTGCTTGCATTTATCTTGTATCTTTGCTCTTTGAAACAACCCATCATGCGTGTCACCGTGTTCAACGGAGTTGTGAATTGCTTGCATTTATCTTGTATCTTTGCTCTTTGAAACAACATAACGCCATAACAAGTCAACTCTTTGCTGGTTGTGAATTGCTTGCATTTATCTTGTATCTTTGCTCTTTGAAACAACCCAAGATACCACGACCGAGAAACGAATCTAGTTGTGAATTGCTTGCATTTATCTTGTATCTTTGCTCTTTGAAACAACACGTCTTTGAAGTATCGCGCCCGCCATGAAGTTGTGAATTGCTTGCATTTATCTTGTATCTTTGCTCTTTGAAACAACAGACCCCGACTATACGACCACGCTTGCAAAGTTGTGAATTGCTTGCATTTATCTTGTATCTTTGCTCTTTGAAACAACTCCGACAACGATAATAACCTTATAAAAACAGTTGTGAATTGCTTGCATTTATCTTGTATCTTTGCTCTTTGAAACAACCCCCAATCCCATACGCCTTTGGCATAGACAGTTGTGAATTGCTTGCATTTATCTTGTATCTTTGCTCTTTGAAACAACAATCCTATTCTCTACCAAATTGGACTCGCGTTGTGAATTGCTTGCATTTATCTTGTATCTTTGCTCTTTGAAACAACTTATTGTTTTGTCGGGAAAGTATGCCATTTGTTGTGAATTGCTTGCATTTATCTTGTATCTTTGCTCTTTGAAACAACAAGTAATCATTTATAAACCAATTAAAATCAGTTGTGAATTGCTTGCATTTATCTTGTATCTTTGCTCTTTGAAACAACCTTTGCTTCTGCCTTGGCGTGATTATTATCGTTGTGAATTGCTTGCATTTATCTTGTATCTTTGCTCTTTGAAACAACAGTTGGCAATGACTTATTTTCATTATTTTTGTTGTGAATTGCTTGCATTTATCTTGTATCTTTGCTCTTTGAAACAACTTAAAATCAAACAACAAATCATCAACCATTGTTGTGAATTGCTTGCATTTATCTTGTATCTTTGCTCTTTGAAACAACCCGGCTTCTATGGGCAGATGTTTGGCAACCGTTGTGAATTGCTTGCATTTATCTTGTATCTTTGCTCTTTGAAACAACAACTTGTTACGAGTGTTCTTTTTCCTTTGAGTTGTGAATTGCTTGCATTTATCTTGTATCTTTGCTCTTTGAAACAACGCAAATTGTCTTATCTCTTTGATTACATCCGTTGTGAATTGCTTGCATTTATCTTGTATCTTTGCTCTTTGAAACAACCAAGGAAGTAGTGGAATGAACACAGCAAACGTTGTGAATTGCTTGCATTTATCTTGTATCTTTGCTCTTTGAAACAACGAATTTGATTTCGACGCCGACGAAAACGAGTTGTGAATTGCTTGCATTTATCTTGTATCTTTGCTCTTTGAAACAACTTGGAATACGATAGCGAGTCGGATTACCGTTGTGAATTGCTTGCATTTATCTTGTATCTTTGCTCTTTGAAACAACAATAGAAAAATCAATCCAACAATTAGAAGAGTTGTGAATTGCTTGCATTTATCTTGTATCTTTGCTCTTTGAAACAACAAAGATTGTATTCTCATAGAAATTGACGCTGTTGTGAATTGCTTGCATTTATCTTGTATCTTTGCTCTTTGAAACAACGTGTTTGCGATAATTGTTGCCGTCCTGCTGTTGTGAATTGCTTGCATTTATCTTGTATCTTTGCTCTTTGAAACAACCCGGGGCTTGAAGTCGTCGATGACCTTGCAGTTGTGAATTGCTTGCATTTATCTTGTATCTTTGCTCTTTGAAACAACCGTATCAGGCAAGTGTTTTAAGTAACATCGTTGTGAATTGCTTGCATTTATCTTGTATCTTTGCTCTTTGAAACAACCGCAGAAAGTTTTTAACAAACACTTCTTTCGTTGTGAATTGCTTGCATTTATCTTGTATCTTTGCTCTTTGAAACAACTAGCCGACGGCGCAGCCGGAACGCCCAAATGTTGTGAATTGCTTGCATTTATCTTGTATCTTTGCTCTTTGAAACAACCAGCATCAGCTTTAGATAGCATAAATGGAAGTTGTGAATTGCTTGCATTTATCTTGTATCTTTGCTCTTTGAAACAACATCGGAGCGTGACTATCAGTTGGCACGGCTGTTGTGAATTGCTTGCATTTATCTTGTATCTTTGCTCTTTGAAACAACCCATCATCACCTTCGTCAAAGTTATCTTCAGTTGTGAATTGCTTGCATTTATCTTGTATCTTTGCTCTTTGAAACAACCATTACTTACTCCAGTGCGCATGCGAGCACGTTGTGAATTGCTTGCATTTATCTTGTATCTTTGCTCTTTGAAACAACGCGATATGGGTAATTCAAAGAGACACAACATCTTAGAAGTTGTTTCAGAAAAGAAAAATCCAGCTCGTTTGAGTTGGATTTTTCTTTGTTATGACCATTTTTCCGATTCAAAACAGCTCCAGTTGTTGGCATGGTGTGTCCACCGCCTTAGACTTGCAGTTGCTGAAAATCTCCATGTCGCCAAATTGTTTGTCGGTGATGCACAAAATGCCAATGTCGCCAAACTCGGGCATGAACGACTTCACCCGCTTGATATGCACTTCGGCATTTTCGTAGCTTGGACAATGCCGCAGATAAATGGAGAACTGAAACATCGTGAAGCCGTCGGCCATGATGCGCTTGCGAAAAGTGGCGTAGGCCTTACGCTCTTTCTTCGTCTCCGTCGGCAAATCAAAAAGCACAAGCACCCACATAATCCTGTATTCACTGAAACGGTCCATCATGATTCCATCATTGGATACACCACTTTCCGTAATTCCCCACCAAAACACTTTGCCAACGAGGCGGTGGTTTGAGAGGATGCCACCATCAAAGGACTGCGGCGACCGTCGATGACGACTTCCTTAACTGGAAGGCCCAACAGTTTGCGTTTCAAATCCGTAGTCAACTCGCCACAATCAACGCCGCTACGCAAAATCTCAATCACCAACTCGTCAACGTAAGGCCGATAGGGTTCCATCACGTCATCTGCCAAGCAATAGGCGTTATAGCGATTGTGATGATGGATACCAAAAGTGGGCAGCAACCCACTGGCCACCAAAGAGCGAGCAATCACCGCCCTAACGATGGCATAACCATAATTCAAAAGATTGTTAGGGGCCTCACCTTCGCGGTCGCGCACAAAGCGCTCCATTTCCGGGAAAACAGACTTCCAATAATAGGCTGCTGCCCGACCTTCGAGGTTTTCGCTATCACCGCTTTTGACATCGTTGGCCCAGGCTATCATGCAGCCCACCTCTGCCCCACTCAGCCGTTTCAAAACCGAAGCCTGATTTCGAATCTTGGCTTGGACGGTCTGCTGCCACAGTTGTTTCTTCAATGGCAAAGAAGCCTCAATCTGCCAACGGAAACGCTCGCTCTGCACCGTATGGCCTTCAAGTGGCAACAACAAGCCTGCAGGCATGTGTTTCTCATCGCAGGTGATGACAGCACAATTGTTTTGTAGCAAAGCATCCATTGCCCCATTGGTAATGGTAATTTGACGGTCTTCGAGCACCACCACGCCGATGTCCTCGATGGGGACGGTTTTGGTCTCTTCCTGTTGCGTTTGGGCATCATTCAGTTTGATAACCAACTGCGCGTTGCGCATGGAGAGATAGGCTGGATTGCCGAAGAAAAGGGTGCGCTTAATCATAGTAGCTTTGTTTGTTCAGTTGTAACCAATTTGGGTACAGCTCATAGTTTCTTCCCGTTTAGTTCAATGATGTTGCCCAATCTGTCCACTTTGATGGGGACACAAATCTCTTTGATCATTTCGCCAGTAATAGCACGCTCTGCCTTATTCAATGAGGTAAACTCTACTTTATCTAAAATTGATTTTGCCACTTTTTCATCAATGAAAAAACATTGATTACCAGAAGAAGATACCATTTTATATATCCTTTTCTTATCTACCATTATTACCTCTCCCTTCAATTCTTCTTTCGTCGGCAGATACACCAAATCGTTTGGCGAAAGGATGAACATTAGTTTGGCATCGGGTGCAGCCAATTGCTGTTCTTTTAGATAGGTTTCGATGTTGTCGCGCCACTTTGCGCCGTATTTTTTCTGACAGTCAATCATCACATTGAGCGGAATGGTCAGATATGAACGCACTTGTTCCGCTTCGCCTGTTTCCTTGTTTGTCTTTTCCGTTCCAAAAATGGCGAAGAAAAGGTTGGTTCCTTTGGCTGCCTCAACGAACTTGGCCGATTTGTTGCCTGTTTGCCCAACGGCGAACTTTTCAGCCTTTTCATAAACACGCACTTTCAAAATCGGCTGATGGGACCTACCCTTGTTAAGCGTAACAATGTTGCGGTTCATCTCATCGATGCCGTCGGGCGAGAACGCAAGTTCGGGGTCGCTGCCTTGGGCCTCCAAATGCGCCAACAGGATTTTCTGTATGCCCGTGTCGGTCAAACTGCTTTCGATTTTCTTCTTGTCGAATGAGGTGTCGAGCGGCTTGCGCGTGGCGAAATAGCGGTCGTTGGTGTCTTTGGTGAAGAAATAGACCTGTATTTTCTTGATGTCAATATCCGACCAAACATCCTTGTTGTCCTTCAAATATTTCTCGATGTATTTTGCATCGCGTCCCTCTTCAAGCAACTCCATGACCTTTTTCTTAAACTCCTTGTTCACAATCGCTTTCGGGTTTTTCAATGCCTCTTTCAACGAAACCGTTTTGTCGCTCTTTCGCAGATTCACCTCGCCAAAAACAGTGTCTTTATGCATCGACTTGCGAATTGCCCAACTATCGCCTTTTTCTTGTTTCACCATCACCTTTTTGCCATTCTCATCGTAGTGCTGATAATGGTTTGAAGTCATGTTGATGACACGAAGGTTTTGCTTGAAACTCACAATGATATTCTCCAATACTTGTCTTGCATCCGTCGTGAAAGAATCCCACGGTTTCAAAAACTCTTTGGCGATTTCCTTTTCTTGTCCATCGATGACCACCTTCTCAAATCGGCGCAGTTTGCGTTGCAATTGGTAACGGTTGGCGTTATGCTTCGAATGTGCGGCTTCGTTGTTGAGCAAGTTCACATGGTCGCGGGTGGCACAGGCAATCACAATGGCATCCATGGCATGATGGCGGTGGTCGATGCGCTTTTTGCTAAAACCTTTTGAAAGTTCGAGCGGCATATTAGGAATCAAATGTCCTTCGGGAGTAAGTGTGGTAAAACAATCTTTTCCCGTCAATTCGTTCAATCGCTGGAAACGAGGCAGGATGATACTGTTCCAAACATCATTCATACCCCAATCCTTTTTCAGGCGGTCGGTGATTGAACCATTGCACGAAATCAAATTCTTCGAGACAGCTTCTGGCTCGTATTCACCATTTTCCAGTTTTTCCCTAACAATGTTCGAAAGCAGTCCTTTCACCAATTTGCTGATATAACGGCTGTCGTTCAACTGCCGTTCAATGAAACCGTCGGGAATGTCGTCCATCAGCAGTTTCTTCATTTTCGTACGGTTGTTGGCATAGTGTTCTTTCACAAACTTTTCGTATGCCTCGACCGACAGAATTTCCACCGTTTTACCTTGGCTGATTTGCACCTTTTCACCTTTATGGTTCTTGATAAACTCAAATCCCAACTGCCTGTCTTTTAGCTTGTTTACTTCCGATTCACAAATAACTTTGTTGCTGAACGAATCATCAAAGTAGCGCGATTGAGGAATCACGTGTTCAATTTCGTAAGCCGAAGTGAACAGTTTGGCAAGCGGAATCATTTCGCCTGTATAGGGTGATCGGTACTTTTGCTCTAACCAACATTTGTACCTTATTATATCTGCTTTCGATGGCTGTGCCGACTTGGAAATTTTGCTAACGAAATCAAAATCCTTGTCCTCTTTGGTTAAATTGTCGAGTGCGTTTTCCTCATAAATACGTAAAATGTCCTGCTGGCTTGGCGAATACGGGCGAACATTCTCAATTTCAGGGTCATTCATAAATTCCATCAGCATCGCCTTGATGCGCAGGTTAGTGTTTTCGTTTTGCAGGATGTTTTCGGTCATCCGTTTGCGCTTGTCGGCGGGATTCTTCATCTCACGTCCAAGTTCAAGGTGAATCTCATCAATTTGCCCTTCCTGTTTCCAGATGTCGCGCACAGTGCGAAGGGTTTCCGTAACCACTTGCTCCACAATGGGATTGCGCAAAGAATGTTGCTTAAAGCCCTTCAGATAGGTGTCGATGTCTTCAGGCTTTTCCCATTTCCCGATTTCCTTGGCCTCCGAATGGCGGTCGTAAACGATATAGCAAGTTAACCAAACGGGTAAGCCTTTGAAATGGCTAATATCCAATAAGTTGATGGCTTTTTCACGCACTCTATTCTTGATGTTTTCATCATATTCACCAGCCAGGATCTTTTCAATGCGTTCTTTCGTCCTGTCTTCGATTGCATCGGCGCTCCAATACTTGCCCATCCTCATTAACGGAAGCATCTTTTTAATAGCCTTTTCGGAATATGAACCGTAATCAGCTTCTTCAAATTTTATGTTTTTAATCTTTCCAATCGCTTCCTCTGAAAACACCTTTCGCAATTCTGCATAGATCCCTTTTGTATTTTGTTTCTTCTTTTCATCGAAAACTTGGTCAATTTCAGATTTTGTTTTGACCGAATAGAGCAAATGCCATATTTTTGCTGTTAAGTCTTCGTTAAGACTATCTTTTTCTGAATTATCCAACTTGTTCAATATAGCAGCCCTTGTTTTATTACAAGGATATTCCTTGTCCTCCACATAGTTCCAACGATAAGGATACATGTCCTTGCCCTTCTCCTTTTTGATTTTGAAGTAAGAATTGAGCAGCGTATCTTGCTTGATGGAAGCCCTGTCATTGAGCCAATCAAAGAGGTTCACATAGTCGTCCTCGGTTTTCAGGAACTCATCAGTAACATCCACATCGGTTTGAAGTTTCCCAACCGAAACGTTTCCAAACAAGTCCAACTGCCCATCGCTGACCATCTTTTCACGTTGGTAGATGTGCAGATTCTGCACAAATTGCCAAAGACGGAATTCTTGGAACAAAGGATTCGACTTGGCAATACACTTTACGGGATGCTCATTGCCATCCTTGTCAAAATGGCTCTCGTATGGGCAATCGCTGATGAGCGATTTCTTGCTCTTCAGCGGACGTTGGTAAAACAAGATGTCGTTGATGAACAGATTGGCAAAGTCGGGCTTTGCGATGTTGTTACGGTGCGCCTCGTTGTTGGGATACAACTCCTCAAGGCATTTATTATATAAGGTATCATCTTTCAATTCTGGCATCAATGCAACTTGAGTCTCAAGAATCTGCCGAAGTTCATCTTTATAGTATTTGCGTTCAACCGTGCGAACCAACTTGCCAATAATCTTTTGGTCCGGCTTTTGAAGCAAGTTATCATAAATGTAGCAACCAACAGTCTTGTGGCTGTTATCGATGTCGAACTCAGTTTTCTTTTTTTGCAAAGTCCAATCGTCCTCCTTTGGAGCGCGAAAAGAACGTTTGATGTTGCCTTCTTTGTCTTTTTTGGGCGTTCCATCCTTTTCAAGGTCAGTGGTCACAATGAACTCCTTAATCTTCCCCTGCCAATCCAAAGGTGTTTTGCTCGTGCGGCGGTATACCATGCCGTTCTCCAAATACACATTATACCATACATCATCGCCTTTTTTCTCGTCAGTAGCTTCAACTCTCACCACTTTTTGAGCGATAAACTCGACCTGTTTGTCCTGCAGCTCATCCTCATCCTCGCCACGCAATTGGTAATAACCACGCTTTTGGTTAAATTGTAATAGAATCCAAGCGAGTTCTTCTTTTGTAAGTCTTTGTGTAAGAGCCTTCTTGCGAAGGTAGTAGATGGTCCAGTCGTAAGGCACTTTCCGTCCATCAGACACGAGTTGAGGCTGGCTTTGAGCAAAGTCGGCCAGCATTTCTTCAAACGAATCCTTGAAGAGGAACTCAAATTTGCCATTGGCATCTTTCCTCCATGGCAACTTTGGTTCATCGTAATTGATAAACTTACCATGCTCATCAATCTGACTTGCAAAATGATCTGGCAAAAAGCCCATTACCTTCAGAACACGCAACAGACGTTCGCGACGTAGTAGGTTTCGTTCGTGCAAACGTCGCACGCCTCTAAATCCTGTCCGTTCCGCCGTTTGCGACACGGAATTGCCAGCATCGAAGTTACCCAAAATGTCTGCCGACATCGGAATAATTCTACTACCTGCCGCACTGATGCCTATCGGCTTCAGATAGTTTGTCTCGTTCTCGCGAATTATCTCGTCCGCATTCACCACCGCCCAGCCAATGCTGTTGGTTCCCAAGTCAAGGCCAAGTATTTTCTTCATAAGTCAACTATTTATCAATTCAAATTTTTGTCAAAATTACTATTTTTTTCAAAAAACTCTTGCAGTATTGGAAAAATACCTATTTTTGCAGCACAAGATATGCAGCAATTCACAATAAGGATTATTCCGTTGTGAAAACATCAAGTTCGGGGCGATTTCTGTCGCCTCGTCTTTTTTTACCCAAATCTCGTCACTGTTCATTCTTTTTTTCTTTATCCGCGCCAAAAATACACCCCGTCTGTTTCAATACTTGAAACAAATTTGTTGTTTTTTCATAATTTTGCCCAAAATACCAAATCACCATGAAAAACACCGACACTTTCAGACAGTACACTTGGCTTATTAACACCATTCAACGCGCCAAACGCATTAGCCTCGAACGCATCTGTCAACAATGGATTAACAACGATTTAAACGATGGGAAACCTTTATCTCGCACCACTTTCTACCGCTTGCGCCAAGCTATCGAAGAAATGTTTGGCATACGCATTGAATGCGACAACCAACACCAATACTTCATCAGCAACCCAGAGACCCTCAAGGACAACTCCACCCAAAACTGGATGCTGAGAACCCTCACTGTCAACAACATTCTTCTTGACGGGCTCTCCATCAAGGACCAACTCCTATTGGAAGACATTCCCGCCGGTTTGGAACACCTCGAAACCATCATCAACGCCATCAAAAGCCGCCATGCCCTTCAAATGGGTTACCAGAAATTCACCGACTACGAACCCTACACGACGCTCATTGAACCCTATTGTCTGAAACTCTTCCACCAACGCTGGTACCTGCTCGGCAAAAGCGAAAGGAAAGGCTACAAATTGGCCATCTATGCCCTCGACCGCATGACCGAACTGACCGAAACCGAATCAAACTATACCTTTGCTGCCGATTTCGATGCCGAGACCTATTTCAACAACTATTTCGGCGTGTTCATCGGTGAGGGCGTTCCTCCCAAACTTGTCATATTGAGAGCATACGGCAACATGCCCAACCTATTACGTACCCTACCCTTGCATCATTCACAAAAAGAGATTGTCAAAACAGACACCTACACCGATTTTGAATACCACCTTGCTCCCACTTTCGATTTCCAACAAGCCATCCTCAAAGAAGGCAAAGAATTGGAAGTCATAGAGCCATTGTCATTACGGGAAATGATTCATGATGAATTGGTTGCGGCTTTAAGTAGATACGAACGATAACAAAGGGCAGGTACAATCTGTACCCACCCTCGTATCCAATCGTACCCAAATCGGGTACAAATGATTATTTCATTAACTCTTTCAACAGCCCAGCAAACCGCTCAATATCCTCCTCCGTCGTGTCGAATGCACACATCCAGCGGACCACGTCGGCGTCTTCGTCCCAGTCGTAGAAGAAATAATGGTTCTGTAATTCCTTCCAGACCTTGCGAGGCAGCTGGGCAAACACACCGTTAGCCTGCACGGGATAGACGACCTTCACGCCAGGGATGT
>Ga0247609_10004155_pt1 | contig 14483 bp, 5 predicted proteins | sample 172DNAGHGlowgp2_FD_193487 | JGI IMG/M metagenome (GOLD analysis project Ga0247609, IMG submission 193487) | Sheep rumen microbial communities from Palmerston North, Manawatu-Wanganui, New Zealand - 1728 DNA GHGlow gp2 | ecosystem: Host-associated > Mammals > Digestive system > Stomach > Rumen ...
AGATGACAACTACCGCGCATACGTCTATATGAATGGCTACGAGAAGAAGATGAACCTCATCGACGATGGCAAGACGGATGCACCGTTGGCAAGCGACGACGTGATGGTTTACGACCAGAGCGGCTACGTGCCATACAGCGTTGAAGGTGCTGCCTTGGCATTTGAGAATGGTCGTTACACTCAGAAACTCTTCGGACTCGTGACTGATGGAACACTGAAGATTGGTGTGCGCAACGACCTCCGCTACGAGGGTTGCTGGGGTGTGTGGAGTGATTTCAAGCTCATCTTCCGTGCCAAGAATCCAGAAGTGCTTGCCGAAGTGCTTCAGTCAAGTCTGCCACAGGCAAAGGAGATGTTGCAGAACAAGTGTGGTGCAGAGGAAATCAGTGCACTGCAAGCTGCCATCGCCGCTGCCGAGGGTGAACCAGAAGATGCTTACGATGCACTTGTCGCACTGAAATTGGCGATGGATGCAGTGACGACTTCGACTGACAATTATGCTTTGCTCCACACAGCCATTGCCAATGCCGAGCAGACACTCAACGACTATGCCGAGACGGGTAGTGCCAGCGCACTGCAGACACTGACGTCGCTCACTGAACAGGCAAAGGCTGCCTACGAGGCAAACTCTTACAATGCTGAACAGGCTGCACAGGCGGTGGTGGATTTGAATGCTGCCGTGGTGGCTGTGAAGATTCCTTCGGGCGGTGGAGAAGAGCAGGATGTGTCTTCACTCATCGTGAACAACACCTTCGACCCTGCACGTGGCGACAAGAGCGCCGGCACCATCGAGGGATGGACCACCAGTGCGATGAACGGCTACAAGGAGAACACCGTGAGCTACAACCGTGCGGGCATCACGCTCAACCAAACCCTCAACGGCCTGCCAAAGGGCAAGTATAAGGTGACGGTTCACACTTACTACCGTGCTGGCTATGCCGATGCAGACTATGCACTCTGGCAGGAGGACCCAGCGAAATCCCATCTCACCACACTCTATGCACAGACTTCAGCCGACCGTTTCGAGAAGCCAATCATGAACCTTTGCGAAGACGCTCAGCCTGATCAGGTGGGCGGCAGCAAGTGCGACCAACTCAGCAATGGTCTCTATGTGCCAAACGGCACGAGTGCCACGGTGACTTGGTTCAATGCGGGCTACTATCTCAACGAATTGGAATTCACCGTTCCTGAAGATGGTAACGTGACGATTGGTCTGGAAAAGACCGAAGTGCTCCCTGACGACTACGAAGTGGTGGGTGCATGGCATCTCTACTACTACGGTGATGAGGACGAGCCTACTGTGACCGATTACACGTCGGTGATTGTGAATCCTACCTTCGACCCTGCCAAAGGTGACAAGAGCACAGGCGTCATCGAAGGATGGACCACCAGTGCGATGAACGGCTACAAGGAGAACACCGTGAGCTATAACCGTGCGGGCATCACGCTCTATCAGACGCTTAATGGTCTGCCTGCTGGCGAATACGAAGTGACGGTTCATACCTACTACCGTGCTGGCTATGCCGATGCGGACTTTGCACTCTGGCAGGAGGACCCAGCGAAATCGCATCTCACTACACTCTATGCACAGACTTCCGAGGAACGTTTTGAAAAGCCAATCATGAACCTTTGCGAGGACGCTCAGCCTGAGCAGGTGGGTGGCAGCAAGTGCGACCAACTCAGCAACGGACTCTATGTGCCAAACGGCACGAGCTCCACAGTGACTTGGTTCAATGCGGGCTACTATCTCAACAGCCTCAAGTTCACCGTTCCTAAGGATGGCACCGTAACGATAGGTTTGGAAAAGACCGAAGTGCTCCCTGACGACTACGAGGTGGTGGGTGCATGGCATCTCTACTATTACGGTAAGACTGATGTCATCGAAGTGCTTCAGAACAATACCGTTACGACTTTTGTTCCTGCTGGCATCTATGGCATCGACGGCAGTGTTCGCCATGCGCTCCAGAAGGGCATTAACATCGTCAAGATGAAGGACGGAAGCGTGAAGAAGGTGGTGATTCGATGAGAAATGGCTTCGGCGGAACCGAAGCTTACTGAGAAATGATGAAAGACTTCGGCAGAACCGAAGCTTACTGAGAAATGATGAATGGCTTCGGCAGAACCGAAGCTTACTGAAAAGAATAATTAAAAATGGCGTTTTCGTTGGCATTGGCTTTTCCATCGGATGGTAAGCCAATGCTAATGCTAAAGTCAACGCAAAAGATAAAGCCTATAAATAAAAAGACAATATGAAACAGTCTGCACCATTAAGCCAGTCGCAATATGGCATTTACGTAGAGTGTACGAACCATCAGGGAGAGGTGTACTATAACCTGCCCTTTTTGTTTGCGTTAGACCCAAGTCTGGATGGCGAACGATTGCGCCAAGCCGTGGAAACCACTGTCAGGAACCATCCAACCCTCTTCACTCGCATAGAGGTAGATGCAGAGGGTGAGCCCCTGCAAACGATTGACCTCGACAAGGAGGAATGGACACTGCAATTGGAGGAAATCGACAGTATCGATGCGGTGAAGGACGAGCTGTGCTATCCGTTCAATGTGGTGGGTGACCGCTTGTTCCATATCCGTTTGCTGCACGACAAGGAGCATTTCTATCTCTTCTGCGATATTCACCATATCATCAACGATGGTTCCTCCCTGAACTTGTGGGTTTATGATGTGAAAGCTGCATACGGAGGAGAAGCCCTCGCCGAGGAACAGATGACACTGATGGACTGGGCGAAGAACGAAGCCACGTTGCGACAGCAGGATGAGTATGAGAAGGCAAAGCAGTGGTATGCGGAACACTTCGATTGTGGTGAAACCTATACGCCACTGAAAGCGGATTTGGATTCGGGAATGAAGACGAAGGACGATGAACGAAAGACGAAGGGCGATGTGAGCAGGACGAAGACGCTGAGGCTTGATTTGGCTGAGGTGGAGGAATTCTGCCGTGCAAACCAAATCTTCAAGAGCACGTTCTTCACGGCGGCATACGCATTGTTGTTAGCACGCTTCAATGGTGAGCAGGAATCGCTCTTCAACACCGTGTATAACGGACGTGCTGACAGTCGTCTCGCTCATACGCTGGGAATGTTCGTGAAGACTTTTCCTGTTTATATGAAGTTTGATGATTCCACCACGGTGCTCGATTTCATGCGCGTTTGCCAGGAGAACATGAAAGGTTGTCGTGAGCACGACATCTACAGCTATGGCGACGCGATACGAGATTTGGGTTTGCAGATTCCTACCGACTTCGTATGGCATGGCAATTTGTTAAGCTATGGTGATTTCTCGGGAAAACCTATGAACTACGAGATGACAGCGATGGAAACTCGTATCTCCGACATCTATTTCCGTGCTTACACACTCGACGGTAAGGTGCAACTGGAGGCGGAATACAATGCTTACGAGTATTCCCTGGAACTGGTTGACACGATCATGGATAGTTATGAAGCCGTGGTTCGGGAATTGATGAACATGGAGAAGGTGGTGGACATCGACATCAGCACGGAGGCAGAGGTGGCAAAGCTCGACTCGTTCAATGAGACGGATGTGCCTTACGACGACAGCCAAACCCTCGTTTCGCTGTTCCGCAACCAAGTCGCTGCTACGCCAGATAACATCGCCGTGGTCTTTAAGGAGAAGCGCTACACGTACAAGGAAGTGGATGAGATAAGCGAATGCCTTGCTGCCTATTTATATGGAAAAGGAGTGGGGCAGGGCGATGTGGTGTCGGTGCTCATTGCTCGTAGCGAGTGGATGGCAATTGCCTCGCTTGGTGTGCTGAAGACGGGTGCTGCTTACCAGCCTCTCGACCCAAGTTATCCGAAAGAGCGCTTGAACTTCATGGTGAAGGATGCTGACGCGAAGATGCTCATTGCCGACGAGGAACTGAGTACGATTGTTGATGAATATGAAGGCGAGGTGCTGCTGACCAAGGATATTGGGGAAATGAAGAATGTGCCATCTGGATGGAATGGTTCTTCATTAAACATTACTCCTCAAGATCGCTATATTTTGCTCTACACTTCTGGCTCCACGGGTGTGCCGAAGGGTTGCCAGCTGTGTCATGGCAATATGGTTTGTTACTGCCATTGGTATCAGCGTTACGTAGAATTGAAGGCTGGAAGTCGTGTGGCTGCATACGCTTCCTACGGCTTTGATGCTTGCATGATGGACATGTATCCTGCACTGACTTGTGGTGCTACGGTGCATATCATTCCAGAGGAAATACGCCTCGACTTCATTGCGCTGAACGACTATTTCGAGCGCGAGCAAATCACCCATTCGTTCATGACAACGCAAGTGGGTTATCAGTTTGCCACTTCCATCGAAAACCATTCGTTGCTCCATCTCTCAGTGGGTGGAGAGAAACTGGCATCTTTGGCTGTTCCTACCAGTTTCGATTTCCATAATTTTTATGGTCCGACGGAGTGCACAATTGCCGTAACCGCCTACACGTTAAAGGAATTCTTGAACGATATTCCTATTGGACAGGCGCTCGACAACTTGCGTCTCTATGTGGTGGATAAACAAGGACGCAGGCAGCCTGTAGGTGCTTCGGGTGAGCTTTGGATTAGTGGACCACAGGTTGGTTTGGGCTATTTGAATCGTCCTGAGAAAACAGCCGAAGTATTTATTGCCAATCCATTTACGAAGGAAGAAAAATACGCTCGTGTTTATCGAACGGGTGACATTGTGCGCTACCTTCCTGACGGAAACATCCAGTTCATTGGTCGTCGCGATGGTCAGGTGAAGATTCGTGGTTTCCGCATCGAACTGAAAGAGGTGGAGAGCATTATCCGCCAGTTCCCAGGCATCAAGGATGTCACCGTGCAGGCTTTCGAAGACGAGAATGCTGGTGGCAAGTTCATTGCTGCCTACATCGTCAGCGACGAAACCATCAACATCGATGCGCTCAATCAGTTCATTCTTGAGGAGAAACCGCCTTATATGGTTCCTGCCGTGACCATGCAGATTGATGCCATTCCTCTGAACCAGAATCAAAAGGTGAACAAGAAGGCATTGCCAAAACCTGAGGTTTCATTGTCCTCAGTCATGGATGATGCAGGCAATGCACCGCTCAACGTGCTGGAGCAGCAAATCATGGATATGGTATCAGGCATTGTGGGACATAGCAATTTCGGTATCACCACAGTGCTGGGCTATGTAGGTCTGACATCCATTTCGTCGATCAAACTCGCTGTCCTCATCAACAATCGATTTGGAGTGACGCTTCATGCAAAGGAACTGGTGAAGACGGGGTCCATTCAGTCTATAGAGAATGAAATCCTCAAGCATTTGCTCAGTTCTCAGAACGAGGCTCCCGAAACGGCTGATGCTCAGACATCTTCTTCTCAGCCACAAAGCCTGTCGTATCCGCTCAGTGATCCGCAGCAAGGTGTGTATGTGGATTGTCTGAAGAATCCTGCTTCTACCACCTATAACATCCCGATGATGACCAAGTTGCCTGAAGGCACTGACATCGAGAAAATCAAGTCTGCCATTCGCACCTTCGTGAAATATCATCCGGAACTCACCATCAGTTTCGGTAGCGAAGGAACAGAAGTGGTTCAGACGCTCCATCCCGACATGGAGTTCGATATTCCTGTGCTGAAATTAAGTGAGGAGGAAATCGAACATGAAAAGCGGGAGTTTGTGAAGCCGTTCAATCTGAATCAGTACCCACTTTTCCGCTTTGAAATCATAGACACTTCCAAGTCTTGCTATCTGCTGTTCGACTTCCATCATTTGGTAGCCGATGGTGCTTCCATCGACCTTTTCTTCCGCCAATTCTGCGACCTGATGGAAGGAAAGGAAATCGATGCCGAAATGATGAGTTATGGCGAGTTTGTGGAGGCAGAACGAAAGGCTGACAAGTCGGATGATGCACAATTCTTCTTGGAGCAACTGAAGGATGTGGAAGGCGTGACAGAACTGACTTCCGACCTCATCGCTCCTATTTCAGGCGACGATAATCAAGGAAAGGCTGCCACGGTGACTGCTCCTATCGATTGGCAGGAGGTGGAAGTGTTCTGTCAGCAACACGGAATCACTGGAGCCCACCTGCTCCTGTCGTCGGTGTTCTACACACTCTCCCGTTTTGCCAACTCGTCGGATGTCACACTTGTCACCATCAGCAACGGACGTTCGAATATTTCCATCTACAACACGATGGGAATGTTTGTCAACACGCTTGCCATGCGTGCCAAGATTTCGGATGAAAAAGTGCTCGACTTTATCAAAAACACCAGCCGAACGTTTGACGATACCCGAAGCCATGAGAATTATCCGTTTGCCAAGATAGCAGCCGACTTCGACCTCTCTGCCGAAATCATGTTCGCTTATCAGATGGGCGTCATGGACGAATACACCATCGATGGAAAGCAACTCCTTCTGGAGAGCCTCGAAGCCCAAGTGCCTAAATTCCCTATTGCCATTTTCATTCAGGAAGTAAACGGACAACCTTCTGTGCAACTGGAATACGACGATAGCAAATACAGCAAGGACATGATGCAGCAGTTGGCAATTTCTATCGTCAATGTAACCCAGAACTTGATGGAACATGCCGATGCACCACTCACCAGCATTTCGCTTATCAATGCAGAGCAGTTGGCACAACTCGACAGCTTCAACGACAACCACGTGGCATTCGATGCGTCGCAGACCATTGTCTCGCTCTTCCGTCAGCAAGTGGAAAAGTATCGCAATCACACTGCTGTGGTTTACGAAGACCAGCGATTCACTTACGAAGAAGTGGATGCTCTTTCCAACAAGATTGCCCAGCATCTCATCAGCAAGGGCGTGAAGCAAGGCGATGTGGTTTCCGTTCTCATTCCGCGCTGCCAGTGGATGCCGATTGCCTCCCTCGGAGTGCTGAAGGCAGGTTGCGCTTACCAGCCTCTCGACCCAAGCTATCCAGAGGAGCGCTTGAACTTCATGATGAAGGATGCCGATGCTCAATTCCTCATCGCAGACGAGGAACTTCGTCCTGTGGTGAATGAATATGAAGGCGAAGTGCTGCTGACAAAGGATATTGCAGACCTTCCAGAAGTTTCGTCTGCTCAAGTCGATTCCTTCCCATCCATCAGTCCTTCCGACCTTTTCATTCTGCTCTATACCTCAGGCTCAACAGGCACGCCGAAGGGATGTCAGTGGGAGCACCGCAATATCGTTGCATTTTGCAATTGGTATCGTCGCAAGTTCGGACTCGATGCTGACTGCAGGGTATCAGCCTATGCAAGTTATGGCTTCGATGCTTGTCAGATGGACATGTACTCTGCTCTCACCAGCGGAGCCACTTCCTACATTGTTCCTGAATCTGTGCGACTCAACTTGCCGAATTTGGCTGAGTTCTATGAGAATGAAGGCATCACCCACGCTTTCATGACCACGCAGATTGCCTACCAGTTTGCCACTACGCAGAAATGCTCTTCACTCCGTTGGTTGCTCACAGGCGGTGAGAAGCTCGCTTCGTTGACACCACCTGAAAACTACACTTTGGTCAACATCTACGGACCAACGGAATGTACGATTTGCATCACCACCTACGACGTGAAGCAAACACTTGGCAATATCCCAATCGGAATCCCTACCGACAACACCCAAATCTATATTGTCGATACCAACGGGCATCGTCTTCCTGTGGGTGCGGCAGGAGAACTCTGGACTGCGGGTCCACAAGTGAGCCGTGGCTATTTGAACCGTCCTGAGAAAACGAAAGAGGTTTATATCTCGAACCCATTCGGTGAAGGCACGGTTTATAGAACGGGCGATATTGTGCGTTACCTTTCTGATGGTAATATCCAATTCATCGGTCGTCGCGATGGACAGGTGAAGATTCGCGGTTTCCGCATCGAATTGAAGGAAGTGGAGGCTGTCATCCGTGAGTATCCAGGCATCAAGGATGCCACCGTGCAAGCCTTCGAGTATGAGAATGGTGGTAAGTATATTGCTGCTTATGTGGTGAGCGATGAACAAATCGACATCCAGCAGCTCAACGATTTCATTGCCGAGCGCAAACCTTCCTATATGGTGCCTGCTGCTACTATGCAAATCGACCGCATTCCGCTTAACCAGAATCAGAAGGTGAACCGCAAGGCATTGCCTGCTCCTGTGATTACGGCAAGCAATCGTGATTATGTGGAACCTGCAAACGAGCTCGAGAAACTCTTCTGCGACATCTTCCAGAAGATACTCTCTATGGACCAAGTGGGCGCAACGGACAATTTCTTCGACCTCGGAGGCACCTCGCTCATGGCAACCCGTCTGATTATTGAGGCTGACCAGGCTGGGCATCACGTGGCGTATGGCGACATCTTCGACCATTCCACTCCGCGCCAACTCGCTCATTTCTTGAATGGCGAAACCGTTTCAACGAAGGAAACTCAGAAAGGCACGTTGGCAAACGACCAGACCATCACCCACTACGACTACACCTCCATCCATACGCTGTTGAAAGGTAACACGCTCAGGGCGTTCAAGGAAGGAGAGATGCAGTCTATGCACCATGTCCTGCTCACGGGAGCCACTGGTTTCCTCGGCATTCATGTGCTCTACGAACTCATCCAGTCGGATGTAGAAACCATCTACTGCCTCGTGCGTGGCAAGACCGAATCCGATGCCAAGGAGCGACTGAAGACACTCTTGTTCTATTACTTCGAAACAAACTACCAAGAGCTCTTCGATAGCGGACGACTCGTCGTCATTGCTGGCGATGTCACTCAGGACCTCAGTGCTGTGGTTAGTGGTACTGCCACCACCATCGATACCGTCTTCAACTGCGCAGCCATTGTTAAGCACTTCTCCAAGGGCACAGAAATCGAGGATGTGAACATCGGTGGTGCGATGGAATGTGTGAAACTGTGCTTGTCCATCGGTGCACGTCTCGTTCATGTCTCTACTTATAGTACCGCTGGATTTAATATCGGACAGTTCGACCCTGACACGGTTTTCGACGAGCAGAAGCTCTACTTCGGGCAGTACATGGACAACGCCTACATCAACTCCAAGTTCATCTCCGAGCGCATCGTGCTTCAGGCTGTTGCCACTCATGGACTCTCTGCCAAGGTGGTTCGTGTGGGTAATCTCGCTCCTCGCTCTACCGATGGCGAATTCCAAATCAATTTCCAGACCAACAGCGCGATGGGACGTGTGAGAGCTTTCAAGATATTGGGAGGCTACACCTACGAGGAATGTGAACAACCAATGGAATTCTCACCAATCAACGAAGTGGCACGCGCCATCGTCCTGCTTAGTGGAACTCCAAAGGCTTGCTGCCTCTTCCACCCATTCAACAACCACTCCGTCCTCTTCGACGATGTGATGAACGAGCTGAAAGTCATTGGTGAACCACCTCGCTTGATGGAGGAAGAAGAATTTGTGCAGCAACTCAACGAGGCAAAGAATGACCCACAAAAGGCACCTCTCCTCACAGGACTCCTTGCTTATGAGGACATGTCTCACGGACAACGTGCTACCTTCGTGCCTACCATCAACCACTACACCACAGCCGTTCTTCTCCGACTTGGTTTCCGTTGGTCACCAACCTCTTGGAACTATGTGGACAGCTTCCTCGTTGCTATCTCACGACTTGGATTCTTTAATTAATTTGAATTACAGTTTTCAGTAATCGTTAAAAAATAACTTGGTACGATTTTAATCCATTCGTTTGTGTTTTTCAACCACGAATTTCACGAATTAAACGAACCTTCGGCGTAAGCCAATTCAGATTTTAATTATATCGTATTTCTCTAATTTTAAAAATGCTAGCATTTTTGTTCGTGAAATATGAAATAATAATCCTGAAAAAATTGGCTTACGCCGAGCTAAAGGTTCGTTAAATTCGAGTAATTCGTGGTTCCTCTGTATCTTTGTGTTGTTATTGGTGGGTTCATCCAAATCTCTGCCTCTTGCAAAGATTCTAGAAAAATATTTCCTTTTCTTTGTTGCTTATTTCACTATTTTTCTATATGTTTGCAAAGTGAAGTTCATCAACAAGATAATCAGAACCCTGCGCCCTTTGCTGCAAGACTACTTGCCTGAAGCAAAGAAAACAGAAGCCGCGCCTAAGGTGGAGGAGGCTCCTGAGGAGAAAGTTGTGCCCGAGTCGAAGAAGAATTACGAAGTGCTGGAGGATGTGTTGAGGCATTTCTCTTGCCAGTTCGAAAAGGAAGAAAGCGATAACTTCTTGATTTACACCTTCGATTTTCAGGGAGGACATTTCCGTGTGCCAGTGGCAAAGAGTGGACTTCCCGCAGCTCCCATCGAATTTCCATACGTGCATAGCGAAACGTCGGAGGGGTTGAATGCGTTGCGAGTGGTGTGCAACGAATTCAACTACACCAGCACCGTTTCCAAATATATTTACACTTTCGATGAGAAGCTGGATGAATTTGCAGTGCATATCTTCACGCCCATCACCCTCTTCGATGGAAACCAAGCCTTCTACGATTATTTCGAGGCAGTGATGAACAGTCAGTTCACGCTTCGTCGTGATTTCACCGAACGGGTGGAGGAGATGAAGCGAAAGCAACAGAGTTCAGATGCCGACATGGATGAGATGTACCTCCGTCGCATCAATTACCTCATCTACGAACAAGAAATCACCCATCAGTCCGAGTCTTTCCAAATCCGTCGAACCCTCGGTGCGTCGTTCCGTTTGGATGATGTGCTCACCCTCTGCTTCGGTCTGCACGACATTGATTATGTCTATCTCAAGATTGTGCGTGACGAGCAAGTGAAGTTGGAATTCGATGTGCCTACCATCCGTGATTGGGACATCAAGGCAAATCCTGCCGACGTGAACTATTACGTGTATTTCAACGACCCTAACGGAAACAAGAGTCAGCTTCGTCAGGCACAGATTCACCTTGCCACCGAATACGACGACGATGTAGCAACCTACATCCGTGTCACTGCAGTCCTCTTCCCTCCAGCCTTCAATCCGAATGGAGTGGTGTTGTCGGGACGTTCCGCATTGGCAGACCTCACTTTCATCATTGCCGTCGATAAAGTCGATGAGCAGAAGTATCGCAAGGAGTATGACTTCATCTGGAAGGATGCCCTTGATAAGGCGCAAAACGACAAGTACGATGAAATGACCAAGGAACAGGCATTTCTTGCCAATGCAGCTGTGCCTGATGTGGGCTATTACATCTATCGAGGTCGCAGACTCTTTGCCGATAAGCGTTACTATGAGGCAATCGACTACCTCTCGAACGTGTTCTATTACATGAACGACAACTATATTGACCTCTCCACGAAGCAAAAAGAAGCATTCAATGAACTCTGTTTCATCCTCGGCTTCTGCTACATGGAGCTGCATTTCTTCACCGACGCTTATTTCTATCTCAAGATTGTCAGCGACGAAAATAATGCACAGTTCACGAAGGAATACGTCAATTGCCTTGTCAATAGCCACGATTTCCGAGCACACGACGTGGTGAATCGTTGGCTGATGTACGTGAACGACCACATTGAGCAAGCCGAAAACATGGAGGAAGATGTGAATCCCGCCTTGCTCGACCTCAAGAACTTCCTCCGTCGTCGCAAAGTCTATCTTTACATCAACGAGGAGCGTTATCTCCGTGCCGAGCGCATCTGTCACGAAATGCTGGAAGAAAAGGAAAACGAAAACTTCGCCATCGACGAACTTGCCTATATCCAGCAAATCCGCCGCGCTCGGGGCGAAGAGTCCCCTTCTATCCATGACGAGTCCGGCAACTTCGTTGATGATTTACCATTCTAACTTTACTTCAGCTCGATGCTTTAGAGGATTTATCGAATCGCATGTGTGGTTTTTCTGAAGCACATGTGTGGATTCTCTGATGCTCATGTGTGGATTTTCTGAAGCACTTTAGGGGATTGTCAAAAGCAAATTTGTGGACTTACTGAAGCGTTCCTTTGGATTCAACTAGTTGCCGAAGGCTCGTCATCGACTTGGCGAGCCTTCGGCGTTGCGATGGCGAAGGCTCGCCGTGTAAACGTTGAGGGCTCGTCAGTTCAGTAAAATCAAAGAAATAGTTCAGTTAAAACAAAGGAGAATGTCTGTAAAATCAAAGGAACGTTTCAGTGAATCCCCACATGCGTTTGGCTTTCGCCGAGCTAAAAGTTCAGGTTCAAAAATCCTTTTAAATCCTTTAAATCCCTGATTCACTTTTCACTCTTCATTTCTTCTTTGATTTCATTTGTGTTAATTTGTTGACTCTTTTTTGCTGTTATTGAAAATTATCGCTATTTTTGCGATGTGAATTCAAAAACATGTAGAACCCATAAAACTCTCATCCCGATAAGAAACAGATAATAAACCCTTATTAGAAACGCAAAGCAGAGGATTTTCCCTTGCTATTAGAGACTAATAACTACAATTATTCACTCGGCGTTTCTGCTCAACATATAACATAAATACTTGGACTTATAGTCCTTGTTCTTTCCTTGAAAAATCCGCCAAGATTTTAGCATGAGAACAAGCGACGAAGGTTCACGTCCATTGGGCGTGAACTGTTCGTGCTTTTCTATGCGAAGGCTACTTGGCGGTGCCCTCAAGGAAGAAAGGCTACAGAGCAGTTCCGCCTTTTTTATTTAACAAACATGAAACATCTTTATCTTAAATGTTTACTTCTTGGTATTATTTATTTTGCAAGAATTAATGCCTCTGCATATGATTGTTATGTTGATGGCATCTATTACAATCTGGATTTAACCGAGAAAACAGCTTGTGTAACTTATCAAGCTTATTCATCTCAAATTCCTTCTAAGAATAGGTCTGCTTATGTGGGTTCTGTTACTATTCCTTCATCATTTTCATATAATGAATTGGAATATAGTGTGACCAGCATAGATAACCATGCTTTTACCATGTGTAGTGATTTAACTTCTATTACTATTCCAAACAGTGTGACCAGCATTGGAGGAAGTGCTTTTAGAGGTTGTTATAGTTTGTATTTAGAGACCTCTAAATTACCATAAATAATGAAAATCAATCGGACTTAATACATTGTATTACAGTCACTTTTAGATTTTAACACTTCAGAAGCAGTTTTTGGTCGCTTCGGAAATTCCCTATAAATTTGCAACGTATTTCTACCGCAGGGAATTTACGAGGCTTTATTTTTGCCACATCGTGGACAGAGTTGACAAGGGTTGCCGATAGGTTACGAGAGTTGACTGATTTCTGACCCGAGTTTGAAAAAGTAATGTTGTGGCGAAAGTTGACAAAGGATGTCGAGAGTTTACTTGTGATTACTTGCGGAGAGGTACAACAAAAGGAATGTTGAACCCATAAATATTGCAAGTATGCCAAAGACCAGAAAATGTGCTTATTGTGGCAATGTTTTCACCACAAACAGCGGAATGCAGAAGTACTGCTCAGAGGAATGTGCCGAGAAAGCGAAGGAAAACAAGAAAAAGAGACAGAGGGATTTCCTTCGGAGTGTTGAGCCAGTGATGGAGCTCCAGCAGCAGGAGTACCTGACCTTTTCCAAGGCAGCCATCCTTTTGGGCTGTACCCGTCAGTATGTCTATAAACTCGTAGAACAAGGGAAGTTGCCAGCCTCACGGCTGAGCAGCCGAATGGCTCTTGTCCGCAAGAGTGACATTGAGAAGATGTTTGAGGATAACCCTTATAACCGAGTCCTTCCATATACTAAGCCAAAGAAGTCTGTTTCCAAGAAAATGAAGAGTCCTTCAAAGGACAAGGCAAAGGAGGAATGTACAACCGATGAAGTTCTTGAATACTACTCTGGCGAGGAAGTAAAGCAGATTTACAAGGTCAAGCAGTCATGGCTTTATGCATCTGCCAAACGCCACCAGATTCCCATGTGCCGCATAGCTGGACGGAACTACTACAGCAAGAAACACATTGATGCTGTATTTGGCACTAGCATAGACCTTGATGCCATCGTCTATTGGCTGTCACCTCAGGAAGTGGCAGACCGATACGGCATCAATCTAACGGCAGTTCGTTCCTACGCCCATCGCCACAAGATTCCAACCAAGCGTGAGTATGGACATACCTACTATTCCCAAAGTCACTTTGACGAGCTCCGTCGTACAGACCTCTTGTCCAACGAGAACTATTATACCGTTGAGCAAGTGCAGCAGCTCTACGGACTGACCAAAGCCAATATCTGCCACATCGTCAAGGTAAAGCACATTGAAAAGACAAAGGTAGGACGGCTTAACCTCCTACTCCGTTCCGATGTGGAGAGAGTGATGGAAGAACGAAAATCCTTGGGAATGATGCCCGCTGGATACTAAATTCTACCATACTGACAGATTATTCGGTGATTATTGGAAATAATCGGAGTCAGTACCGCATCATTGAGTTCCTTTGCACCCGTGGAGAAACGCTCCACCATGATTACTAACATTTAAAAGATATAAGTATGAGTAACATCTGCAAGACCGTGACCCTCCGCACACGGAAAATCAAAGGCGGAGAACAGCTTTCCTTCTATCTCGACTACTACCCTGGCTATA
>Ga0247609_10004156_pt1 | contig 14481 bp, 10 predicted proteins | sample 172DNAGHGlowgp2_FD_193487 | JGI IMG/M metagenome (GOLD analysis project Ga0247609, IMG submission 193487) | Sheep rumen microbial communities from Palmerston North, Manawatu-Wanganui, New Zealand - 1728 DNA GHGlow gp2 | ecosystem: Host-associated > Mammals > Digestive system > Stomach > Rumen ...
AGGAGAAGATGATGGATGTGACAAATCCCGATCAGGAGAACGGTACACTTGCCGATGCTCTTAAGGGCGCAGACGTATTTGTAGGAGTTTCGGCTCCCGGAATCGTGACAAAAGAAATGGCTCAGGGAATGAACAAGGATGCGATCATGTTTGCTATGGCAAATCCTGTTCCTGAGATCATGCCGGATGTTGCAAAAGAAGCAGGTGTAAGAGTTATCGGAACGGGAAGAAGTGATTTCCCCAATCAGGTAAATAACGTTCTTGTTTTCCCAGGAATCTTCCGCGGTGCGCTTGAAGGAAGAGCAAAGCAGATAACAGAGGATATGAAGCTTGCGGCAGCAAATGCACTTGCAGGACTTATCCCCGATGATGAACTTAATGATGAGAATATCCTTCCTGCAGCTTTTGATGAGAGAGTAGCAGATGTTATTTCAGCAGCTGTAAAAGCTCACATTTGATAAATGTACTATAGTATTTAAGATGGAGGCATCACTGTGAGCTCACGGTATCTTACTTTATATAAAATGATTGTTCTGTATATGCTAAAGCGCTGCGAAGTGCCACTTAGCAAGTCACAGATTTACGACTTTATATTGGAAAAAGAATATACGACTTTTCTGACGCTTCAGGAAGTGTTTGCTGAGCTTGTTTCATCGGAGCTTGTTGTAGAAAAGACTATGGCCAACAGGACGTTTCTTGAGATAACTGCCGAAGGTGAAGAGACGCTCAAGTTTTTTGGTGATAGAATTAATCCGTCTATCAGGCAGCAGGCCGATGAATTCCTTACGGCCAACAGTCTGAAGCTCAGAAATGAAGCCTCTATACTTAGCGACTACAGAAAAACAGGTGACAATGAGTACACTGCTCAGCTTGTGGCAATGGAGAACGGAAAGTGTATCCTTAATATCTCAATTCCCGTTCCCACCGAAGAGATTGCACAGTCGATTTGCGACAAGTGGCAAAAAAAGAACGAAGAGATTTACCACTACCTCATCGAAGAACTGATGATGTGAATACTGCAGGTAGCACCATATGGTGAAACAGGCAGTATTCTCAGGCCATTGTTGCTGCGATTGAAAAATGCGAATCGCTGTTTTTTCTGCTCATATCTTCGGGAATAAAGAAAAGAGCAGATGTCAAAAAGCTATTTTTACTGACTATATTGTAAGATATAGTAATATGGGCATATGTCAGAAGGAAGAGTGCACTGACTAAAACTAAAAAAGCAGTATATGGTCAGTTGATTTGGAAGAAGTGTAGAGAAAAATAAGAGGAATCAATGGTTTTCTTACTGACTATAATGAGAAAAGTATAAATATGAGCAGATACGGGTAGGAAAATCACACTGCTCATAATTAAGATGAAATGTAAAAGAGCAGATGTGTGCAAGATAAATGTACTGCCTATCTTCGAGATATTTCATGCATGAGCAGGAGATATGCTCTTTCACTATATTCTGATTGACACCGTTATTTAGGATTGTTATAATAAACATCGTGCTTTAGGGCATGCGCTGTTGTAGCACAGTCGGTAGTGCGTCGCATTGGTAGTGCGGAGGTCACGGGTTCGATTCCCGTCAGCAGCTTAGAGAAAGTCGCTTTTGGCGGCTTTTTTGTTTGAGTAGATTCATTCATAGACAGCCCGGCCCCAAGGGAATTAGGTCTGAAAGTCGATAACTTTTGGCTTCACAGTAAGGGTATAAGGCGGATTTTTGCTGTATTTACAGATGTTGCAATATTCAATAGCAATAAAAAGACTTAAGATTTCATTCTGTTCTCGCTCCAATTGTTTGAGCCCATTTATGGGCGAGTTTTGGAGCGAAGAATGAAAGCTTAAGTCTTTTTATGCCTTGAATATCAACATATGTAACAACAAGAAAATTCGCCTTATACCCTTACTGTGAAAACAAACAGCTACAATTTCAGACCTGATGCCCTTGGGGCTGGCGTTAATTGGGGACAAAAAGGGCTGCCACACAAAAGTGCGACAGCCTTAAAATTAAGCGTCAATTACTGACATATAGTAAGAGTAAAGACTCTTGTATGTTGAGTTGTTGTAATGAAGCCCGTCACCGGTTGAGAAACCGTTCTGCTTGAGGTATGAATAACCGTCTATCCAAGTTACTCTGGGATCAAGCTGTGATTTGAGCTTTGCATTAAATCTTTCTATCTGGTCATTGGAAACTGTCTTGCAGTTCTTTACGGGAGTAACTGCAGCGTAGTATACCTTGATTCCTGCCTCTGTCCAAGCATCGATGTTGCTGTTTACAAGTTTGATATACTTGGAAGCGTTTGCAAGATCGTTTACACCAAAGTTGATGATCATTGTTGTTCCGTTGCCTGCATAATTGGGAATCTGAGGAAGAGCTGTATTCTTGAACCAGCTGTAACCTTCTCCGACTTTGGCAACATAAGCTTTATCGGTTGAACCGACAGCAGTTTTCAGCTGAACTGTTCTTGAGTCTCCTACAAAAAGAAAAGGCACGCCGGGGATACCGGTAGATACATAGTCCTTGCTGACATAGCCTATTCCGTCTTTGTATGCTATCTCATACCAACCGCTGCCTGTTTCGCCTGTTACTGTGACCTGTGCGCCCCATGAGAGCTTGCCGATCTTTTCACACTGGATTCCCGCTCCGTTCCTTACATTAACGGTAGCTGATGCGAACATGCTCGCAGGAACTTCATAATGAATAACTACATTTGGGTCAATAGGTTCTGCGGAGGAAGATGCTGAAGCTGAACTTTCTTCTGCTATGACTGAACTTCCTTCGGTGGAAGCAATTTCGGGCTGAACCGGAACACCTTCAGTTGAAGCGATAACTGCTTCGGTTGCAGAGACTTTAATCTCGTCCGTTGCAAATGCTGCACCACATACAGCCAATGAGGTGACTAAAAGTGCACCTGATACCAATATTAAGTTTTTGTTTTTTAGATCTTTTAATTTCATATCTTCACCACTCATAATTCTATGAAATTTTACATGAGGTTCAATAAGATGTCAAATTTGACTAAAAAGCAACAAACTTTTATAATAAAGCATTAGTTGGTTATGCGCTTGAAACAGGCGCTTTTGGTATGATATAAACATACTATATTATATAGGTAAATTTAGATATATATAGTTGATTGGAGAGGTTATGTGCGGAATTATTGGATATATCGGAAAAAAGAGCACAAAAGACATTTTATTGGATTCACTGGAGCTTTTGGAATATAGAGGATATGACAGCGCGGGAATAGCTCTTTTCCCTGATGGAGCGAAGGGACCTACTGTAAATAAGGTTGCGGGAAGGGTTTCTAAGTTAAGAGAGGTATGTGCAGCTCTTACAGATGAGGCGTGCGCAGGAATAGGACATACACGTTGGGCTACACACGGCGGCGTAAGTGATGAGAATGCCCATCCTCATCAGAATGGAAGAGTAACACTTGTACATAACGGAATTATCGAGAATTATAAGGAACTTGTAAAAGAGTATGATCTTAAAGATAAGCTTATCTCAGAGACAGATACCGAAGTTGCTGCTGCGGTTTTGAATAAGCTGTATGACGGTGATCCTGAGAAGGCATTAAGAGAGCTTATTTCATTACTAAAAGGAACATTTGCTTTCGCTGTAATTTTTGCGGATCAGCCGGGAAAGATATATGCGGTAAGAAACGTAAGCCCTATAGTTGTTGCGATGACTGAGCATGGTGCAATGCTTGCTTCTGATGTCGCAGCTCTTGGTGTGCATGCAAAGGAATATGCATTCCTTCCGGAGTATCAGGTTGCATGCCTTTCATCTAAGGGAATTGTTGTTCATGATGAGAAGAGACATGAGATTCCTCTTCAGCTCATGACTATCGACTGGGATACAAGTCGCGGCGGTAAGGGTGGCTATGCTTTCTATATGGAAAAAGAAATCCATGAACAGCCCGATGCCGTAAAAGATACTTTTAATCCGCATATTGTAAACGGTAGTACTTCATTTGAAGCAGAGGGTATTCCGAATTCTCTTTTCAGAGACAATCAGAATATTGTGGTTATCGCATGCGGAACAGCTATGCATGCGGGACTTATAGGCCAGCAGCTTTTCCATACACTTGCCAATATTCACACTGATGTAGCAGTGGCTTCTGAGTTTACATATACCAATCCTGTTATCAAGCCCGGAACACTTGTAATTGCAGTATCACAGTCAGGTGAGACTGTAGATACGATCGAGGCTATTAAGTATGCTAAGAAGAAGGGCGCAAAGGTTCTTTCTATAGTTAATGTAAAGGGCTCAACAATTTCAGATATCAGTGATTATTGCATCTATACACATGCAGGTCCTGAGATTGCTGTTGCAAGTACCAAGGCTTTTACAAGCCAGTTGACTGTTTTCTATCTTCTTGCAATCCATGCGGCAAGACTTAACGGACTTGTTTCTGAGGAAGAAAGTAGCAAGTTTTTGAATGAACTTCAGAGAGTGCCTGAAGTTATCGGACAGATTTTAGAGAAAAAAGAATTTGTAAAGAAGATGACAAGTAAGTTCCTCCTTTCAGAAAATGCATTCATGATCGGTAGAGGACTTGATTACTCACTTCTTCTTGAAGGTTCGCTGAAACTTAAAGAAATATCATATGTTCATTCGGAAGCATATGCATCCGGTGAGCTTAAACACGGAACAATTGCTCTTATTACGGACGGTATACCTGTGGTTGCGCTTGTTACTCAGGGTGCACTTGCATCAAAGGAATATTCCAATATCAGAGAGGTTCAGTCTCGTGGCGCAAGCATGATACTTATCACAAGAGAATCTCTTTATAAGGATATGAATATCCCTGAGGATGATACATTTATCCTTCCCGAGATGGATGATATGTTCATGCCGTTCCCTGCAGCTGTTGTTATGCAGCTTATAGCTTATTACACATCTTATACCAAGGGATTCGATGTTGATAAGCCAAGGAACCTTGCAAAGGTTGTTACGGTTGAGTAATTGACGTATAACATGTTGTTTAAATTATAGAGTTTTGGCGATTTATACACTAAAATTGTATTATAGATTGCCAAAACTCTTTTGTTTGTTCTTATTGAGTGGATGAGGTTTAATTTATTATGAACGAATTATTGAAGGAGAAAAGAAGTCTATTCGGAGACGGATCTTTTTACAGAAATGCTCTTAAGATTGCTGTGCCGATCATGTTACAGCAGCTTATTCAGAATATGGTCTCCCTTATAGATAATTTCATGGTATCGGGACTTGGCGACGTATCTATGTCGGGAGTTAATGTTGCAGGTCAGATACTCTTTATTTTCATGGTATTTCTTAATACCATCTGTATGTCGGGAGGAATATTCCTCACGCAGTTCTTTGGCGCCAATGACAAGGCAGGAATGCAGCAGGCGTTTATATTTAAGCTGTTTATGGGAGTTTCTGCTTTTATTCCTTATTTTCTGGTTTGCAGAGTTTTCCCGAGGCAGGTCTTGTCGCTTATGCTCATAGGAAATACCCAGGCGCCGTTTATCCTCGATGAGGCGGTGAGATATATCAATATCATGTTCTGGATGGGGCTTCCCATGACTTTTTCTGTATGTATAGCGACTTCTCTGAGAGATATGGGAAGGGTAAAGGCACCGCTTATCGTAACGATAATAGCTACGCTGACTAATACTACTTTTAATTACCTTCTTATATACGGAAACTTCGGTTTCCCCGCACTTGGCGTAAGAGGAGCGGCTTTTGCGACTGTTATAGCCAGAACGCTTGAATTTGCTATCTTTGTCGGTATATATATCAAGGTTAAGCCTGATTTTGCCGTTGGATTAAAGAATGGAATTAAAGTAAATTTCGGCCTCTTTGGCGAGATATTGAAAAAAGGAGCTCTAATGCTCTTCTGCGAGATGACATGGGTGCTTTCTGAGACTGTAAATACCGCTATTTTTAACAGTAGAGGAGGAGCGGAAGTAGTATCCGGAATGGCGGCAGGTTTTGCCATCGCAAATCTCTTCTTTGTTGCATTTGGTGGAATTTATTCTGCTACAAGCGTGATTATGGGCAAGACACTTGGAGAAGGCAAACTTGAAGAAGCACGTAAGCAAAAGAGTTGGCTCTTGTCCGGGGCATTTGCTTTTGGCTGTGTAATGACGCTTGTCGGTTTCGTGACTACGCTTATCGTGCCTGTAGTATACGGAAGATTGAGTGGCGGCGCTATAGACATATGCAGAAGGATGGTTATAGTATTATCTGTGTTCATGCCAATATGGGTGTACATCAATGCTCAGCAGGCAGTTGCCAGATCCGGAGGTGATACAAAGATGGGAGCATACGGAGATGCGCTTGTAACTTTGTTCGTACTTCTTCCGATGATACTTATCCTTGGTAAATACACGGATATAGGCCCTATTGAGCTCTTCATATGTGTAAAACTTGTTGATTTTATCAAGATCACTATTTTCCACTTCTGGTTAAAGAAAGAGCGTTGGCTCAACAACCTTGCGATAGGGCATGCAGAGTAAATTATGTAAAAAGGAATAGGCACCATGGATCTTATCAAGAAATTTATACCCTATTACAAACCTTATATCGGAGTGTTTTTATTCGATCTTTTTTGCGCGACGGTTCTTTCAATAATCGATCTCGTATTTCCGCAGTTCATAAGGATACTCAGAGAGACGCTGTTTCTTGAAGAACCTGCGATCATAATGAAAAGGATATGGATCATAGGACTTTTGCTGCTTGTTTTGTATTTCATCAGATTCCTGTGCAGATGGTACGTGACATACTGGGGACATATGATGGGCGCCAAGATGGAGTCCGGCATGCGAAAAGAGCTTTTTGAGCGATTTGAGGCATTTTCTTTTTCATATTATGACACGCACAACACGGGCGAGATGATGAGTAAGCTTGTATCGGATCTCTTCGATATTTCCGAGCTTGCGCATCACGGCCCCGAGAATATATTTATTTCATTTGTGAAAATAGTCGGTTCATTCATACTTCTGATGCGAATAAACGTGCCGATGACGCTGTGCCTTGTGTCTGTTGTGTTTGTAATGGCAGTATTCTCCGTAAGTCGTAACAGAAAGATGAGAGCTACGTTTTCCGATAACAGAAAGAAGGTTGCGGGAATCAACTCATCACTTCAGGATACGCTTGGCGGTATCAAGGTCGTGAAGTCATTTACGGGTGAGGAGATTGAGGAAAAGAAATTTGATAAAAGTAACCTTGCTTTCCTTGAGTCAAAGAAGGACAACTACAAGCAGATGGCGCTTTTTCATTCGGGAAACAACTTCTTTGAAGGACTTTTGTTTGTAACGGTTATTGTTGCAGGCGGCGTGTTTATTGCCAAAAGACAGATGACGGTTGAAGATATGGCCATATATGCGCTGTATATCAACATATTTATCAATCCGGTCAACGTACTTGTTGAGTTTACGGAGCAGCTCCAGAAAGGTCTTGCGGGATTTGGAAGATTCTGCGAGGTTATGGAGACACAGCCCGAGATTGTTGATAAAGAAGGGGCAAAAGAGCTGACACATGTTGAGGGCGTTATCGATTATGAGGATGTTTCTTTTGCATACGGAGAGGAAGACAGCGTTCTTGACCACATCAGTCTACATGTTGATAAGGGTAAAAATATAGCTATTGTAGGTCCGTCGGGTGGCGGAAAGACAACGCTTTGTTCTCTGCTTCCGAGATTCTACGATGTTACGGGCGGAAGCGTTAAAATAGACGGAGTTGACATTCGTGACGTAACGCAGAGATCGCTTAGATCATTTATCGGAATTGTGCAACAGGACGTGTATCTCTTTAACGGCACGGTTCGAGAGAATATCGCATACGGAAAGCCTGATGCCACAATGGATGAGATAAGGGAAGCTGCTGAAAAAGCAGATCTTATCGGGTTTATAAACATCCTGTCAGATGGATTTGACACGCTTGTCGGTGAAAGAGGAGCAAGACTGTCAGGTGGCCAGAAACAGAGAATTGCCATCGCAAGAGTGTTCCTTAAGAACCCTCCGATACTTATTCTTGATGAGGCTACAAGCGCACTTGATAACGAAAGCGAGAGATATGTTCAGAAAAGTCTTGAAAAACTTTCGGTCGGAAGAACAACAATCACGATTGCGCACAGGCTTTCAACGATTCTTGGAGCAGACGAGATAATTGTTCTTGGAAGTAACGGCATAGAAGAACGCGGAACGCACAAGGAACTTTTAAGGACAGGCGGTTTGTACGAGAAGTATTACAGAATGCAGTTTGAGTAGATTTTCTGATTTAATGCGGGAAACGCTATGTAATATAGGCGTTTCCCTAAAATAAAAGCGGCTCAAGCAGACTTGGGCGAGGAGACAAAGCATGCGGAAAATTAAGTTGGCGGAGATATCAATAATATCTGTTCTGATCTGGGTTGGATGTCTTATTTTTTCAAACATTTGCTATGAAGAATGCGATGATATAACCATGAATTTCATAGCGGCGGGTGCATACGGGGAACCTTCGCAGTATCTGGTTTACAGCGGGATATTGCTTGGATATTTTATTAAATTTATGTATGCGCTTTTTCCGTCGGTCAATTGTTACCTTTGGGTATATCTGATATTCAATCTTCTGGCGGTGATCCTATTATTGCTGGCTGTAACGCATGATGCGTCATATCTGACAACTGCGATACTGTCTGTGTTTATCAACATTCTTTTTGCAAAAGACATTTATATAAATCTTCAGTACACCAAGAATGCGGTGCTTTATGCGGCGGTCGGATTTGCTGTTCTTGCATGGGCGCTTGGCAGGGAAAAGACAAATATTATATATGTCATTGCTTCTTCGGTGCTTATTGCTTTGGGACTTAGCGCAAGAAAAGATTCTTTCCTGATGGTGCTGCCTGTGGGCTTTATTGCAATTGCTCTGGTGCTTTTCTTGAAAAGAGCTGAGATTAGGAAAAGAGCAATTTATCTTTTGATCCCGCTTTTGCTTACAATGGTCGTTGTTTCCTCAAATTTTGTGGCATTTAAGCTTAATAAGGGATGGAAGGATTTTTATGAGTGGGACGGCATAATGATCCAGAAGCGAGATTATGGCAATTATAATTTCAATTGGAATCGTGAAGGCTATGAGAAGGCCGGCTTTTCTGAGGGGGATTTTAAACTGCTTGATGAATGGATGTGGAATGATACTGAAGTTTTCAGTTTGGATAAAGTAAGGCAGATACCGATTATCGGAAAAGGTACCAGAGTAAGTAATCTGCGCTTCGATCCGGATATTTTTGCACAAACTTTTGAAGAGATACAAAAAACATCGACTTTGAGTGTGTTACCTTATGTGCTCTTGGGGCTGCTCCTTTTGACGGTTGCTCTTTGCATATTCAGTAAATCATATCTGCATCTTGCGGCAAGTTTAGTCTGTGTCATCACAGCATATGGTGAACTTTATTATCTTTTAAATATGAGACGAGCCATATGGAGAGCGGAGTTTGGCGTGTGGTTTGTGCCTATTGTTTTTCTTACGATGTTTGCAACGGTGTTACCGAAACCTGAATTAAAGAGTGCGGGTAAAAAGAGAATTTTGGGTATTGTAATGGCAGTAATTGCCGTGGTAACTCTTTTTTCCTGGCAGAAAAATTATCTTGATTACAGCCGCAGAAGTTATCTTCAAGTGAGCGATTCGGATGTGGAGAGGCATAATGAGATAGATTCTCTTGCCAAAAGCGACGGTTACTATGTAGTAAGCGTTATGAGAATGGTTGTCGGAATGTGTGGCGCAAAGAATATATTTGAAATTGACAAGAAATACGACGGCTGGTTTGACAATATTCTTTTTGACGGAGGTTGGCTGCTTCCATCTCCGATAGGGCTTTATTCTTTTAATAAGAATGGAGTATCAACGTCAGCGGCGGCACTTGTTGACAGGGATGATGTATATTACTGGGGCGACGGTGAACGAATGGGATATTTATATCAGTTCTTGAATGAACACTATGGCCCCGGAATAGAAGTGCGCGATACCGAGGTTAACGGCGTATCGGTGTGGAAGTTCTTTAGGGCTCAGAAATGAATAAAAGAATAGTCCGGACGACTTGATAAATAAACTTTGGCGATTTATAAGGGTTTTATATCGTATAAATCGCCAAAGTTTTATTTTTATAGCCTACTTTGGCGGTTTATAGAGGGAAATACCTACGATAATTGTTATGTAAAGATAAAGACAACTGTGATATAATTTCTTACAGATGTAGCTATTTACTTGATTATAGGGGGCTTACGTATGGATATAGGTACATTCAATATTGCAATCTGTGATGATGATAAAGAGTTGCACGATGAAATAGTCGGGTTATGCAACTCATTTTTTATTGGGAAAAAGTTGAATTATAAGTTCTTTTCGTATTATCTGTATTGTATATTTTGGAATAGGAATATATAGGATTTTATTCAAGAATGAGAGATATTCTAAAAAAGATTGCAAAATAAAGTAATTACAAATAATCAGTGTGGGGTGGCATATATGTCAATAGTCATAAAGAATGTATCAAAGCGTTACAGCAGGGCAAAGGTAAATGCGTTGGAGAATATCTGCACAGAAATTCCGGAAGGGAATTTTGGATTGCTTGGTGAGAACGGTGCAGGAAAAAGTACGCTGCTAAAAATATTGGCGACTGTATCCGGGCTCGATAAAGGTGAGGTTTATTACGATGAGTATGATATTGCCAAGGATACCGTTTCTGTTCGAGATATGTTAGGTTATCTTCCTCAGAAATTTGATTTCTTCGAGAAGTTGACTGTTTACGAGATGCTTGAGTACATTGCGCTGTTAAAAGGAGTAAGTGCAAATTCAATCAGATCAGAGATTGAGAGTTTACTGGAAGATTTTAACTTAAGCGAAAAAGAGAATGTTGTGATCAGTAAATTATCCGGAGGAATGAAGCAGCGAGTTGCGATCGCGCAGGCGCTTTTGGGAAATCCCAAATACGTGATATTGGACGAACCTACAGTCGGGCTTGATCCTACCGAGCGCTTGAGATTTAGGAATGTTTTGAATAATCGAAAGAAAGAGACCAACATAATCCTTTCTACGCATATAATATCTGACATTGCTATGATGTGCGAAAACGTCGGAATAATGAAGGCGGGAAAAATTATATATTGCGGTCCTGTCGTTGATCTTCTTAAAAAAGTGGATGGCAAAGTCTTTGCAGAGATTGTACCTGATGACAGTGAAATTAAAGAAGAGAAGTATGGCAAAATAATTTCGCTTAATCGGAAACAAGAGGGACTTGAAGTTCGATATATCGCTGAAAGCGGTATTAATAAAGTAATACCAACTCTTGAAGATGCATATTTCTATATGACTAACATGAATGAAGGTTTGTGATATGTATAATTTGATTGTAAAAAGCCAAAAGATTGTAGAAAACGAAATATATAGCAACAGGATAATATATTTTTTGACCAATGTCTGCGTATTACTATTGATAGTGCTATTGTTGTTCGGGGATATCACGAATCGGGCGACAGGGAATAGTTCTGCTATATTTTGGATTGCAATGAATGTGTCTCTTGCTTTTAATGTCTACTTGAGAAACAACAGAGAACATATATTGTGTATAGGAAAATTGGGAGATTGGGAAAGATACAGGTTTCTTATACTTTTTAATGTAGTAAGAAATCTGCCCTGGATGTTTGTTCTGTTTCTTCAGCTCTTACTGGCTTTTGAGGCAAAACTACCGAATGCTGCGGTGATTACTTTGGTGCAGTTTGTCTATGCCGTTTCGCTTGGAGCAATATGTGGAACAATAAAGGATAAAAGAATCGGATGTATGATCATCGGTGCATATTGGTTGTATTCTTTTATTATTTGTAATCCATATCATTATTATGCGTCAAGTCATGTACTATGTGTGAGTGAACCTGCTTTTACAGTTAATAAATTGAATATGGAAAGTATAACGAGTCTTTTTATATGCTCGTTGCTTTTTCTTACGTTAAGCTATCTTAAAGTCAAGATGGATATAGGAAAAAATGTAAAAGCGGTTATAGCGGTAGTTCTTTTTGCGGTGGTATATTCAGTTTTTTTACAAAATGCATTATATAGGTACAACAAAGGAGATGCGGCGGAATATAAGACATATGCAGATAATACCAGATTTGAGTATAAAGGATTATCTGATTCGCAAATAGCTGATGCGGTAAACGTAGTAGACATGATGGAGAGTGGATTTTCCGGTGTATTGGGAGAAGATCACGAATATGACAAAATATATATAAATAAACAGTTTTTGCCTAAAATACTGTGGATGGTAAAGAGAGAGGACAAAAAGCCGTTTGAGGTAAAAGACAAAAATATAAATATAAATGTTATGGCTCCGAGCATGTTGTATTTTGAAAATTCCGATTTTCTCAAGGATTTTATGCAAGAAGTAGGTTTAGAGATGGAAGCGAATGTACCGAATTATGACATCAGCAGATTCTCAAGACATGTTATAGAAGGCTATAAGATGGGAATTTTGGAAAGTGTATCGGGGAAGCTTAATATTGAGTCGGCAAAAGAGGCCCATGATTATTATGTTAAAGATTATTCCGAGATGTTGGAATGTCCGGTCACTGAATATAATTACACAAAAAGGATAGCTTATATTGTTTGTACAAAATATCCGGAATGCACGGAAAGGCTATATTCAGATATATGTGAAAAAGAAATCAGTACAGATGCGGAATTTGTTGACTTATTAAAAAATGAGTTCACTGAAGTATATAATGACCCCAAAGTGGCAGATATATTGGATATCTTTGATGCATAAGGATGGATTGTTGGTATGAATTTTAAAAGAGATGTATTTACAAAATGCGTTTTATTAAAAAGAAATATCTTATTTTGGATAGTATATGTATTTGATTTTTTTGTATTGGCACTTTGCGATAAAAAGAATTTATTTGTTACAGAGAGTTATGGAAGATGTATTTACAGGTGCATTTCTCAACAAGTATATATAGTATTTACCTGTATTTTTATAATTCATTTGATTTTTAATGAAAGAGAACTTATCGCAATCAGAGACTATAAAATGATCTATTCCAAGAGTGTACAACAGGAAATAAGAGCAAGTGCGTGTGCCGTTATTATCGTGCAAGTTTTGGGATTTATATGTGGTCAACTGTTTGCGATGATCATAAATTCTTTGTTGGGAGGCAAGGTATATATAGGATTATTATTGGTTAATATGGCTGTTGTCAGTGCTCAGATAGTGATTGCGGTATTTCTGATCATGGGATTAAGGATGATATTTATCAAGGATATAGCCGTTTATGGAATATATTATGTATGGATTTTGATTTCTTTGCTTTTCCAAAGCGTATATGTAAGTATGCCGATAACGATTAAAATTGCAGGGGAGGAAGCTGGTGGATATTACTATTCTTTTGGAAAAGAGCTGTGGATAGGCAGATTGTTATTGCTAACGGTAGCTTTTTTGATCTACAAATTAGGAGAAAACAGATTTTGTAATCTGATAAGAACAGGTAATGCTGAGGCGTTATAACTTTAGATTCCGTTTTGGTAAAAGAAAAAACATAATCAAAGAGCCGGTCAAAATGAATAAGTATTTTGATCGGCTCTATTTTTAAATCGCATTATGCGTCCGCCAGCCGCAGTCTTTCGATTATTGTTTCTTTCATTGCCTTCCTGTATACAAGGTAAGGTATAGCGACCATGACAAGTATCAGGAATGGAAGGGTGGCGAGAATCGGAAGGAGCGTGAATTTATAGGTGTAGAAAAACAGATCATGCTCCAGCGGTCTTATCATCAGAACGGAGATGATACTGCTTAGCACCATGCCAAAGAGTAGTGATAGAGTGCCGTAGATCACGCCTTCGATGCATAAACTCTTTTTCTGAATGCTCTTGGTCATTCCGACTGCTTCGAGCATGGCAAGTTCAAGCCTTCTTGAGATCACGGAAGTGACGATGGTGTTTATGAAGTTAAGGATTCCTATAAGCGCAAGGATTGTTGTTAGAAGTCCGCCGACCATCTTGAACATTTCCGTCATGGATGAAAACTCTTTTCTAAATACAGATCTTGATGTATAGGTGAGCGATGGCTCAACGTTCCTTGTATAATCCGCAAGCCAACTCTCTATTGCTGGTTCGGCATCGTCTGTTGCATCTATCAAAGTTCTCATGGGAGCTCTTTCTCCAAAGAAATCATGGAATTCATCCGTAGGTAGAACGTAATTTACGTCCATATCGGTATAAGCTTGAATTCTTACGGCGAAAGGAATGTCTATTGTCGCCATTACCTCATATTCTCTGATGTCACCGTTTGCATTGTTTACGGCAATTGTTTCACCCGGGAGAAAATAGCTTACGAAATTACTCTCATTACCATCGTAATCATATTCGTTTACCAAAATATATTTGCCTGTCTTAAATTTCTCGGCATCAAAATTTCCGTGAAGTATCTTAAGAGTGCTTAATGCATAATCGTCCATTCCATATATGTTGGCTATAGTATAAGTGTC
>Ga0247609_10004159_pt1 | contig 14476 bp, 15 predicted proteins | sample 172DNAGHGlowgp2_FD_193487 | JGI IMG/M metagenome (GOLD analysis project Ga0247609, IMG submission 193487) | Sheep rumen microbial communities from Palmerston North, Manawatu-Wanganui, New Zealand - 1728 DNA GHGlow gp2 | ecosystem: Host-associated > Mammals > Digestive system > Stomach > Rumen ...
CTGGAAGACATCGATGGCAGAAGCGCTTTATTCATGTTTACCTTCTTCATGCCATTCTTTTTTATTACCATTGTTGCGGCATTCATTTCTCGCCTGTTCTGGCTTTTGTGGATTTTCCGTGCCGAAGCAAACTTGCGGGAAGTAGCGACCACGACATTTTCACCGTGGATAGCCGTCTTCTTTTCTTTCTTCCCGATAATGGACGCTTTTATCCTCAGAGATATCGTCCAAAACACAGAACGACAGCTTGACGTAAAACAACCGGATAGCCCTGCAGCCCCCATCAACTTGAAACCGGTTTATATTGCATTCACATTTTTAGCCGTCAATATCTGCTGTGCTTTCTTACTCTACTCAACCTACTTAAGCACCACATTCCCGATTAGCATTACCACCAGCACAATCATCATCGCCGGCATAATAATTTGCCTTGTCCGGGCCATCAAACCGTTCCTGAAAAAAGAACAGCAACTCTTTCAAATTTACGAAAACGAAATATTGAACACATTGAAAAAAAAGATAGATGAAGTCCTACACAACCCCAAAATAGAAGAAACCGGGCGTCATCCTGACCCTGGAACGTAGTGATAGGGGAAGAATCCAGTGAAATCTTGTAATGCGAACACAAGACTTGACTGGATCCCTCGTTGCTTCGCTTCTCGGGATGACGGAGAACAAACAACCAATGACTATTGACTAACCACTAATCACTTTTTTTAGCATTCTCTGGCTGCGAAGCACGACGGTCGGGTGCTCGCGATACACGAGTGCAAACAAGGCAGTATAAGGAATTTCGCAAAGTGCCAATTCACGCATGGCTGCTTTCGCCACTTTCTTATCGGACTTTTCCAGCGCATACTTGTCACATTCATACTCTTGACTCCAGCAGTAAAAATGGAACAGCATGCGGAACGGAATCGCGACTAAATGTAACCACAGCACAGCTTCAATAAAGCTTGCGTTCCAGCGTACCATCATTGCGGCCATGAACCACACTGCAACCATGCACAATGCAACCTTCATCAAGTTTCGCAATACAGCATGATGCAGCGCCTTGTGCCCTTCTTCATGCAGCTTCATAAATTTAGATTCGGGCACGTCCTTGCGGTTTTCAGGCAGCGGCACAATGTCGTTTACTAGCGGAATCAATCGCAACACGGCAAATACGCCACCGCGTAACTGCGTAAGCCTACGTTCACGAACTTCAAGCGCAATACGTGCGGCAATTTCCAAACAAAGTAAAATATACAACAACATAACAGAAAAATCCAGCGCAGTTCAATCCATGCCTAAGCAAGATTTTTCACAAATGCGTTCAAGCGCTTTGCCGATTCTTCAAGGCGGGTCTTTTCCCATTCCATGAATCCCTTATCGACTGGGTGTGCACTGTCATAGTCGTCAAAAATCTGGCGGCCACGTTCGTTATCGCGATCCAAGCCATGGTTGACGTTATCAAACCATTCCTTTTCAAGTTGTCTGTAACGCTTGACCAAATCGTCCATCGTTTCAGGGAGCGTCACGACTCGTGCAATTTCTTTATTCGTATCGCCGATAAGCTTGCGCAATTCACGCGGCGACTGTTTCGACAGCGATTCGTCCCCTTCGACAAGCGAAAGCATCAAGTCGTATATGTAGCGTTCCAGATATTCGCTATACGTCTTGATGGCATCTTGACGCACACGTTCACGCAAAAAGTTTTCGCCAAGTCCGTCAATATCGTTTTTCGTATAAACGTCCTTGACCTTTGTCACCTGCAAGCGGTTGTACGCATCGAACACCAAGCGTGCAATTTCTGCATTGTAAATCGAATAGAACGAAGACGGCACAAGCCCCTTGCCGCGAACGCAGTATTTATAGGCATTGCGGTCAAGTGCGTACGCATTCTTGGAATAGTTCCAGCCCGGCACAAGTTCGTTCAAGCGCGGTGCAACACCCACCAACTGCGGGTCACCCGGACGCACAAGCGAGAACGGGAATTTGAGGCGTTGCGGCAAAGTCGTGAGCCCGCTTGCAATCAATGTAAACGGCGACTCGCGGAAATTCGACGGGAACTTGATGTTCACGCCAAGCCCAAAGAACATTCCCTGCCCGGGCATCACTTCCTGGTCGGGCATGCGGCCTGTGTGGTTGCTACCGACGTTCGCACCATAGCCCAAGTTGCCGCAGCCTTCCGGCCAAAGCGCCGCAATCAACAGCGAATGGTGGTGCATCTGCGTCATCGGTCCCATGTACGAACTGTTGACTTCGCCTTCTTCGATATGGCAGCACGGCGCAATGATGGAAGACTTCACAATCGCCTTGCTCCCCACCTTCACGCGGCTCATCAGCACGGAACTCTGGACTTCGGCGCCGGTATGCACCGTCACGCCCATCTGCACGTCCGTATTTTCCATAATCACGGAATCATACACATGGCTTGATTCTTCGAGCGAACTCATGATGATAGAGTTGCGAATCTTCGCAGCCCCTTCGACGCGCGCATGGGCCCCAATCCAGCTATTGCGGATAATGTTCGTATTCGAAACGACGGCGCCCTTGCCTACAATCCCGAACGGCAGTGCCAGTTCGGACCTGAACGTCTTGAGCATTTCCACGAACGAATCCTGCACGCCCTGTTCCGCCTTGTGGAACAACTGCAAATCGACAAGCTCCGTCGTGATTTCCGGGAACACGAGCACCTCGCGACCGCCCATCTCGTTACCGACGTTGATGGAAGAACCCACCATGTAGTTAATCTTGCCGCTGCTCACGAGCGTGCCTACATTCTGCACGACAGCACTGCTACGTACAAGTACGTTGCTCAACATCGCGACCTTGTAAATCAAGGCGTTCTCGATAATGCAGTTGTGGACCATGCAATCGTAAATACCTGTAGCGACCGAAACATCACCAGGCAACAAGAGCGTCCCGAAAAACTTCGGCAGGCGCACGTCGCCCATGAAACTTGAGCGGAAAATACGGTTCGGGTCAAAATCCGGTTCAACTAAAATCTTGCTCCAGTCGTCACAACTGTTCCCGTTTTTTTCGAGAATTTGGATTTCGAAGGCCGTCATCGGACGGTACTTGCCGGTTAACGACTTGATGACCTTAAAATTTTCGACCGAAGTAGCCAAAACACTGCTCTTCAGCGCTTTTTTCAATTTTAACAATCGCTGCATGGTTAAAAAATAGACTAAATTAGGGGCGATGATGAAGGAAGACCTCTTCAACTTGATAAAAAAACATCAATACAATATCTCCATCTATACTGAAGATATTTTTGAGAGACGTTGTCAGGAAGAAATTATCCGCAGCGATGAGGATAATAGTTCCTTCGTGTATATCGAATTTGATTTCGAATCTATCGACAAGATTCTCGGGAACCAGACCAATTCTCAGCATTTCTGGAACATCTTTTTGGAAACACTTTCGAAGAACAGACGCGGAAGCGACATCCTCGGACTTCTGGAACACGAAAGCGGAATCGGCCTTTTGCTGCTCGATTCGAAAACCGACGGCTGGAACCGCCTCTTGGGCCGTTTCAAACAGACAGCCGGCGACCGTAACTTCGAAATCATGGATCTCGTGCTCGACAAAAACGTGAGACCCATCGTCTATCCCGCCTGCATCCAGGACATCAACAAGGCACAAGAAGCCGAGCAGACTGCACAATGAAAGTCCTCGTCATAGGCTCCGTCTATCCAAGATTCCAAGAAGACGCAGAAGTCCCATGGCTTCGCACCTCCATTAGCCACCTGAAAAAAGCGGGCGTCGAAATTCAAGTCCTAGCCCCGTCGTACAAGGGCCTCAAGAGCCACGACATCGACGGCACGCATGTGAACCGCTTCCGCTACGCTCCCGCCAACTGGGAAATCCTCACGCACGAAGAAGGCGCCCCGAGCAAGATGGCCTCGAAGCCTTGGTTGCAGCTGCTCGCCATCCCCTACATCATCAACGGATTCATCCAGTGCCTCCGGATTTGCCGCAAGTGGCGACCCGACGTCATCCACGCCCACTGGCCGTTCCCGCACGCCTACATCGCGCTTGGCGCCGCAAAACTCTTCAGGATTCCGCTTGTACTCAACTTCCACGGTGCAGAGCTTTTGCTCATCCGCAAAAAGAAGTGGGTTAAGCCGCTATTGAAATTCGCCATCGGACGTGCGCAGGCCGTCTTTGCAAACTCGAGCTTCACTGCGTCCAAAATCAAGGCGCTACGCGACGTGAACGTCGAATGGAGCCCGTACGGAACTACGCTTGAGGAAAGAGACGAAAGACGAGAGACGAAAGAGGGGGAAAGTCTTCCCCTCGCTTCTGCTGCAAATGCAGCATCCGCTACCCCTTCTAGCGGGGACACCCCGCAACTCCCCGTTCCGCATCCGGTAAACGGCAAATTCAAAATTCTCTTTGTCGGGCGGCACATCGAACGCAAGGGAATCCGCTACCTCATCGAAGCCGCGAAGTATCTCCCTACAGACAAATTCGAAATCCGCATCGTCGGTGTCGGCGACTTGACCGAACAACTTAAGCAACAAGCAGCCTTATTAGACGAAAGACGAGAGACGAAAGACGAGAGTGGTTCGACAAGCTCACCAACCTTGTGTCATCCTGAGCGAAACGAAGTGAAGTCGAAGGATCCAGTCAATTTTAGTGGAGTCGAAGAATCTCCGGCGTCTATCATCTTCACGGGCAAGCTTTCGCCAGAAGCTCTCGCAAACGAATACAAGACAGCAAACGTCTTTGTGCTCCCCGCCATCGTCGATAGCAAGGGCGACACCGAAGGCCTCGGCGTCGTTCTCATCGAAGCGATGGAACTCGGACTCCCCATTGTCGCAAGTAACGTCGGCGGCATCCCGGATGTCGTCATCGATGGGCAGTCCGGAATTCTCGTCCCCGAGAAAGACCCTGTCGCGCTTGCCGACGCATTCAAGCGCCTCGAAGCAGACCCTACACTGATCGAAAATCTTCTCGCCGGCGCCCGCAAGCGCATCGACGAATGCTTCACCTGGGACGGCATCATCGAACGCCAGATTGAAGTTTATAAGAGAGTAGTAGACAGTAGGAAGTTCAAATAAAAAAAACGCGACATTTTTTGTCGCGTGCTTCTTGCAAAAAATTTCGGCTTACTTGACCTTGAATCCGGCCTTTTCGAAAGCAGCCTTGTTTTCCGGATTCTTCATGGCGACTTCCGTAATCCAGTCGTATTCCGCAATGCCGCCCTGCAAACCAGCGCGGGCGCAAAGCTGATCACGTGCCACATTGTAAGCATTCAGAATCTGGACCTTTTCAAAATCCTTTGCCTTGTCAATCTTTTCAGACCACTTCACGCCAAGCTCAACAAGCCCGTTGCTTGCCTTTGCATAGGCATTTGCCTTTTCAACAGTAATGGCGGATTTTGAAGGAGCCGTAAACGGCAATACAGCGACAATCGGCTGAGACTGCGGCAACACCACCTGCTTGTTCGCCGAATTCGCATCGGAATTCTTGGAATCCAAACAAGCAACAAAAAAAGAGGCGATTGCCAAAAGGGAAATTACTAGAACTTTTTTTGACATGCTCGCCTCTTTTTTTGAATAATAGCGGTTCAGGGATTTGAACCCCGGACCAATGGATTATGATTCCAGTGCTCTACCGCTGAGCTAAACCGCCATCGGTCCTAAATTTAGCAAAAGTTTTTACCATTTTCAAGGGGTGTGCGAAAAATAAACTTTCGTTTCCAAAAAATTTTCGCCCCATTCAATCACGCGCCAACCAGGTGCTGCCGAACTCAGACAAAATACCGACTGGTTAGGATCAATCTGCATTTGTGTCGAAGGAGTGACATACACAACCTGGTTTCCAATTCCGATTTTCGTTTCGAAGTGGTAATGCCCAACAAAAATATGCTTGAGATTTTTTATTCTCGAAAGCGTCGCCTGGACTTCTCCAATATTCTTCATCGAATACTTCATGTCCATGAACTTGTGTCCGCAATAGCAAGGCGGGTGGTGGACGAACAATAGAATTTCGTCTTCTATCTTGGAGGCTTCACTTTCCAACCACGCAAGCTGCTTTCCGGAAACAGTCCCATTGGTGCTGTCCAGGAAAAATATGGAACGGCCGTCGATATCGTAACGGTAATAGCATTCACCGTCGTGGACTTTGCCGCTCAAATCAAAAAACTTCCCCATGACTTCCACATTGTCATGGTTACCGGAAATTACGCAATACGGAACTTTGGAATCTTTCAACAGGTTAGCGATATAGGAATAGGCACCCGGTTCGGCATTTTCGTTCGCCAAATCACCGGAAAGCACTAAAAGGTCCAAATCCTTCATAGATTCAGAATTATATGCCTCAAGGAAATTTTTGCGTACATCAATCCCTTGCACTAGGCTTTCATCTTCTCCGATGTGGAGATCTGAAATTTGACCTATCTTTAGTACCTTTTTTCCCATAACATTTCATGTATGAACATATTAGAATATAGCTATTGTTGATACGAAACGAAAAAATCAATCTCTTTTTTATGCAATTTGTGATAAAAAACAAATGTCACACGCCAATATTTCCATAATCTTCAACATACTTTCGTGACCAACTCGTTAATTGATATTGAAAACTGGACTTCAACACTTGTCAACGTTGAAAAATGTGAACATATTTTGAATTTTCAACATCTATCCACATTTTCTTTATTTCCGTATTTCGTTGAACTTCATCATCTTACGTTCCAACGTATTTTTTTCTATCCACTATTCACTACATTAACTATCAAATATTATTTATAAATATATCTAATATTATTTAATATTGACAGTTGATTACTTCCCTTTCCGCATTGCGGCAGTCATTTCGCAGTTTCCCTGAAAGATGGCGCCTTCGTGTATGACTAATTGTTCCGCTTTTACGTTCCCGGTTATCTGTGCATTGTCCTGGAGAATGAGCTTGCCCTTGCAATCCACATTGCCTTTGATGGTACCGGCAAGAATCGCGACTCCGCACTTGACATCGCCTTCTATGGAGGCGTATTTTTCAAGAATCAGTTCACCATCGATTTGAACGTTCCCGTGAACTTTTCCGGCAATTCTCAAGTCAGTTTTTCCAATGATATCTCCGTTGACCTGGACTGCATTGCCAACTTGCGTCAACTCCTGTTCGTTTTTGCTTGCCATATTTTCCCCTAATATGTGAAGATAGTTTCCGGGTCTTGCGGAACGTTGTTTTTCGTTACGGAATAATGGACATGTGGCCCGCTTGTATTACCGGTATCCCCTACGTAGCCGATAACGTCACCCTTGGTGACAGTCAAACCTTTTTTGGTCCTGATGCTCTTGAGGTGTGAATATGACGACTTGTACCCGTTTTGGTGATCGATGACGACCGTGTTCCCGAGGTCGCCACTTTTGCCGGCGAACGTGACTTTTCCAGTGCCGGAAGCAAAGACCGGGTTCCCCTGATGGGCCGAAATGTCGATTCCCAAGTGCTTGTTTTCGTAAGAGAACTTCTTGCTGATGATGCCCACCGTAGGAATGACGTTCGGAATTCTTTCCATTCGGCTTTTTTCGTCGGTCGTGAGCCAGTTGTGGATACCTTCGAAGTCGATGTCGTTCTTGCTGGAGGGCACATGCGCAAATCGGTTGCGTTCGATGATGCTGTTGATTTTGTTGGAGTCGTTTTCGAGGAACGTCTCGAAGATATTCTGGATTCGGTTTTCCATAATCCACAGCGAGTCGAGTCGGGAGAACAGCTCTTCGTAGTTCGCGTTCTGCTTTACGAGTTGAGCGTTGTGGACACGCATTTTTTCATAGTTCACGAGAGTCTTGTTGATCTTGACGATGTGGACAATGAAAAATATGAGGATAATGGCGAGCAAGACAAGCCCGATATGGAACAGCATGAACTGCTTGCTCGATATGCGGTACTTCTTCGCGCCCTCCGGATTTTCCGGAATAACTTGGATGGTGTAATATTTACGACTCACGTTATTACCGTTAGCGGTTTTCCATCAGTTCCTGAATTCGGTTCAGGTCGTCCATGGAATAATAGTTGATGACGATGGTGCCTTTGGACTGGTCCTTGGCACTCGGGTTGAGGGCAACTTTGGTGCCGAAAAATGTTTCGAGGCGGGATTCGAACTTCTTCATGTCGGGGCTGAGTTCAACTTTAATTTTTTCGGTTGATGAGCCTGTCGAATCATCGCTGCCGTGGACTTCCGGTGTTTCATCTTCGTTGGAAGCGGCCGCATTTTTTTCGGTTTCACCCTCTTTCGTCTCTCCGCTTTCGACTTTCTGGGCGAACGGATCTTCGCCGCGGGCAATTGCCTCGATCTGGCGGACGTTCAAACCTTCGTCGATGATGCGTTTTGCAAGGGCTTCGGTATCTGCAATCTTTTCACTGCAGAGGGCACGGGCGGCGCCACCCGAAATCTTGCCTTCCTGGATCCATGCCTGGACTTGGTTCGGCAACTTCAAAAGACGGAGTGCGTTCGTGATGGCGGAACGGGACTTGCCGACCGTCTTTGCCAAATCTTCATGCGTGTAGTTGTGGTTGTCTATCAACTGCTGATAGGATTGGGCAATTTCAATCGGGTTCAAATCCACACGCTGGATGTTCTCGATTAGTGCCCATTCGTTCATGGTTTTGTCATCGAGATTATCGTAAACCTGCGCCTTGATAGTGCGGCAGTTGGCGAGTTTCGATGCACGGGTACGGCGTTCACCGCTGATGATCTGGTAGCGGTCGCCTACCTTACGGACGACAATCGGCTGGATAAGGCCGTGCTTTTCGATAGTTTCAGCAAGTTCGACAAGTTCTTCGTCGTCGAAAATTTTGCGCGGCTGGTACGGGTTCGGGTCAATCAGGTCGATATTGATTTCGACGATTTTCTGGTTGTCCGGTGTTGCGTTTTCGTTTGAACCGTCATTGTGGATAGCGTTATCGACAGAGTTGCCGAGAACATCATGTGCTTTGAAAATTGCAGAAAGACCGCGACCAAGTGCTTGTTTACCCATTTTTTAGTTCCTAGTTATTAGTTGCTAGTCAATAGTTGTTAGTTAATAGTTATAAGGAAAGTTATAGATTAGCGTCATTCTGAGCGACGTTTGTTACTTCTCTTTATTCAGTATTTCTTCGGCGAGTTTCATGTACGCTTGTGAACCTGTGCTCTGTACATCGTAAAGGATGACCGGCTTGCCGTGGGACGGAGCTTCGGAAAGTTTCACGTTGCGTGGAATCATCGTCTGGAAGACGGTGTCGCTCAAGTTTTCGCGAACTTCTTCGGCGACCTGCTTCGAAAGGCTCAGGCGGGAATCGTACATCGTGAGGAGGGCGCCTTCGATTTTCAAACTGGAGTTCAGGTTTTTCTGGACTTCGCGGATGGTCTTGAAAAGTTCGGTCATACCCTGCAAGGCGTAATATTCGCACTGCACCGGAATGAGTACGCTTGTCGCTGCAGTGAGCGTGTTGATGGTGAGAAGGTTCAAGCTCGGAGGTGCATCGATGATGATGTAGTCGAATTCCTGCTTGAGGACGTTCATCACGCGTTCGAGACGGCGTTCGCGGCTCATGGCGTTCACCAGTTCGATTTCCATCACGGCGAGGTCAGGTCCGGAAGTGATGACTTTCAGAAAGTCAAGTGATGTATCCAAAATAGCGGGCTTGATGTTTTCGAACGTCAAGTTGTCCGGGTTTCCAGCCATATCGAGAATTTCGTGGATATCCATATCCTGGGATTCCATGAAACCGAGACCCTGAGACGCGTTCCCCTGCGGGTCCATGTCTAAAAGAAGAGTCTTCTTTTCAAGGGCTGCAAAACTCGCGGCCAAGTTCACGGCCGTAGTAGTTTTACCGACGCCACCTTTTTGGTTGCATATGGCGATAATTTTAGTCATTATTACCTCGAGTGACTAAGGCGTAATCTTGTTCTTCGTTCGGCAGGTTGTATTTCCAGATGTTGACTGCCGGATCGTTTTCCAAGTGAGAAATGCTGTTTAAACTTTTGAGCGTGACGAAGAGGCCACCCTTCTTGAGGGCGGGCTGTGCACGTTCCCAGTCGTTTTCGAAAGTCGAGAGGGCGCGGCAGCTGATGAAGTCCAGATCGGTAAGACCCGAAGTTTCGAAGCGCTTGCCCACCACGGTCAGGTTCTTGAGCTGCAACTTTTCCTTCACGTAGTTCATGAACTCCACGCGCATGTGGCGGGGTTCGACAGCGTAGAACTGAATTTCTGGCATTGCGATGGCGAGCGGGAAAACCGGACACCCGGCACCAGCACCCATATCCGCCCATTTTTTTCCGGCTTTCATCCTGGAGGAAACGGAGTTTCCGATAGGATCCATGGATTCTGTCGTTGCGGCGTTCAATTCTTTCACTATATATATATACGGTACCAAAGAATCAGCAATATGTCTGCTGAGGAACTTTTCGGAATCTTTTGATGAAATCAGGTTGCCGAATTGTTTGGTTTCTACCACCAGGTCGGCAAAATCATAGAGCTTGCCCAGTGTCTCTTCGGACAGTTGCACACCATGTTCCGACAGGAACTGGTTCAAGAGATTCTGCTGCGCTTTATTAGTTCTGTAACTCAAGTTTTCTTTTTGCCGTCATCCTGACCCGCAAGGGGAAGGATCCAGTAATGTTCTTTCATGTTGGGACTATAACTTCGTCATAGTCCTACCTTAATCGGCTCGGAAATAGAATCAAATATATTTGGTTCTGCTTCACTCGCCTCATAAGGTTTCACGTGAAACATGCGATAGCGAGAGTCGCAAAAATATGCTTGCATATTTTTATGACCGAGCATGAGCATGTAGGACGCGAAGTGTCCCAACATTTTTTTTATTGTTATGTTCCGATTTGAAATTTAGTATAACTTTTTTAGAAAACAAACAAATATCTCCCCCGCTTTAAAAAATTCATAAAATATATGTTGATAACATTTTGATAAATGTTGAGAAACTGTTAAGCCGAATGCTGCGAAATGTATGCTTGCATACATTTCATAGTTGAGGCGCCAGTTTCGCACTTGTGCAAAAACTGTTAAGGTGAGCGTCGCAAAAAATAAGCTTGCTTATTTTTTATGACCGAACCGCCATAGTTCGCGCTTGCGCAAAACTTGTTAAGCCGAATGCTGCGAAAACATTTTTCCGCCGCGATTCGTAGTATCGAACGTTCCACGTGAAACATTATAGTCGTTCGATGGTGAAACCTTTGCGGCGGAGAATGTCGATGATGTTTTCATCCTTCCCTACCAAATGTGCTGCACCGACAACCACAAATACCTTGCGATTTTCTGAAAGCAATTTCTCGATGGAGTTTGCCATAGTATGATTACGGGAATGCAAAATACGATTGTCTATTTCTTTTTGGATGAGAGAATCGTTCGCGCTGATTTTTGCAGTGTCTGCGTTCATGGCATTCCAAAAGAGGGAGTCGTCCCCGGTTTTCCATGCCCGCATCATCCACGAAACCGATGAGTCGATCAGCCCGACTTCGCGCAGTGTTTTCTTCATGAAGTACATGGTGACGGAATCTTTTAACCCTACCCCTGTCAGGGCCGTTACCTGGTTTTCGACAGGTTCGAGCGACACGATGTTTTTCCCATGTTCCTGTGCTAGGTGAAGAAAGTGGAAGTCGATTCCGAGATTATAATTATAGCCCAGTCGCATAATTCCAATGGACGTCAATGTCATTGCTGCCGCCCATGGTTTGTACCGGTTGAACGTTCCTATCGGAATACTCCATGTGGTGCATATGCTGTCGAGTGATTTTCGGATGTCGCCGGGAAGGATTCTTTCGAGAGAATCTTCGCCATGGAACATGCCGTACTGTTCATTCAAGGTGGTGATCTCTTGCAGGATGGAATCGTTGCTCATGTCGATTTCTACTGCAAGTTCGTCTGAACTATCGAATGCATTCGTGATGATTGGATCTAGCGGATAAAAAGAAGAATCCGCCAGGTGGATGCTGCCTAATATATATATAGTGGAATTGAAATCGGAGACTTTCCAGAAGAAGTGCTTGTGTTCGGTTTGGGGACTACAGGCAATCAGACATGTTGCGCATATTGCGACAAATAACAGTTTCAATAGAGGAATTGGTTTCATCATATTTAAAAATAGAAAAATGTTGGGACTATAACTTCGTTATAGTCCTACACCTGACTATGTTTGCTCCTTCGGAGCCAACTTGCTTCGGTTCGGCAATAAAAATGCACAAGTGTATTTTTGCTGCGCTCATCTCGCAATTGTTCCACGTGAAACCTTTATAAATAATATACCTTATTCAAATAAAATTTTCTTTTATATTAGTATATTTAATTCTATGAAGTTCTACCGTTCTCTCCTCCCTTATTTAATTGTTCTTTTGATGGCGGTAGCCTCTTTTGCGGATGAACCGGAAAAAATGGAAGATGCCGCAGTTCATACGAGCGTATCTAGATTTGAACCAATTCCCTGGAATATGTTTATTGGTGGAATGGATGGTTTTGTCGTAGGTGTTGACTGGATATTTAGCGATTTCAATGTCCTTTACTATTCGGCCTCCCAAATAAATGTGGTCCCGAAACATACATTGTTGTGGACTCTTAGAACTCAGGTTCTTTGGATCCAAAAAATTGGTGTTTATTTGCAACCCACGATACAGTATTTGTTTGCTGATGGACTTTTAGCAATGTTCAAAATTTCGATTGGGCCAGAAATCGGTTATAAAAGAAAAACCGGATTTGAATATGGTGGGTCTGTCCGCATAGGCATATTCTTTGATATGTTTAATCTTGAAATGGGGCGTTTGGTAAATTCAGAACGAACCTATATAAATTTTATATTCAACTTGCCTACGGGTCTCGGAATCTGGGTTTAAATATGGAGGTTTTATGATAGAGATTGAAGTTATGCAGGGGGACATCACGAAGCTTGCGGTGGATGCCATCGTGAATGCGGCGAACTGTTCGCTATTGGGTGGCGGCGGTGTCGATGGAGCGATTCATCGGGCGGCTGGGCCGGAACTTTTGAAAGCATGCATTCCCTTGAACGGTTGCGAGACTGGTAAGGCGAAAATTACTCCCGGGTTCAAGTTGCCGGCGAAGTTCGTGATCCATACTCCGGGGCCGGTTTATCGTGACGGTCAGCATGGCGAACCTCAGCTTCTGGAATCTTGCTACAAAAGCTGCCTCGCTCTTGCCGAAGAAAATGGTTGCGAGACGGTCGCCTTCCCTGCTATTTCGACCGGCGTCTATGGTTACCCCTGGAAAGACGCTACCGAAATTGCTGTGAAAACGGTCCGCGAATTCCCGGCGAAGAAAGTCAAGAAAGTTATCTTCTGCTGCTTTGGCGAACAGATGGAAAAAGTTTATAGAGACGTGATGACGGAGACGCCATCCTGAGCTGTCGTTCTCAATCAAGGGATGGAATCCATTAAGTTCTAGCCGAAGGAACTGTTAAGTTTTTATATTGTCTTTTAGAATTTCATTAAGGAGTAACACATGGAAGAAGTTGAAAAATTCATCAAGGAATGCGGTGCGTATTTTCTCGCGACAGTCGAAGGTGACCAGCCGCGTGTGCGTCCGTTCGGGACCATCAACATATTCGAGGGCAAGCTCTATATCCAGACGGGGACATTTAAACCTGTTTCTAAACAGATTCATATGAATCCGAAAGTGGAACTTTGCGCCATGAACAAGGCCGGAAAGTGGTTGCGTCTCGCCGGTATTTTGATTGCGGATGACCGTATTGCGCCAAAAGCTGACATGCTCGAACATTATCCCGAACTCAAGAAGATGTATTCTGCCGAAGATCCGCGTACGGAGGTGCTGTACTTCAAGGATGCAACGGCTACGTTTTATAGCTTTACCGAAGCTCCTCGCGTCGTGAAATTTTAAATTTTTTTAGACTTCGCTGCGATAGCCGTGGTCGTTTTTTCAGCGCCGAGTCCCCTACGGGCTTGGCCTTTTTAGTGGATAAAATTTGAAAAATTAATCAACAGTTGACATAATTATACCACCAAATTATTCACTAGCATTAAAAATGTTGATAAATAATGTGCACATTTCCCCACAACCGCATTGTTTCACGTGAAACAATCAATGGCTAAGTGGATAAATTGTGTTCTTTGATGTTAAACTTGTTGAAAGACATTTTTATTATTAACAATCTATAAACACAAATTTTTTGATTTTCAGATGAAAAAATAAGAAAGAATTTCTTAAACTGCGCTGTAAAAGTTATATTTTCTGTGGAGGATTGGATCTATGCAGGACAATACGAAACGTGGCGAGCGCGTGCTTTTTTGGATGAAGGTCATCTTTATTCTTTTCGTCGCTTTTTGGCTGCAATTTGTTTTCATGGTGGCGAGCATCTATCTTTTATTTGGACATTGGCTGGCTTTGTTTACGGGGATGCTTTTTATGGCATTCGCCTTTTGCATCGGTGCCGGTATATTCATATCGCTAGTTGTTTTTTGCATTAGTTATTTGTCGTGGCTGCATCGGGCAATTTCGAATTTGCGGTTGTTGACGACGACATC
>Ga0247609_10004160_pt1 | contig 14476 bp, 7 predicted proteins | sample 172DNAGHGlowgp2_FD_193487 | JGI IMG/M metagenome (GOLD analysis project Ga0247609, IMG submission 193487) | Sheep rumen microbial communities from Palmerston North, Manawatu-Wanganui, New Zealand - 1728 DNA GHGlow gp2 | ecosystem: Host-associated > Mammals > Digestive system > Stomach > Rumen ...
CACTCATGTGAAACCTTTTTAATGGTGGACCAGACCGATTTTTTCGCAAACTTAAAGGATGTTGAAAATCGATACAAAGATCTACACAAATTCAATACCATATATAACTATATGAAATTGAACTCAAATACTTATAATGGGATTGAACAGAATCACATATAATGAAATGACATACTAAAATCAACACTTTTTATAATTTAAGATATTGACCGATGAAAAATAACTTATACCTTAATAATTCTCTATGAGAGAAGATTAACATAGAAATCCATGTTGAGACCTATGCAAACAATGATCAAATAGCTATACTTCTTTATGAACCAGATTCATGAGAATACTATTGAGACCTATCTGTTTTCGTAGAACCTTTTGAACGTACTAACTTTATGGCAGTAGATACAAACAATATACCAGACGCTGAAAAATTTATCGAAAGATATAAGCTCTGAACTCTTAAATGAATAGTTCATAGCTGATTCTGTACTTACCCAGTATATGAGATGGATCTGGAAGAGCTTATGAAGTATGATAGCTTGTGAGTAAGCAAGTTCATAATGAATAAATAAAAAAGACCTCCCCAATAGTTTATAAAAGATTATAGAGCATGAAACATTGCTCTATAATTTTTTTAATGGAAGGAATAGATCTTTATCATTTAACATGGCCCAACCCCCAAAGCATAGTATATTGACCCGATACCCCCTGAAAAAATCCAGAAGAAAAATCCTATATAGGCAAAACTGTAAACCACTATATCACTTTATAGTAAAATAGCCCCAAAATAGCAAATACACAATATTATGATAAAAAATCGTATAACTAACCTAACCTACCTAACTCAAGTTCTAAACTCGTTTTTCTATAGATTTATAGAATATTATGATTATAATGCAGATGTTTATATATTAATTATAAGCTCATGACTAAATCATTTAAAAAAAGATGGAAGATTATTCAGAGCGAGATAATAAATAAGAACTGAGATTTAATATATTCTGAATCAAATATAAAGAAATTAATAAGCGACAGATATAAATATTGAGAAATAAAAACAGATAATTCTTATGTTTACCAAAAGATGAACAAACTTATAGATGAAAAAGTTTACATGCAAGTATGGAACATGCCAAAAAGTTATGCTAATTCTTGCGGATATATAAATATTTTTGATCTACACAAAAAACTAACAGACATCATCAGAATCTGCCATTTACCTAGGATAAACTCAAAGCTATACACAAAGGAAGAGAGAGACTATATGAGACTTTTGAATTGACAAAAAAATTGAAATCTATAAAAGAGATTATGATTATTTTGTTACCATATCCCCTTAATGACAAAGTATCAATCGAAATATTTTTCGAATTATATAACCTTACAAAATCCTAATGTTTGACCGGAAAGAATTTGAAATTCCTTGTTAAACGCGACGATTGATATGAATCCTCATCAAGTTGAATGAGCATTATTTTTTTTCAATAATCCGCTAAGTGACTGAGTTCTCCTAGCTGATGAAGTATGACTAGGAAAAACTATTGAAGCATGATTAGTTCTTTGCCAGTTATGGAGCGAGCTAAAAAGGAAAATTATCCTTGTTGTTCCTGCTGCTTTAAGAAAACAGTGGAAATCAGAATTAGATGAAAAGTTCTTTATTCCTAGCGAAATAATAGACGGAAAGACATATAGGGAATTTAAGAAACAATGATTGAGAAATCCATTTGATCAAGATAAGATCATAATTACATCATACCAATTCGCAGCAAAACACGAATCTGAATTAATAAAGATTAAGCGAGATGTTGTAGTTATAGATGAAGCTCATAATATGAGAAATGTTTACAGAAATCCTACATGAACCGCTGCAGCAATACAGCGTGCTTTTAAGAACACAAAAAAACTATTATTAACAGCAACGCCACTCCAAAATAGTTTGATGGAGCTGTATTGATTAGTTAGTTATATAGATCCTTATACTTTTTGAGACAAAGATAGCTTTAGAAAACAGTTTTCTCAGCCAAATGTAATGAAATTAAAAGACCTGAGAGATAGATTAAAGCCATTAATGAACAGGACTTTAAGATCACAAGTGAGAGAATATATCCGCTATACGAATAGAATTCCATTTACTCAGAAATTTACTCCTACTGAAGAAGAGGAAGAACTCTACAATAAGATAAGTGAATTCTTACAGAACGAGGATATAAAAGTAATATCTCCTAAGACAAGACACTTAGTAATTCTTATTCTTAGAAAGCTTTTAGCCTCTTCATCTCATGCTATTGCTTGAACTTTGGATATGATGATCGATAAACTAGAGAAGTCTCAGACTATTGAAGAAGTAATAGATGACGATGATTTCTTAGAAGAATATGATGAACTGATAGATGACGAAGATGAACAAGAAGAACTTGTAGATAATTTAAAAGAGCTGAGAGCAGAACTAGAAAAACTTAAATGATTCCGCGATTTAGCTAAACATATTAAAGTAGATACAAAGACTCAAGCTTTAGATAAAGCTTTGAATACAGCTTTTGAACAATTAAAACAGATGGGAGCTAACAGAAAAGCTCTTATTTTTACATGATTTAGAAGAACTCAAGACTACTTAAAACTATATCTTGAGGCTCACGGATACGAATGAAAAGTTGTAACATTTAACGGATCAAATAATGACGCTCAGGCTAGATGGATATATAATCAATGGCTTGAAAAATATAAATGAACTGAAAAAATTAGCGGATCAAAAACTGCAGATATGAGAGCTGCATTAGTGGAATACTTCAGAGATGAGGCAGATATAATGATAGCAACTGAAAGTGCTGCAGAATGAGTAAACTTACAATTCTGTAGCTTGCTTATCAATTACGATCTTCCATGGAATCCACAGAGGATAGAACAGAGAATCTGAAGATGTCATAGATACTGACAGCAACACGACGTAATCGTGATGAACTTCTTGAATGAGAGGAATTACGCAGATCAAAGAGTTTTTGAACTATTATCAGATAAATTTGAACTATTTAAATGAGTATTTGATGCAAGTGATAAGATTCTATGAGAGCTTTGAGACTGAACAGATATAGAGCAGAAGATCCTGAAAGTATACCAGACTTGTAGGACGAAAGAAGAAATAGATCAGGCTTTTAAAGAGATAGAAGAATCTTTAAGGCCAGAAATAGACTCGCATATGCAACAAACAAAGAAGAAAGTGCTAGAGCAATTCGACACTGAAGTGATAAAGAGACTAAAGAATATAGAACAAGAAGGAGCAGCAAAACTATGAATATTTAGAGAAATGTTCCGAGATCTTACAAAAGAAGAGTTAAAAGATAAAGCGGAATTTGATGATGAACATTTATGCTTTACCTTAAAAGACTCTCCTACTAGAGAAATCAACACATGAAAATATACTATGGAAAAGAAAGATACTGAAACTTGCTATTTTCATAGAACACAAAGTAAATTGTGAGAATGGCTCATAAATAAAGCAAAGAATGAAGATACTCCTCCATGAGAGATTATATTCTATCCTGATAAATATCATTGAAAGATATCGATCCTTCAGAATATGAGATGAAAAACAGGATATATTAGAGTAGATAAGCTAACAATTACATCATTCGATAATGAGGAATACATTATAAGCACATGTATAGATAACGAGGGAAACTTACTAGATCCAGAGATCGTTCAGAAGATGTTATTAGTTCCTTGAGATGATAAATGAGAGATAAATATAAGCGAACAGATCCAATGAATATTAGATAAGAATTTCGAAGTATGAATAAGCAATGCTTATGAAACAGCTATGATTCGTAATAGCGATGTTCTAAATGATCAAATTAATAAATTAGACGCTTGGGAATCTGATCAACTCTCTACTCTTATGAAATCATTAGATGAAATAAAAGATGAAATAACAGCAACAAGAAGAGAGATGAATAGGGAAACTGATTGAATGAAACAATTAGAAATGAGACAACACATACAGAAACTGGAGGCCAAATCTAGAAAAGAGAGAGAGGAATATTTCAGGAAGAGCGATGAAATAGCTGAGGAAAAGGGAAGATTAATTGAGGAGCTATGAGCTAGGATGAGAGCATGAAAGGAAGTAGAACACTTATTCACAATTAAATGGATGATTCAATAATATTTACTTACTATTCTTTACAAACAATGGCAAACTACAAAGCTGATTTAATTGAAAAGATTGATGAGATCTTTGGATTTAATCTTAGCAACAGTATAGATTCTGTAGATTATAACTTCTGACAATACAAACTGAACCAACTATACAAACCGTTAGTACAATATTTCGTAAATGAATTTTCTAAATTTTTGGATAGTAACGATTCTAATGATTCAAATCAAATAATTACATTGTTTGTAGATTTCTTTAAGCTTTATTATTACCAATGAGACTTTGGATACTTTAAAAGTAAATACAGCTCATTTACTTATAAGATCCCTTATGGAATGGACTATACATGAACTGATGCTGAATTACGACGAGCATCTAAGGATTGCTACTATGTAAAGACATCTGATGTAGTAAACAACATGGATATTCAAGTTCCGACTGCTGATCTTACAGTTAAAAACGTTCGTTTACAATTTTTTAAGAAAACGAAAACAAACTCTGACTGAAAGACTTTACCATTAGATTTGGAGATCGAAGAAATTAATAACGAAAATAAAGAAGTATCATGATATAATATCTACATATACAATTATGATGAAGATAAAGCAAATAAATCATCTAAGGAAAAATTCATTCTTGATAAAATCCAAAATTACGGAATTCAAGTTACGCCAGGAGTAAGAAATGCTTTATCTGATTTCTTAGCAAAGCGATGAAGAGATTATTTTATTCATAAGAATTTGAAGGAGTTCTTAAGATGAGAGTTAGAACGATATTTATTCCAAGTATTGAAGGGAGATATTCAATGAAGGATTGATGTTTTATCAGTAGAAAATAAGATAGAAGAGATAAAAAGGAAATACGAATGAGATAATGAATATATTGAATATCAAATAGCTAAAATTTATGCAGAAAATACAAAGGAAACAAAAACAACAGTATTTCAAAGTGCTTTTGCATGGATTTATAATTTTATCAATATTTTATGAGATCTTGAGGAATTTAAAGCTAGATTGCGGACAAAGAAAAGAAAGCCTATTGAACAAGAATTCTGCATAAGTTTATGAAAAATTAAAGAATTAGAAACTTTAATTCCTAGAAAAGAAGAAATATTAAAGTATATCTTTGAAAATGATAAACAAATACAGGAATGGAAGGATCTTTGAATGTCAAAGAACCCAACAGTAGATGATGATTTATTAGTTGTTGACACTAAAAACTTTCAAGGAGAACAAAGAGAAAAGATTGTTAATTTGATTACGGAAGATAAAATTACTTGAAAATTATATAATAGTGATAATTATCAGGCTTTATCGTACATGGAACAAAGCAACAATTGAAAAATCGACTGTATATATATAGATCCTCCATATAACACATGAACAGACGGATTTGTTTATAAGGATTGATATAATGAATCTTCTTGGCTAACTATGATTAATGCTAGGATAAGAGCAGCTTTGAATTGCTTATCAGATAGTTGAGTTATGTTTATATCAATCGATGATAATGAAATTACAAATTTAAAGAAAATTTGTGATGATATCTTTTGAGAACAAAATACTGACATAATGATTTGGAGAAAAAGTTGAGTGTGAAGAGATTGAAAGATGAAGAATACAACAACTTTTAGAAAAGATCACGAATATATCATTGTTTGCTTTAAAAACAAAGTGGCCCTCAACAAATTAACGGAAAAACCAAACTTTGTGAATGATTATTCAAATCCTGATAACGATCCAAGATGAAATTGGATGTCATGAAGCCTTTCAAGAAGTATTGAATGATCCAATCCAAATCATGAGAATTATTATTCTGTAACTTCTCCAAATTGAACTGTTTATACGAGACAATTTGAAGTTTCAAAAGATGATTTTGATAAACTGGATAAAGACAATAGAATATCTTGGGGAAAAGACTGATGATCTGTACCAAGATTAAAGATTTTTATTAATGAAGAAAGATCTGTTACTCCATACTCAATATTGCTCGAAAAATGAACAACTACTGAGTGAACAAAAGAATTAAATTGAATACTTAATTGAGATTTTTCAGAAATAAGGCCAAAGCCATCTTTCTTGATACAAACACTAGTTCAACTATGAAGTAATAGTAATTCAATAGTTCTAGACTTCTTCGCTTGAAGTTGAACTACATGACAATCCGTACTTGCTCAAAATAAAAAGGATTCTGGAAATAGAAAGTTTTTAGAAGTAGAATTATGATGATATTTTGATTCAATAACACTTAAAAGAACAAAAAAAATAATGTATTCTCAAGAATGGAGCGAATGAAACCCAATGAGCGATTGAACTCTTTCAATTGTAGAATATGTGAGACTCAACCAATATGAAGACCGATTTTCTACAAATGGATATCTTACTAAATTTGAAGGAGAAATATCTGGGCTTAGAGATCTTACTATAGAGGAGGACACAAGGATAAGCCAGATACTTTCGCCATTAAATGAATTAAAAGATCGTATATATGGCATTGATGATCAATTAAGCAATAGTGAATTACAAGCTATGTCTGATAGGATTCATTAATAATAATTAACTGATTTATCTAATGTAAAAAACTATAATGGCCATAAAAATCCGTCAAAAATATGAAAAAGAAAGCATACTATACACATTCTTACGCAAGAATATTATAGATCGAAGTTGTGTTCAAGATTTTCGTGATGCTTCAATCTCAAATATAAAGAATAAGCTAGACTGAGTTGATAAGATTCAATGATATAAAAATGATCCTTCGAAATTCTTACAAGAGAACCGAAAAAATATAGATATGCAAGATTTTAAAGATATCGTTCGAAGGATTGAGAACTTTTATAAAGCTACAATACCAGATTTTTCAGAACTGAGATATTATCAATATATAACTTTATTTATAACTTATGTATTCTGCAAATTACACAACACTTACACCTTTAAAGAAGAATATCTATCATTTATCGCAAACACTGTATTTGAATTTTGATCTGACTGGGATTATAGAAATAATTTAGATTCTTCTTTTAATAGATTGTGATATTGGATGGCTACAGCTAGTTGAAAAACTATTATGATGTACGCTATCGCATATATGTATGTAAAATTATTCTCAAAAGACATTCGTACACTTTATATTTTAGTTCCAACTGATGAACTAAGAAATCAACACGCTAATTTCTTAAAAATATTTGGATGATTCTCATGAAGTACGGATGCTATTATAACATTTAATAGTTTATTATTGTTTAATGACTCTGTAATTAATGTTAAGTTAACGACTATTAGTAAAATGTTGAATGATGAAGATGGAAGGAATTTAGACAATAATTCTATTATGATTTTTGATGAAGCCCACAGATGAGCGTCTAATACAAAAGAAGACTCTTCTACTGAGACATTAAAGAATAGATTCATTGAGAAAAGTAACACATTCCTATTCGAATTTTCTGCAACATTCCAAAACGCATTTCAAGCCGACAATAAAAGGATTTCAGATATTAAAATAGTTGATAAAAATATTTTTGATCGATATATTTTTTCAAGCATTATGAAGTATAATCTTTATGATTTTAATAGTGATGGATTCTGAAAATGTTATTATGTTAATAACTTAGTTTGAGCTGACGATACTACTAACATCTGAAAACAAAAATTAATCTGTGACTCTCTCACACATTTATGATTACAACTTTTTGCATATGAAACAATTAAACAAGAGAATCCGGAATTTAAAGATTATGATACATATATTCAACATATAGATTGAACAAAACTATACTATCCATTATATATGTGATTATCGCGATCTCTATTGAAAAGAACTTGAGAAAAAGAAGATTTTGATGAGAAATGATGAACATCTTTAGTAGATATGCTAGAAAATATCAATTATATTTTCTCTCATTATGATGAATTTTATGATTACATAGATGAAAAGATCTGATCACTGTATAAGGATGAGCTAAGAATTGCTCAATGAAGAGCGAACCCAGAAATAATATTTGAGAAGCTGACTTGATTAAAGTATAAACCATGAATCTACGTTTGATTTAGATTACGATACGATAAACAAGCAGATGAAGTAAAAATTCTGCTCTGAAATAAAAAAATGCTTATTAATACCTGAAGTAATAGCAAAGTAGCAGATTTTCTTAGTAAAAACATCCCTGATCTATTCTCTTTTGAAGAGCAATTCTGATCTTGAGGAAGACGATTCACAAATATAGATAATGATAAGGATATTCTTTATGTGTTCTGAAGTAAGAAATTTATAGAATGATGGGATAGTAAGAGGCCTTCTACTATCATGCTTTTCAAAATGGGATCAACCTCTACAATCCAAGCAACTCAGATTTTATGAAGATGACTTAGATTAGCATGAAAAGACGGAGATTGATTTAGACATATTTCAGAAAGAATAAAACGTAGAACAAATGGAGACAATCATCATACATTCTTAACTGAGTTCGTATGATTATTTGGATATGAGATTGCAGAATTTAAGAAGTTTATCGATCAAATTGCGTGAGATACTATTTCTATTACAGTTCATAAGGGAAGGACATATACAACTTCATTCTTGAATTATTTAACAGAGAAGAAGATAGATCCTAATAATGAAAAAGCTGTAGACAAGTTTCTAAGGGAAAATTTTCAATACTTTTATCAAGAAATTGAGAAGACTAAACCTATAGAATGAGTTAAACTTGCTGCGAATCTTGATGATAAAACTCAAGTAAAATTTTACTTAACATGGGAGTGAGGAGAAAGTGATGTTTGAGTATTAAAGCAAAATAGCAATTTCTTAACTACAACAAGAGAGACTGGATCAATTGTGAGATGAACATGAACTTTATGAACAACAACAGATCAAATTACATACACTTATAACTGATATGAAACATTATGAGAACTTGGAATAAGATATTTTATGAAAAGGATGAAGAATAGATATTCCAAGTGGGATCTATCAACAGAAGTGTGGGATGCTATAGAAGAAATTATTTGACGTTATTCGTTAAATACTGACTATGTTTCTTTCGAACAAGTCGAATGAAAAAACTACATATTTGATATAGATCTTCAGAATAAAATCGTTCATATATTTACACAACATTTGGAAAGAGTTTTTGAAAGTATCGATAAACATATCCATAATATAAAAGAGAGAGAAATTACAGATCATGATGACTGACTTTTAACTTCTTCTAATTTTATAGAAGGATTAAAAATTTCTCTATCATTGAAAAAGGATAATGATAACTACAAAAGATTGCTTAATCTTTTTGATATTGATGAAACAGTTCATCAATTAGATGAAAATTATGACAATCTAACAGATGCACAAAAAAGAATGTTTGATCCGTTCTTTACAATAAAATCAAACGATTTACACTTCTATGATAGATTGTACTATATACCAGCCAATTCATCCAACGATTGAGATAAACATATGCATGATGTAGAAACAGACGCTAATGTATCTTGAATGTGGACTGATTTAAGTGACTTTAAGGCTGATCCTGATGATTTAAGATTAAATTATAACGAAGAAAGTAGAATAGAAAAGATATTAGAACTCATAAGGAGTGATAAAGAATTCGAGAAATATGATATATTTTATCTTAGAAATCTTGTTTGAAAAGATAGATGAGGAATTAAATTTGCTTATGTAGAAAGTACATGAGATTTTAAATATTTCTTTCCTGATTTTTTGTTCCGATTCTTAGATAAAGAATCTGGGAAAAGAACTGTGATTTATTTTGAGCCAAAGAGTACAGTAGATCCAAACTGGGAATTGAAAGAATCTGTATTAAAAGAAAAAATATGAAAGGATGTAGATCCTTGTATAGCTGAATTATTTAATGATGCTAGTTCAGGAAACGAAACATTCCGATGATGAAGAGAAATTTAAAATTTTAATAACCTTTACATTTTATGCAAGAAGACAGCAAAAAGATAAGATTTAAAAGAAAAGATGTACCTGCTAATGCGATAAGTCTTTTAACCATAAATTACATGGAAGAGATATCTTTTTTTTGCTATATCTTCTTATTCTTATATAAACAGAATGTAGACTTATCTATCAAAAGGCGTAATAAATGAAGAGAAGGATATTCTGATTATATCGTTAACAAAAAATATAATGAAACAATATTAATATCGCTTGTGATACTCAAACGGATAAAGAACGTAAAATTAGAAAAAAAAATTACAAATGAAGATCTAATATTTATACGATGATGTGCGATTAATGAACATCTTAATTTAGATGGAGACAATCTAAATATAATTAAAAAAACACAACCAAATATATTAAGAGTTCCTAATGATTTTACAGACGCAATAGAGCATTCTCGCACTATTATAGATAAAGATAACTATGATCTTCACAAAATAATAAAGGCTAAAAAGAATGATTTTTCTAGCTATATAAACATCTTTTCTTTTTCTCATTATAAAAAATGTATCGATTTATTGATGAGGGAATGCGATAATATATTTATGCTTGATGAATCGCTTATTAAGGAAATCAAAAATACTGTTTCTATTTTTTTGAGAGATATAAAGATAAATAGAGATACCCTAAAATATGTGAGAGAGAAGAAGAGAGATTTTCAAAATAACAACAACTCTTTTCTCTCTGTCTTTGAATCTAGCGAAATTAATAACTCTTATTCTCTCACCTGGAATCGATTCTGTGACCATTATCCAGAGGAAATTGAATCAAGATTTTTTGAAATAATTTGAAAAAAAATTCAAAAAATTAAAGAATAACCCTCGGGAGAAGTTTTTAGCACTGTAATTATAATCTCAGAAAGAGTACTAAGCAAGTACTCTTTTTGTTTTCCTATTAATTTCATATGCCTCGGGAGAGAAATATTAGTTCATATCTATTGAAAAATATATTTTTTTGAATATATTCATAGTGTACACAAACCGTGTACAGATTACGGATATGGCAACAAAAAAAATCGCACAACGACATTTGGGAATGGAGTGTACGATTTTAAGATTCAGAGTGTTACCATTTCTGGCCCCACTTTTATATTAACATATTAGACAAAAATGACTTAAAATCAAGAGAAAAGTCTTTTCAACTGAGAAAAGCGAATCATGTGTTATTAAAGAACACGAAGAGAACAAGAATGGAAGACTTTTTAATTTATTATTATTAAAACATGGAAAATAACATTAAAAGATTTCTAACAAAGTTACAGTGAGAGCACTGAGTAACTGAAATTTCTAACACAAAAAAGAATCTGGGATGAATAGATGATTATGATAAAATCATCAAAAGAGATGAAGATTTATACTTTGTTTCTTTTCTACCAGTTGATAATTACTCTGAATTCAAATGAAAAAGGACAAAAGATTCTTTTGTTAAGTGAACAACCTATTTCAGAGCGGATTTCGATATCAGAAGTGCTGTGTATGAGCAGACATGAAGAGTTATATCTAATGAAGCTCTTATGAAATATCTAGAAAAGATAGAATTTGCATTATGACAAGACAGACTTTTAAGATCGTATAATGCTATTGTTTTTAGCTGAAACTGATTTCATTTTTACTGGATAGGGAAAGAGATCGAGATAGACGCAGAAATGTATTCTAATGCAGCGAGAGAATTATTACAAAGAATTAATAATATCCTCACAGAACATCGATGATATACAGAGCTATATAGCGATTTTGCTTGTTCGAATGTCTCAAGATTAATGAGACTTCCAGGCTCTAAGAATCATAAAAGAAAGTATTGATTAGAACCTATCGAAGTTAAATTATTGTATTTTGATGATATGGATAGTGATCTAATTCCTCAACTTCCAGATATTTGATATGAAGCTATGGAAAAAGAAGAGAAAAGAGTCCGTAATGCTATGGATCTAATGAAAAAATGAAAAAAGGAAATATATATATCCGACAACCCTTTCTATGTGGCTATAAATGAAAAGATAAATATAGCTGAATTAGTATGTAAATATACCTGATGGAAACTAGCGGAAAATTGAAAGAACTTTATTTCTAATAAAGATTGAGGCTACACTTGAGCATATCTAATTCCATCTCTCAACATTGTAATTCACTGTGGAACGCCTCATTTTTCTGATTATTTTCCTGTATACAGTCCGTTCTCATTTATACAAGTTCATTATGCGGATTGAGACGCAAAGAAAACGTTTGAGAAAGTATTAGAGCTTTATCCAGAGCTGAAAGCTTTTGATTCTCAATTTTTATATAATGCAATGACGAAATATGGAATCTAAAGATAAATACAAGATAGATTCAAATCCTCCTGATACTTGATCAGAGAGGATTAACATCTATCTACAGGAAAACTGATTAGACAAAATATGTAAGGAAGAAACTCTTAATAACTATTTAGAAAAGGCTTTAGAACGAAAGGATGTTATAAACTTCTTGATCTTTCCTAAGATGAAAACTGTTATAAAGTGAGATGCGGACATGATCAAGAATTGTAAGTTCAAGTGTGATCTATTAGTTCACGATAAGAACTTCTGATCATGACGGATAACAAAAGAAATCGTAGTTGATCAGCTTGAACACTTAAGATCTTTTGAATCTTTAAAAAGCTTTCTAGAGTTACAAGAGCCAACAATTGTTGTTCCTTACATGAGACGTTCTAAGAAGGAGGAACTTTGTGAGTTCGTAAGATCTAAGTTATTGACTGGATTTGAAAAGACATTCTGACTAGCAACCTCCTATGAAGTTCGTCGCATATGATTTGATCTAAAAGATCCGAATGTATTCTTATTCAATAATTGAAGGCTCGATCTGAAGAAATGAAAGTTCGATGAAATGCCTTATCTCTTGAATCAAGATACATCAGTTAAGCTAGAATTCCCAGATGAAGAGATCCAGAAAATAGCTCTATGATCAGCATTAAAGGACTGCTTATGTATAAAGAAGTACATATCAAACGAGAATACTATAAGCTCTATTATCCTTTGATACATGATCTCAGGAATCTTTAGAAAGGAATATAAAGATAGATTCAACGAGTTCCCTTTTCTATGAATAGAATGATACTCATGAATAGGGAAAACATCTCTCTTAAACTTCCTTTCATGGATCTCTTGATATTCATGGAACACCATCAATTGAGTATGTGATAGTGATTATGCCTTTGAAGTTTGAATGGATTGTATGGGATGACGATTCTATTACTTTGATGAGATCCAAAAGGCCTCAGCAAAGCTATTGAAGTATGTTCAAGCCGCTTACAATTCATGAGAAAATCATAAGTGATGATGAAATGGAAATCGGAGTGAGTTGCAAACTTATAGGAAAGATTGTTCGTTGATCTGCACATGAGAACTACTGCCTCAGCAAGAAGAGGCCTTACTAAATAGATTTATAGTTCTATGCCCAGCTCAGCCATTCCTAGTAAAGAAGAACGTAAAGGATGAAAATGAGATCAAGAAACTAAGAGAACTTACTCATGATGAAGACTCAAAGATTGAATATCTTTCAACAGATCAGATCAGACAGATGGGAATGTTCTATTATAGGCCAAGATTCCTATCTATCCTAAAGAATAAAAACAAAATAAATTTTAATGAATACATCGATAAAGCATTATCCTTTATTGAGAAATTCAGTTCAAAAGAGATCGATACAAGATTTCTGAACAACCTAAGTCCTGCTCTTGCATGATATCTACTATTACAATGAGACAACGTAGATACTGCTGAGATCGAGGGAATCATCTCAGATTATCTAAAGAGGCTTGAAGTATATAGGAAAGATTCAATCGTAAGCAGTAGGATCGTGGAATACATCATATCTCATATTTGAGAATTCTGTTCTCGAACAAGGAAAGTTAAAGGACAGAATCCTAATAATCCTATGATTTATCTGAAACATTCTAGCAAGGAGCAGATCTTAGTAATTCAGATCCAATCGTTGATTAAGTATGTTAAAGATAAAGTGGATTGTAACCTAGCAACAAAGCACATAGAACAGCAGTTCAGACAGTTGCTTTGAATCCAAAAACAAAAGAGTGATTCAAGGCCTGTTAAAGTTGCTAAGGGAAAGATGAATATGACATGAGTTCCAATATCCTTTGATAAGATCAAGAATAATGAATCTTTGAAATTATTATGGGATAACGTATTAAGCTACTTCTGAGAACATCTAGACGAGTTAATCCATATCAATTCTTGAGAAGAGAATGATTGGCATACAAAACAGCCAATACAAAAATCAATGGCTACTGACGTTTTGGAAAGTTTAATTAACGAAATAGATGAAACTTATAAGAACGCGGAATTCTTTGATATAAGGACATTTAATAAGGAGCAAGAATTACCTT
>Ga0247609_10004161_pt1 | contig 14476 bp, 13 predicted proteins | sample 172DNAGHGlowgp2_FD_193487 | JGI IMG/M metagenome (GOLD analysis project Ga0247609, IMG submission 193487) | Sheep rumen microbial communities from Palmerston North, Manawatu-Wanganui, New Zealand - 1728 DNA GHGlow gp2 | ecosystem: Host-associated > Mammals > Digestive system > Stomach > Rumen ...
ATCGTCAGCTGCTTGTCTAACAACATTAAATACAACTTTATCTAAAATCTCGTTAATCTTTTGTGCTTTTTCAAACAAAACAGCATTTTGTTTTTTTAATTCATCAATTTTATTTTGTAATTTTTCAACATTTGCTTTTGTTGCAACGATAGCATATCCTTTTGGTAATAAAAAATTTCTACCATATCCATCTTTAACTACAACAATATCACCAACTTTACCAAGATTTTTAATATCTCTATTTAACACAATTTTCATATTACCAACTTTAAAAATACTAACAACTAATATTTAACATAAGGTATTAAACCTAAATATCTCGCTCTCAATATTGCCAAACGCAATGTTTTTTGTTTTTTTCTGCTTTGAACATTTGAATTTCTTACAGCCATTATTTTTCCTCTTGGACTTATAAATCTTTTCAACAATTTAACATTTTTGTATGATATAAAGCAATCTCTTACATCATTCAATGGACAACGTGAAGATTTTTTAAAAAATGACGTTGAAGCCTCTTTTTTTACTTTCAATGCAATAGTTGAAATACCATCAATTTTTGATAATTCCTCGTATGAAATATCACCTGACATTGCATTTATCATTGCATCATCTACGTTTTGTGTTGCTTTAACTTTTGCCATATTATTTTACATTAAAAACTGAACTTACAAGATTGTAATATCTCCTATCAAAATAAACACCCTCTTCATTTTGATCGTTACTTGTTAAACAGTTTGAAGTTTTAACATTCAAATCTTCTTTATTGCAAACAATCAACAAATATCTTATAAAAATATCACTATTTCTTAATTTTTCTTCCAATATTGCATTTATTTCTTTGTTTGAATTTATTTGTATCATATAAAATGTTGCATTTTCATTCTTATTTATTTTATATTCAAGTTGCCTCATTCCCCAGTATTCAGCATATATAATGGAACCGCCGTTTGATATAATAATATCTTTCAAAGTTTGAAGGGAAATTTTTATATCCTCATCAGAAACATCAGCACGAGCCAATAAAGTTAATTCGTAATTTTTATTCATAATACAAAATTTAACTAAAACCACTTTTTTAATTTGCAAGTAAAAAAAACATCTTATTTATTTTTGTTTTTTTTTCCATTTTGCATAAGCCTTATCTATAACAGCAAAGATTGTTTTATCTGGCAATGTTTCAACTCTATCAACATAAACATGCGGAGTTTCGTGAATATTTAAAGGTTTTATAGTTTTATAATATATATTCTTTAAATTTTCTTTAATTTTCTTTGAGTTCATACATTCTTGAAAATGTTCAGGTGTGTCCCATTTGTTGTTTTTAACAATTTTTAACAAAGCATTTAAATAATCATCGCTCATCATCCATTTTTTTTCAAACATTTCAAAGAAAATATTAGAATTTATAACATCATCTCTTTTTTCACAAAATAAAAACTTTGAACCAAAAAGCGATCTTTTTAAAGTTATTATAGGTCTAAAAACAAATTGAACTTTTTCAGTAAAAATATATTCATCTCTTAATCTTTGAAATGTATCGCTAACAAATCGCATACAATGATGACAAGTAAAATCGCCATAAAAAACTACTTGTATTGGTGCTTTTTCACTCCCTATTATAAAATCTTCTTCAATATTATTTAATATCTTTTGTGCTTCTGGATTTTCATCATTTACATGAACGACAGAAGATGATATTGCATAACGTGATATTGCCAAAACTATAAAAAAAAATAGTCCAGCAACAAACATATAAAAAAAATCTTTTGCAGTAAATCTTAATCCAAACATTATTTTATATATTTAAGAAAAAATTAAATCCTGTTTTTACAGTAAGCATTCCATTGTTTGAAAACGTTTTAAGTGGAAAGTAATAATCAACACCAGCATTTATTGCAAAAGGTCCATAAATTTGAACCATAATACCAGCACCAAATTTTGCCCCCCAAATTCCTTTATTGTTGTTTAAATCACTAAAAAATACAACACCACCAACAGAAGCATAACCTTCGACGGATGTATAAGTGTGTATATGAATTGCAGGAGTATAAGCAATAGCATCTATAAATATACCATGCATTTTATAGTTTCCAAGTTTTTTCCTATATAATAATCCATCATATTCCTTTGATGTTACATTTCCAAAATAAGAATACCCTAAATCAAAACCAAAAAATTTATGTGCTCTATAACCTATATAAACATTTAAGTTTTCAAATCTACTCCAAAAATCTCTATCATATATTGTGTATTTTTTTGAGTTTTCATCATCAAATCTTTGTGCATGCCAATTTATATCAATACCAAAATATAATTTTCCCCATATACTTTTTTGTGAATACGTTTCTGCGCCAATTTTTGCATAATTCTTTTCCTCTCTGCATTTATTTTCATCATTACAATCTTTTTTTTCATTATAGTAAATTTCTTTATCATCATTATCCACACCTACCGATATATCAAAATTTGATGAAAATGCACTTTCTGCATAAAATGTTGTTAAAAATAATACTATAAAAAACCTTACAAAATGCATATTCTATTAAATATGAAAACTTGAAAAATAAATTTCAAGAATAAAAACAAAATAAAAACTTTATTAAAAGTTTTAAATAATAAAATCAAATACTTTTTAAAAAATACTATATTATGATGTTATATAAAAAAACATTAAAAGTTATTAAAAATAATAAAAAAAATAATAAAAAATTTTAAAATTTATCGCAATAAATATTTGACTTTTTAAATTCATTACTTATTATAATGTAAGTTATTTATGTTTTTCAAAAAAGAGTATAAAAAATCTTTTACGATATTTGAAATGTCAATTGTTATATCTGTTTTAGCAATATTGATTGGTGTATTGTTAACAGGAAGACAGATAGTTGATAGAGCAAACTTACAAAGAGTTATTTTTGAAATAGATTATTACAAAAAAGCATTAACATTGTTTAGAGATACATACGATGTTTATCCGGGAAATATGGACGAAGAAACATGTATGAAATATGTTGAATTCTCACAAATAAATACAGATGATGGAAATGTTGATGTTGGTGCATATTGTAAAGAATCAAGAGCGGACAGCAATGGTTATGGAAGAGTAAATGATGGTTTTGTTTCAAGCAGTTTGTTGGCAACATCAGAAAGATGGACTTCGTTTTTAAACGGAATGAGATTTATGCAAACAGCAAAGATTATTAACGAAGTTGAAACAGATATTTCAAGCGATGAATTGAAAAACGGATATTATAGCGATGTTGAAAAAGGTCCTTGGGATACAACTTGTAAAGATTGTATTTCATATGACAACGTTAGAAGAACACAAGCAAAAACTTCGTTTGATAGCAACGGTGCAGTAACAATAGGTGGTATATTGATTGATAGTGCAAAAGAAGATAGTTATAAATTAAACTTTATTCGTGGTTCAAACAACTCAACCGGTGAATCAAATGGACACGAACTTTATGATAGAAATGTTCAAAGAATTGTAAATTCACAAAATGCATTATTCTTATATAGAAATACGCCAGCATCAATGGATAATTCTTATGGTTCAGGTTCATTGGCAACAGGTATTTTAACAGCAAAATTAGCAAACCAATTAGATGTTAAACTTGACGACGGAAGACCAGGAAGTGGTATTATCATTGCTTTAAAAAATGGTTATATCAAAGCAAGCGGTTTAACAGATGCTGATAGAAAGAAAATTTGTTATAATAAATTACAAAGTGAAGTTAGTAGTGCTTACTATGTATCAAACACAGAGGCAAAAAATGGTTGTAATATAATGTATATCTTAAAATAAGATTTATTATATTAACATTTTATAATAAAATTATCTAATTATTGTTATTATTTAGCATTTCCTTCCATTGATTTTCTGTTAAAATTGTAATTCCTAAATCTTGTGCTTTCTGTAATTTGGTACCAGCCTTTTCACCACAAACAAGATAAGTTGTACTTTTTGAAATATCCGTTAAAACCTTATATCCATATTGTTCTGCTTGTATTTTTGCCTGTTGTCTCGTCATGGTTTGCAAAGTTCCAGTAAAAACAACACTTTTTCCATTTAACTCAACTTGATTTTCGTTTTTTATTTGATGTATTTGTAAAATATTTTTTAATTTATTTATAAACTCTAAATTATCTTTATCTTTAAAATAATCTTTCATTTCATTTATCATTTTTTCTCCAAAACCATTTATATCATTTATTCTTGAAAAATTTTCACAATCACTTAACAAGTCATCAAAATCTTTATAATATCTTGCAAGTATTTTAGCAACATTCTCCCCTACTTCATTTATTCCAATAGCATAAAGAACTTTATTAAAAAATATCTTTTTACTTTCTTCTATTGCAACCAATAAATTACTTGTTGATTTTTCTCCAAAACCATCAAGATTTTCTAATGTTTTTTTATGTTTATATAAATCAAAAATATCTAAAACACTTCTTAATATTCCTAAATCATAAAATAAATTTATAGTTTGTTTGCCTAAACCGCTAATATCAAAACCATTTCTTGATGCAAAATGCCTTATACTATCAACAATTTGGCTTTTGCAATTCTTTTTATTCTTGCAATATATAGCAACAAAATCATTATCTTTTTCAAGTTTTTCTCCGCAACAAGGGCAAAATTCCGGTATATCAACTTGTTTTCCGTTATCATCTTTTTTTTCAACACATATTATTTTTGGTATAACATCGCCACTTCTTTTTATTTCAACTAAATCACCTATTGATATATTCAACCTTTTTATTTCATCGTAATTATGTAAAGTTGCCCTTTTAACAATAACACCACCTATATTAACAGGCATCAATTCAGCAACAGGCGTTATAATTCCAGTTCTTCCAACTTGATTTGTTATTGAAACCAACTTAGTTATTGCAGTTAATCCTGAAAATTTAAATGCAATAGCCCAACGTGGGTCATGAGCTGTGCTTCCTAAAAGTTCTTGAATTTTAAAATCATTTATTTTTATAACTATTCCATCTATATCACAATCAAGATTATATCTAATTTCTGCAATATTCTTATGAAATTCAATAATTTCTTCAACTGTTTTTGCAATTTTCCAATGTTTATTTACAACAAAACCAAGATTTTGCAAAAGTTCTAAACTTTCCGCCTGACTTGATGTTATTTTTTCACTGCTTTCACCAATAAAATAAGTATAATACTTCAACCCTCTTTGTTTTACAATTTCTGGCTCTAATTGTCTAAGAGTTCCACTCGCTGCATTTCTTGGATTTGAAAACCTCTTGTCTTCATCGAGTGTTTCATTTATTTTTTCAAACATATCCTTTGGCATATATATTTCACCACGAACTTCAAACTCTTCCAAATCGCAAGGTTGTTTTTTCAATCCATTAACTTTTTTTAATTCTTGTGGAAAATCTTCAATTTGTAAAACATTTTTTGTTACATCTTCGCCAACAATTCCATCACCTCTTGTTGCGACATATACAAGTTTTCCGTATTTATACATTGCGCTAAAAGAAAGGCCGTCTATTTTTAATTCACATACACTTTCAGGAAATTTGTCTATTTTTAAAAATCTGTTTGTTTTTTCAACAAAATCATAAAATTCATTTTCATCAAGAGCATTTGCAAGTGATGCCATCCTTTTTTTATGTGTTATTTTTGCAAATTTGCTACTTGAACGATAACCAACTTTTTGTTCAACCGGAACCTCTTCAATACCAAACAAATTTAATGTTCCTGTTTTTAAACCACTATCTACTTTTTGTTTATTTTGTTCTTCACGTAATTTTTCCAACTTTTTTTTTAATAAATCATATTCATAATCACTTATCAAAGAACGATTTTCATCATAATATGCACGATTATATTTTTCAATTTTTTCTTCCAACTCCAATATTTGTTTGTCTAAATCAATGTTTTTCACTATTTTTTAATTTGACTAATTTTATATTTTGCAAGTGATCTTTATAATTTTCACTAAAATAATGTCCTTTTAAATCTTCTTTTGCAACGAAATATAAAAATGTTGTTTTTGCAGGATGTAAAACGGCATATATTGATTTTTTACCAGGATTACAAATTGGACCTATTGGCAAACCTTTTTTCTTGTAAGTATTATAATCTCCTTCAATTTTTAAATCATTTTTTGTAAGCAATCTATTTAATTTGTATTTTCCTCTTGTAATTTCATATATTGCCGTTGGATCTGCATCAAGTTTCATTCCAATTCTCAATCTATTTAAATAAACACTTGCAATTATAGGTCTTTCCTCATCCGTTTTTGCTTCTTTTTCAACTATTGATGCTAATATTATTGCTTCCTGTTTTGTCTCCAATTTTACATCTTTATCCCTATTCTTCCATTCTCTATCTACAAAATCGTTAAAATCATCTTTCATTTTATCAAAAATGACTTCTCTTTTTATACCACTTTTAAAACTATATGTTTCTGGTAATAAATTTCCTTCTTCATAAAAAACAATTTTATTTCCTATAAAATCAATATCATTATTTAAAATTTCAACAACTTCTCTTGTTTCAAAACCTTCAGGAATTGTAATTGTTTTCATTATAGATTTTCCATTACAAATTTTATCCAAAACTTTACTATATTTATCTCCTTTGTGAAATTCATATTCACCAACATGAACAATTGCACAACCATTAATTAAAGACCAAAATTTTGAATAAATTTTAAAACGATTTTTATTTGATATTAAATGTTTTTCTTCTAAATTTTCACTAATTCTTACAATATTATCTCCTTCGTTAATTCTAAAAATCGTATTACCATTTATAGAAGAGTAAAAGAAAAAAGAAAAACAAATTGCAATAACAAAAACAAAACAAAAAATCAAAGGAATTAAAACCTTTTTCATAAATAAAATATAAATAACTTTAAAATATTTTAATTATTGACTTTATATTTAAATTTATTTATAAATGCATTCATTTTCATATTGACACTATTAGAAGCATCTAAAATGTTTTCTTCTGTCCATGCTTGATGTTTATATATGTTATATTCACAAGTTTGATCGCCTTGTTTTGTTGATCTTGTCTTAAAAGTTAAAACACTTCCATCTCTATTAAAAGCATTAACATTTATCTCGTGAAGTTCTGGGTGTATTCCTTTCTTTGCCATACAAAAACATTTAATTTGAAATCTTAAAAAATAAAATGCAACTTTTTATTATTATCTATTCATTTTTTTTCAACAAATTTAATGAAAATTTTTAATGCAACTTTTTTACCAAGCAAGTTTTCTAAATTGACAGATGTGTTGTGAATTATCTTTTTTAAATTCCTTCCGTCTTTTCCTATTATCATTTTTTTATGATTTGATTTTCCTATTTTAACAACAACAGAAATATTAACTTCTTCACCGTTATCTTCGTAAAATTCAGTTTCACATTCAAGCATATATGGAATTTCTTTGTTTAAAAACTTAAATAATTGCTCTCTAACAAACTCGGCTGCTAAAAAATTATTATCTTTGTCAGTTATATCGTCTTCGCTGTAAAACCAATCTCCTTGTTTTGCATTTTTTATAAAATATTTTATCAATTCATTACAACCTTTTCCAGTTTTTGCAGATAATGAAAAAATATCAACAACTCTGCCAGTTTCGTTAATCTTATTTGCCAATAAAACTTTTTCATCCATTGTTAATAAATCACTTTTATTTATAATACCAATAATTGGAATTCCATTTGTTTTTGTTTTATCTAATATTGTTAATGCGGATTTATCTAATCCTTTTTTGCCATCTATTATTACACAAATTAAATCAGTACCACAAAATCCTTGCCAAGCCTCTTTTACAATCTGTTTTTCAAGTTGAGATAATTTTGGTCTAAAAATTCCAGGTGTATCAATAAAAATAAGTTGTGTATCGTTTTTTGTTAAAATTCCTTTGATGTTATATCTTGTTGTTTGCGGTTTTGCACAACAAATTGCAACTTTACAATCTAACAATTTATTTAATAAAGTAGATTTTCCAACATTTGGAGCACCACAAAAAGTTATAGTTAGTCTCTTTTTCATATTTTTAATTTTATTTTCTATTTTTTACTACAAAATTTTTTTTATTTACTTTACACCAACTTTTGATTTCTTTAAAAAATTCATCCCTATTTTCTATATATTTTTTAAATAAATTAATTTCCTTTTCTTCTGCAATTTCAATTAAAGATTTATCTAATAAATTAACACATTTTACATGAATATCTGCAATAAATTTTGCATCTTCTTTATTTGCATGCATCAACAATTTTGAAAAACTTCTTGTTGAAAATTGAAAATGTTGATAATCTATTGGATAGTCCCAATAACCTCCCCAAATGTCATAACCATATTTTTTAAAAATTTCTACAACTTCATCATTAACTTTCCCAATATCTAATTCTTCTTTCCCTTTTCTATTAAAACTTCTATTTAAATACAACACTCCTTTTTTTGGTGAAACATTTTGTATTACTTGATTTTCTTGATCTATAAAAACACAAGGATTTTGTAAAATATTTAAATCTATCGCGATACCATAAGAATGAAGCGATAATATATCTGTGTGTTCTATTTTTCTACAAAAAAAAGACGAAGTTAAGTTATCAATTTCATCATTTTCAATAACTCTTGTTAATCCAAAAAGTCCAAATGGTAATACATTAACAATTTTTCCTCCTATAAATGGGTTCATTTTAGCAACCGGAAAATGTATTTTTTTTAGTTCTCTAAAAATATTTATAACATTATCAGTTAAAGTATCCAAAACAACAATAACACCATCATTTTTTAAATTGTTATCAAAATCGTAATATTCTATACCTTCAATCACAGAATATCTATCAAGATGTTCTTTGCAATCTTTATTGTAAATCCCATATTTTTTTAACTTATTAAAAAACTCTGTATTTTCCCTTAAACAACTAACTCTTTCTTCCGCTCTCACATTATTTAAAATCAAAATATTAAATACAAATAACAAAATTAAAAATAACTTTTTCATATTTCTATCTAATCTTTAAACTTGAAATTGCCAATAATACAAAAATAAAAGATATTATCCAAAATCTAACAACGATTTGCGTTTCACTCCAACCGCATTTTTCAAAATGATGATGTAGAGGTGCCATTTTGAATAATCTTTTTTTTCCTTTTGTAATCTTAAAACTAAATACTTGCAATATATCACTTAATGTTTCAATAACAAATAATCCACCTGCTATTGCAAGCAAAAATTCACATTTTAAAATGACAGCAGATACACCAATTGTTCCACCTATTGCCAAACTACCCATGTCTCCCATAAATATTTTTGCAGGTTTTACATTATACCATAAAAATCCTATTGAAGCACCTATTAAAGATGATAAAAACACACAAATCTCTTGTATTCCATATTGATAATTATACAATAAATACTTTGACAAAACAACATTTCCTATTATATAAGCAAAAATAATAAATACAAAATTGACCATTATTGCAGGAATTATTGCCAAACCATCAAGCCCATCAGTCAAATTTACAGCATTACTTGTTCCAACAATTACAAAAATACGAAATAAAGTATAAAAAATACCAATATTTAAAACTAAATTTCTAAAAAAAGGAAAAGTTAAATTCTTTGAATAATAATCACTATCAACATACATATTAACAACAACTATTGCAACTATTGAAAACAAAACTTGAAAAATTATTTTTGTTTTTCCTCTAATACCATTTACATTTTTTTTATGAACTTTTTTATAGTCATCTATAAAACCAATACAACCAAAAGATAATAAAGTAAAAATCAAAACAATAACATATATATTTTTTAAATCTGCAAAAAACAAACTTGATAAAATTGTTGCTAAAATAATCATTGCCCCGCCCATTGTTGGAGTTCCTTTTTTTTCATTGTGTTCCGGCAAATAATCATCTCTAATTGGTTGTCCTGCAATTTGCCATTTATGACTAAAATTTATGTATTTTGGCATAAAAAGAAGCACAAAAAACATTGCAAAAAATAGTCCTAAACCACATCTTATTGATAGATAACAAAAAAACCTCAATAAATCACCTTGATTTAATAAAAAATCACCAAAAATACTATACATATACTATCTATTTATAAACAAATCATTTATAAAACCAAGCGCCATTAAACAAGCAACAAATCCAAAACCTATATAAACAAGTATTTTATAAACTTTATTTGAAAATCTACGTCTTGTTATAAGTTCCGCAAAATTTACAACAATTTGTCCGCCATCCAAAGGTGGAATTGGTATTAAATTTGTAGCACCTAAAATTACAGAAATTAAAGATATAAAATATAATAAAGACCAAAAACCTTGCGCCCCAGCTCTACCGCTCTCTTTTGCTATTGCTATTGGACCACCTATGTTTTTAAATCCATTTTGATGAACTACCATATTAAATAGTGCTTTTCCAGTTTTAAAAGACAAATCATATATATTATAAACACTATCTTTTATTGAAGTTGTAAATAAAAGTTTTTTAAATTTATTACTTTCTTTTGATTTAATCCCAAAAACTTCATTTTTCTTATATTGTGCGTTTATCTTTATTTTCTTATTATCCCTTAAAATTTCAATTTCAACATCTTTTTTATTTCCAGTTGAATATTGTAAATTATAAGATATATCACTAAAAGTTTCAATTTTTTTTCCATTGACCGACAAAATAACATCGTTTGCTAAAATACCAGATTTTTCAGCATAACTTGATTTTAAAACTTCACCAATAACTGGTTCAATTACAGGCTTTCCGTGAGAACAAAATATAAATAAAAATAAAAAGAATGAAAGAACAAAATTCATAAAAGGCCCTGCAAATGCAACTGCAATTTTTTTTAAAGGATGTTTATAAATTAAAGAGTATTTCAATTCATCTTCCGTTGGACTTTCTTTATAAACGCTAAAACTTGTAGCATTATCATCTCCATACATTTGAACATATCCACCAAGTGGAATAAGACAAAATTTCCATTCGCAACCATTTTTATCTTTAAAACCAAAAAGTTTTTTTCCCATTCCTATTGAAAATTCAACTATTTTAACACCGCATTTTTTAGCAACATAATAATGCCCAAACTCATGTATAAACACAACTATTGTTAATACAATTAAAAAGTATATAAAAGTTAATAAAATATTCATCAAATGAATTTTTTTTAATTTTTTTATAAATCAAGTTTTTTTAAAAATATTTTTAACTGCTGTATTTTTTATTTTTAAAATCTAAATTTGTGATAAAAATTATAAAATGTTTTTTTTTGTAAAACCCCGCCCACCCACCCCCGGCCGGCCGGAGGCCGGCCGGGGGTGGGTGGGTGGGGAGGTTTATATCAAAATAAAATTATAAATAAAAAAAAGAAAACTAAAATCTTAAAAGATAATAAAAATAATATATATATATATATATATATATATTAAATATACATCTTCATTTTATCACCTAATTCAATTTGTTCAACGGACAGCATTTCTTTAATATCATCTATTATATTTATAGATATTTGTTTTACTATTAGTTTTTTTATAGGAACTTTTATTGAAATTTTTAAATCCGCTTTTTGTTGTCTTACAAAGTTAATAATTTCAAGTCCATCTTTCATTTCATCCATTGATTGTTGTTCTTTGTATTCAATAGCAAAAAGTTCTTCAAAACTTCCAATTCTATGAATTTCTTTGTTAAAAATTTCTCTATAAATTTTACTTGTTAAATGCGACAAGAAAGGTGCAAATAATAGCAAAAATGCTTCCGTCATTATTCTAAGCGTTGAAATTGCTGAAATATCTTCTTTATATGCCCTTGATTTTACAATTTCAAGGTAATTATCACAATATTCATCCCAAAATAATCTTTCAATGTAGTTTTTTGCAACAGAATATTCAAATTCGTCAAATGCATTTCTATATTGTTTTATTGTTTCAAAAAGCCTTGAAATTATCCACTTATCTGTTGATTTATTGATATTTTTTAAACATTCATTTATTGATTTTGATTGTAAATTTTGTTTTTCAAAATTCATTGTTGCTAATTTTGTTGCATTTATTATTTTATTTACTATTTTTTTACCATCTAAAAATTTTGTTTCATTAAATGCGGTATCAACCCCAAGAGAGCAACTGCCGGCCCAATAACGAACAATATCGCTTCCTTTTTCTTCTATCAAACTTGTTGGTGTAATTACATTTCCAGCACTTTTTGACATCTTATTTCCATCTTTTGCTAAACACCAACCTGAAAGCATTACATCCTTCCAAGGGAGTAATTTTTCAATTATAAATTGCTTTCCTAAATCGTTTTGCAACCAGTCTATTATTCTTGTTTCGTTTCTTTTTCTTTGATCCAATAAATTATTGTCAATTAATGCAATTAAATAAGTTTTTAACATTGTGTAAAAAGTCCAAGTTCTAATAATTTCATGTGCTTGTGGTCTTAATGCCGTTGTGTTTTTTAATCTGTCATCATATTCTCCATTGCTTCTATTTAACTTTTCACTTTCTCTGCAGATATAAGGGCTTGAAGAACTTGTAAACCAAGTATCAAAAACTTGTTGCAACCCTTCATTATCTGGTATTTCGATTCCAAAAAATCTATCTCTTGAAATACACCAATCTTGATTTAGTCCATCTATCCATTGATTTAATCTGTTTTTTAAATGATCTGGATGAAAATTTACATATTTTGATAATACAAATAAATCGTCTTTAAATTCAAGCGCTTTTACATAAATCTGTGTACTTTCAATTATTTCAACTGGTTCCTTCGATCTTTCACCAACTTTTACAAAATGTTTTATAGGTTTTATCTCTATAATTCTTTCCGGTATTTTTTCTTGTATTTTTTCAATAATTTGTTTCCTTGCATCTATTGCTTTTGGATATTGTCCTTTTTCATTTGCAACATAAAAATCCCCTTTAAATCTTCCTTCTTTATCAATAATAATATTTGTTTTTAATTCATGTTTTCTAACCCATTCAACGTCTTGCCAGTCTCCATAGGTGCAACACATTACAAGCCCAGTTCCTTTATCAATTTTTACATCTTCATCTTCTAAAAATGGAATTGGTTTTGCAAAAGGTAAGTTTGCTATTTTATCTTTTAAATTTAGTTCATTTTTTCCATTATATCTTTCATCTTTTGGATTATAAAAAACAGCAACACAGGCCGGTAAAAGTTCAGGTCTTGTTGTCATTATCACAAGTCCTTTATCTTCAAGTTTTCCATTTTCATCAATATAACATTTAATATAATGTTCTGCACCTGAAATCTCTTTATCTTCAATTATTGATTGAGCCAATGCAGTCTGATCTACAACATCCCAATAAACTGCACCATTTCTTTTTTCAATAAGTCCTGCTTTTTTTAATTTATTATATGTTTCTATTGCTAAATCGTTAGTGCTTTTTGAAATTGTTTGATATTTTTGTCTCCAATCATATGAAATTCCTAATGTTTTAAATAGTTTTTCAAATTCTTTTTCTGCATCATTTACAACATTAAAACATAGGTCTATAAATTCTTGTTTTTTTCCTTGTTTATTCATCCAAACACCTTTTACATTGTGTGTTTTTTCAACCAATCTTTCTGTTGGTAATCCATTGTCATCAAAACCTATTGGATAAAATACATTTTTTCCACTCATTCTTTGATAACGAGCAACGAAATCTGTTTGACAATATGAAAACACATGTCCCATATGCAAATATCCACTTACTGTTGGTGGTGGAGTATCAACGACAAAATCTAAATTTTCATTTAATTTTTCATCCCAATAGTAAATATCACTATTAAACCATTTTTCTTGTTCTGCTTTTTCATCTTCTTGCGGATTGTATTTTATATCAATAGACATAGACTTTATAAACAATGTTTATTTTTAATTGCAATAAAAAAAACTTGTTTTTTATGATTATTTATTTATCAATGTTTTATATGAAAGACCAAGAATTGAGAGAGAGAGTAAATAAAGAAGGCTTTGTCTATATATACACAAATGGTAATAGTAAAAATGGTTTTAAAATTGGAAAAGCAAATAATATATCTAGAAGAGAAGGAGAATTAAATACTTCGGCACCGAATGGTAAAATGTTATTTGCTGTAAAAGTAGATAATGATAAACTTATTGAAAGTGTTATTCACCAAATGTTTTATGAAAAAAGGGTTGATAATGATAAAGAATTTTTCAAAATTAAACTTGAAGCGATTTTACCTTTTTTATTATTTGTCGCAAAAGGTTTTGATTTAAGAGATGTAGATTTTGGACACAAAATTATTCAAGAAATTGAAAACAACAAAGAAGGTTTATATCTTAATATAATAAAAAATGATAAAGAAAAATTTAATAATCTTATGGATGTTTTTGAAGAGAAGAATTGTACAAGTAAAATAATAAAACAATGGATTGGTAAAAATAATAAACGATTGTATAACGATAAGAAACAGATTAAACACAAC
>Ga0247609_10004163_pt1 | contig 14472 bp, 12 predicted proteins | sample 172DNAGHGlowgp2_FD_193487 | JGI IMG/M metagenome (GOLD analysis project Ga0247609, IMG submission 193487) | Sheep rumen microbial communities from Palmerston North, Manawatu-Wanganui, New Zealand - 1728 DNA GHGlow gp2 | ecosystem: Host-associated > Mammals > Digestive system > Stomach > Rumen ...
GTTGAGAAGCGACTTTTGTTATTAAACTACAAATTCAATGTCTATTTTGATGATGGTATATTATTCTCTGATTTAGAACTTGGACATTGGTTATGGGAAACAGGATTCTCTAAAGCTGCAATCATTGATACTTACAGTAAAGAAGATGAAGACTATGCTACTCTAAAATTCAAAAGAGTAGTAAAAAAGAAACCCAAAAACAAATAAATAATATTATATATTTAAGGAGGAACCGAAATATGGTTTATTCAAACGTAGTAGGAAAAGAAGCTCTTAGAGCTATTCAGAGTGAAACACTTGCTGTAATTGCAGATGCACTTTTGAAGTCTTTTGGACCCTATGGTTCTAATTCTATTATCGGTAAAGATGGTGCACTTTCTAGATACACTAAGGATGGTCATACTATTCTTTCTCATCTTCAGTTTGTAGACCCAATTGCAAAGGCTGTACACGCTGATATCGAAGAAGAGACACTTGCTCAAGCTAAGAAGGTTGGCGATTCTACAACAAGTATCACACTTCTTTCTTCTGTTATTTTTGATGCTCTTTCTGCTTATGAAAAAGAGCACAATTATAGACCAGCTTCTATTGTAAAGGCTTTCAAGAATGTAGCTGAAATGATTAAGAATAAGATTAAAGAAAATGGTAGAGAAGCCACTATTGAGGATATGTATAATATCACTCTTATTGCTACTAACGGTGATGAGAACCTTGCTAAGATTCTTAATCAAGTATACGAAGCATATGGTCTTGATGTATATATTGATGTCAAGGCATCTATGAATGGTACTACTTATCTTAAGGAAATCAATGGTATGACAATGGAGTGTGGATTCCTTGACCCTACTCTTATTAATGATACTACAAAGAATACAGTAGACATTAAGAATCCTAAGATTTATGCATTCAAGGACCCGATTGATACAGCGGAAATGGGTATGTTCCTGGATGCTATTCTAGTAAAGAATATTCTTAAACCTATCAGTGAAAAGAAGCCTGAGAATGTAGTGTCTACAATTATCATGGCTCCGAGAATCTCTAGAGATTATTCTGCATATATGGATACACTGATGGCTTCTATTGCACAAGCACCTGCAGCAAATCGTGGTATTCTTAATATCATCACTGACATTCAGGGTTGTGATATGGAACAGTTCGAGGATATTTGTGACCTTTGCGGTTGTAAGTATATTAAGAAGTATCTTGACCCTGAAATTCAGAAGAAGGATATTGAATCTGGTCTTGCTCCTACACCAGATAATATTGAGACTTTTGCTGGTGAAGCAGAACTTGTATCTTCTGATGCATATAAGACTACTTTTGTAAATCCTAAGAAGATGTTTAACTCTGTTGGTAAGCATTCAGAACTTTTCAATCAGAGAACAGATTATCTTCAGAAGCAGATTGAAAAGCTAACCGTAGAAGGTAATACTACTACAGAAATCTATACTCTTAAGAAGAGACTCAATTCTCTTAAGGGTAAGATGGTTGAAATCTATATCGGTGGTGTTACTATTGCGGACCGTGATGCAGAACGTGACCTTCTCGAAGATGCAGTACTTAACTGTCGTAGTGCGGCAATTAACGGTGTAGGATATGCAGCAAACTTCGAGGGTTATAGAGCGGCACTGTCTGTAACAGAAGATGAACTTACTGGTATTGAAGCTGATATCGCAGATATTCTAGTTAATCAGTATTATCAAATCGTATATGCTCTATATGATAGTGTGGGAAAAGAGGAGATTGATAATCCTCATGAGATTATTAAACAATGTATCATTCACGGTTGTCCTTACAATATTACTACTGGTAAGTATGATTATAAGGTTCTCACAAGTATTGATACAGACATCTGCATCATTGATACTATCTCTAAGATTATCACTATCATGGTAACCGCAAATCAGTTCATTCTTCCTACAATCAATATGAATAATTATTAATAATACAAAAAAGAACGAGCTCTTAATTGAGCTCGTTCTTTTCCAACTACTAATGACTTAAGTCATCTAGTTGGTTATATTCAATTTTCAAGATGCTTGGAGATATGGCTTAGTTGCAGAAATAGTTAATTGTCTGCAGAGCCTCCCAGAACTGTACAAAGTCGTATTCATCCTTCTCAATAGCTTCATAGAAAAGCTCAAAGGCTTTCTTTTCTACAGCGTCGCCAAGAGGTCTTGCAAGTTTGATGATTGCACTGCGATATGCGTAATCCGCATTCACAGTATTTGCAAGCTCGGAAACACAACGGAAGAATGTATTTCCATGTGATTTCGCATAACGTACGAGCCCCAAAAAATCCTCTCCAGAACAACGGCAGAGGAAGTTAACAGTGTCAAAATCACTATTGTCAACTTTATAAGCGGTCTGGGTCGGGTCACCCTTGTTCTCACAATTCTTATTCTGCGGTGCTTCTTTGGGTTCTTCTTCATCATCAAGATTGTTAAGGGCAGTTACTTTTGTAACGCCGTTTACAATCATTTTATTTCTGTTGAGGTCAATGTTTACGATTTCTTTCTCGTCTACTACAACTTTGATTTCAGTCATTTTAATGACTCCTTTGAATAATAATTTGCTCTCTAGGAGCATAGATAAACTGCGCTAGTTTTAAGGGCTATTCTAGCAACCCAAAGCTTGCAAAGCTTCTTGGATAATCCCGCAGGTTCGTTTGTAGTATGCCGTCGCCAGGCACTACGGGAGTCCGCTAAGAGATAATATTTGAGTGGTCGATAGTGACGGCTATCGATTTATTATTATCTCTTATTCACTTATATTATATATATACAAAATATTAAACTTTTACAATCTCGTTATCTTTGATTTCCAGAACATTGAAATAATACTATGAAAGGAGGACTGTTATGGCTTCAGCAAGAAAGTATAAGTGTCCATTTTGTAGTAAATCTTTTGAAAGACCTAAGTTAGCTAGTCATATTGATAAGTATCATGATGACATGTTAAATCCTGATAAAGGATATACTGCAAATAGAATTGTATTTGACATTTGTAATAAGAAAGAACCTATTGGTGCTGGGCAGGGAGTATGTCGCATTTGTAAGAAACCTACAGAATGGGACGAAGACTCTGTACGTTATAAATCTTATTGCTCTGAAAAATGTAAGCAACAAGCTAGAGAAAATTATAAGAATAATATGCTAAGAGTATATGGTAAAACTACTTTACTTGATGATATGGAATGGCAAGAAACTAAGATGCTTGCTAATCGTTCTATCTCTGGTAAATATCGCTGGTCTGATGGAACATACAAAACTTACGTAGGAAGTTATGAAAAGAAGTTCCTAGAGTTTTGTGATAATGTATTAGGTATTAAGTCTGAAGACTTATTAACTCCTGGACCTACTATCTATTATGAATATGATGGAGAAGAACATACTTGGATTACTGATGCGATTTATCTACCATATAATCTTGTATTCGATATTAAAGATGGTGGAGATAATAAGAACAATCGTGAAATGCCAGAATATAGAGCAAAGCAATTAGAAAAGGAGAAGTTTATTACAGACCAAGGTGAGTATAATTATATTAGACTTACTAATAATGAGTTTGTTCAACTTCTTACAATCTTTGCTGAGCTTAAAGAAAATTATATGGATAGTACAGAACCTAAGACTATCTCTAGAGTTCATGAGCATATGGGTCCCGCAGGTCCAGGTGGTATGCCAGCTGTAGGGACTGATACAAATCCTAGTGTATTTATTACCAATTATATGAATAAGAATACATTCGAATCTGGATTTGCTATTTCTAATGACGTTACTTCAGAGTACATGATTGCTAGGGATAAGAAATCTGGTAAGCTTAAGAAAGTAAAGTCTAAAGATTTACTAGAAGATTGTGAATGTGAAACTTATAAGTATATTGGTGATGATATTTCTAATATTCTTAAAGAACTGTATTCTGTATATAAAGCTGAAGAATATGTAGATTATCATTATCTGCCTTGTCTTGTTACAGAGTTTACAGAAATTCTATCAGACGACCAATTAGAATGTAGTGAATTATTAGAAGTAGTGAATTGGGAACAGATTCATGAGAACTTTAATAGTTCTTTAGCTACATTACAGTTCCAATCTGAAGCAATATTAGAAGGCACTAAGCCTGTAGTATTTAATGTATTAGACCCAGTTAAGTATGAGTATAAGAAAAAGCTCTTGAGAGAATATGAAGACTTGACTATTTTACAGAGCTTAAACGGAAAATACTTTGGGTATAATAAACTCACTTGTAAAAGAACTAAAGGAGTAGATAGCATATATGATATAACTGAATGTATGCTTAACTCTATATCTACTAACTCACAATAAGGAGGAAATAATCATGAGTATGTTTAATGAGAGAGTATTTAATATTCTTCTTGAATCTGGCAAGTGTAGTAATAAAAGCACTTCTAAGGAAGAGTGTGGTAACGAGTGTGCTGATTTCCAAGACACTATTGGTAATGGTTATAACTTCTCTGATGTTATTGTACCATCTAGTGTAAAGATGAATAAAGATACTATTCCAGTTTGTCAGGTTTCTAAAAAAGAATGTGGTGCAGAGTGTAAAGAGTGTGGCGATAACTGCAATGAATCTGCATACTTTATCGACGGTAGAATGCTTGACATTTATATGGATGACAATGGTATTAATGATGATGCTCAGGCAGTATATGATATCTGTGAGCATTACGGTATTAACGTAGATGATGTTTATGTAGTTGTAGAATGCGATGAAGTAAACAAGGGTCTTATTGACCATGCTAAAACATATGTAGATTGTGGTCTGCTTCGTAGATGTCATGACCAGATTCGTAATTGTATTAATGCAGGTATTAAGGTAGCTAAACGTTCTTAACATATGAGAGAGGGTAGGTTGATTCCTACCCTCTCTTTAACTTCCTTATAATATATTATAATGGAGGTGTTCTAATGAGTAGAACATATAGACATCGTAAAAAGAAGAATTATAATAATTCTAAAAAGAGTACTGCACCTGTTAGTTATAATGTGTCACAAGACCTTACTAAAAATAAGTCTCCTGAAGTTAAAAGAGATACTTCTGGTAATATTATATATTCTTCTCAATATATAGGTGATGAAAAATTTGAATATTGGGTAGAATATAACTCTAATAAACAACCTATCCATTATCATGATACTAGAGGCGGAGAATGGTGGGTTAAATATAATTCTAAAGGAAATATCTCTAACTTCTGGGATAATACTGGATATGAAATAGCATATAATTACTATAAAAATGATATAGTAATTAGTACAGATTCTTATGGCGTTCAGATTAAAAAAGTTATAGACAGAGAGCGTTGTAAGATTACACGTGATGTATTCTTAAATACACAATAAATTATATATTATTTTAGTGTAAGCAAGACTTACAAAATATATTTTGAAAGGAACGATATATATGCCAAACTGGTGTAACAACTTTATCACATTCTGGAGCGATGGAACTCCAGAAGGAAACTGTGCTTTAGCAGACTTGCATAATAAAATGGAACAAGTCTCTAAACTTATGCAACAAATCTGTCCCGAAAACAGAGATTTATGGGAGGTGTATTTAGCTAAGTACGGATATGGTGTCGATATTTCGTGTTATCAACGTGGCTATATCTATTGGATAAGCGATATAGTCAATGAAGAAGAATTTAGCATCGAGTGTAATGATGCTTGGTCTCCAAATATTCAATTCTGGCAAGCTTTACTCTGTTACTTCTATCAGAATAGAGTATCATTTACGTTTCAAGCATCTGAACCTGGTATGCAAATATATGAAACTAACGACTCTGGTATTTTACCGAGGTATAGTATCGGTATATGTGCAGACGGTGTAGATGAATTATTGGTTTTCGATAAACTTTGGAATTGGGATAATCCATTGTTTCCGAGAATTGATAACGATATGGTAAGTAACGCTCAGGGACAATGGGTAAAATATCCTTGTTCAGATTTTGATGAGAATGGTAATTGTGAATATTATGATAGATGGATTGGACCAAGTGTTTGTTACTATAATGAATTCGAAGGTGATGAAGACGAAGTAATAAGTGAAACAGAAGAACTCATTACACATCAACAATTCGAAACAATTGATGATGTCGCAGCAATTCCTGGAATTAGTGTTAATGAATGGCAATACGTTGACACTGATATTGTTATTGAACAGGAAGAACTTTGTGACAAAATTTGTTCAAAGATTGGAAATAGAGATACTATGACACCATATGGTAAAGTATCTCCAATCTATGATAACTTTACAACTTTCTTAGGAGGTGAGGAAAATGCCTAATTGGGCTGTAACAAATATTCGTTTTAGTAGTGATAATACTCAAGCAAGTATTAATGCTGTTACGGATTTATATAATAGAATTCGTAAAGTACAAGATATAACGTTTAGCTATATTATCACTCCACAGATGAAGTCATTTTACAAATCTAGTCAAAACTGTGAAATATCTTTATATTCTTTGCATACTTTAGGATTTGGAATTGATTTTCATAATGTTTATAGAGGAAATATTGTAAAGATTTCACAAATTTACTATCATGATAATCACACAATTGATTTCCAGATAGAAACACTTGATGCTTGGGAATCAAATGTAGATATGTTCTTAAATATAGCAAGTCAATTTTATAATAATCTTATAAAGGTTGATTTTGTAACAGGTTTATCTGAATATGAAGAAGTAGGAGAATATATAACTAATTCAAATGAATTTGCAGGTAGAAGTAACGTTAATCTTTATCTTGAAGGATTAGATAATGTACTAAAATACAAAGAATTATGGGACTATTCTAATCCGTTATTTCCATCATTAATTGATACTACAGGAATTGACAATGCTAACGGATATTGGTATACTTCTGGAAAAAGAAGTTTAGATGGAAAAGCGAATTTGACTGGTGAATATTTTCCACCTTGTTTATCTTATAGAGGAAGTTTAAATTACAATGATGTAAAAGAAATTCCAAACAGTATTATTAATATATACGAAGAATGCAGACAATCTACTAATTATAATCCTGAATTATTCTGTGATATTAATACTGTTGAATACGTTGACCCAGCAGATAGATTTGATACCTGGGTCGATGCTGAGCCAATCTATGATAATTTTACAACATTTTTAGGAGGTGACTCTAATGAGTAATCTTAGAGTATCAGGAATCATGAAAGATTCTATCGTTGACGGTCCTGGACTTAGATATGTAGTCTTTGTACAGGGTTGTTATCATAAGTGTGAAGGTTGTCACAACCCTCAGACACATGACCCTCAGAGTGGTATTACTATGGATACAGATAAAATCTATGAAGAGTTTATCAGTAATATCACTTATTCTGGTATTACCTTCTCTGGCGGTGAACCTTTCCTTCAAGCAGATGCGCTGGCAGATTTAGCTATTAAGATTAAACATTCTGGATTTAATGAACTTGATATTATCTGTTATACAGGATATACCTATGAACAGATTAAGAAAGGTATTGATGAAGGAATCATGTCTTATATGAGACTTCTTTATAACATTGACTATCTCATTGATGGTAAGTTTGAAAAAGATAAAGCCTCACTTGACTGTAAGTGGAGAGGTTCTACTAATCAGCGTATCATTGATGTGAGAGCATCTTTAAGAGAAGGTAAAGTTATAGAGGTAGAACTCTAATATAAAAAAGAAACAGGACTCTCGTGTCCTGTTTCTTTTTAGTGTTGAACTTTATTATAATATGTAAAGGAGGTAGTTGGTATGGCTACAAATATTGTTAAAGAAGATAATTTGCTCAGAGTTAAACATCATACTACTACATTAGTATATGATGAAACAAGAAAAGACGACCTATTATCTAAGACAGATTTAGACCTTGTAGTAGTATTTAAAGATAAAGATGGAGAATATCCCACAGGTAAGATTGTAGTAAGTAATGAATTTGTTACTAAGTATAACTATAAGTATGTAACAGATGATATTGGTAATGTATTATCTTGTACTATTACTAAGACTGTATCTAAGAATGGTCAATCCACTGACTTTGAAAAGACTAGTACGGCGTCTTTCTATGATGATAAAGGTAGAGTAATTAAGAAAGAGTACTACACTCGTGACGGTATTATGTATAACCGTGAACAGTTCTGGTATTGGGAAACTGGTAAACTTAAGACAAAAAAAGTTAAGTCTACTCATATAATCGAAACTACAGAATACAATCATGATGGTAATGTAGTACTTGTATGGGCTAAAACAATTGCAAGTAAGTGTATTTCTAAAAAGTATTCTGCTACTTATAATGAAAAAGGTGAGATTGTTCATTATGTAGAGCATGGTAAAGGGTATGAGTGTTTTGTAGAAAGAGACCTCGACCATGATGGTAATCTCTTATCTATTACTGAAATCTTTAAGCATCTTAGTGATAGAAAGATATTTGCTAAGACTACAAAAGTCTATGACCCTAATGCTGGATATAAGCTTTCTAGAGTTATCAAAAATGGTTTTGTTGTAGACCAGTATTGGTATGACTTAGAAGGACAAGTAATTAAGAACGTTAAGAGTGAGAAAGATAATGACGTAATTACTACAATTATTGAAAGAAGCACTGATGCTGAGACTGGTGAAAAGACAGTCGAAAAACATAGCTACTTTGTAGATAAGTGTGGTAAACAACGTAGTAAGTATATTAAAGAAGTATATGATGAGAACAATAATCTTCTCACATTTGCAGAAGATAATTCTAAGGTTACCACATATACTTATAACGAAGATGGTAAACGTGAAACTGCAATTACTAAACAGCTTATTGATGAAGAGTTTGTAGTAATTGATAGTATTACTTATACTTATTCTACAGATGAAGAAACTGGTGAAGAAAAGAAGACTCGTGTAGAAGAGCGTTATGATGCTAAAGAGAATATCACTCATAAGCAGACTCATACAGAATCTATTACAGATACTAAGAAAGAGTATACTGTAGAGAATAGAGTATATGAAGTTCCTGAATCTGATGATAGCAATACTAATCCATAACTCATAAAGAATAACGGGGTGTATAATGCACCCCGTTTATTTATTGTCTTAAAACATAAGTCCGAATTGACGCTGGCATAATTTAGCATTATAGTATGAATATACAACTCCCATAAATGCTCTATAACAGTTCTCAATGAATTCGTATTCATCTGGATTACTGAATGTCAATGGATACTCTCTGAAGTTTGGTTCTTCTTTATCAAACTGAAGAATTAAGCAACCTTCAAGATTGATATTCTTTTTTATATAGATTAGATATCTATACGCTGCTAATTGCATAAAGTATTTATATCCTACATGATTAGATGTCTTAAAGTCTACCATATATGGTTTATCGTCAATACTGATGAGTAAATCATATGTTCCTGCAAAGAACTCACCTACCATAGGTTCTTCTTGACCTAGGATTCTTACTCTATGACAATTATTAATTCCTACCCACCATTTCTTAAATGCTTCTAAGCATACGTTAGGATGTTCTACTTTCTTTCCCTTTAGATACATCTCAATAGACTCATGTACCATAGTACCAAACTCAGCAGCTTTCATAGCAACTTCTCTATTATCTAATCCTTGTCTACCAATTCTATTAGCCCATCCAATAAGACCTTCTGAATCAATAAAAGATAATAGTTCTGTTACACTTGGAACACCTCTACCATTGTACGTATATCTAGCTTTTCTCTTATTAAAGACTGTTAAATCATTAAGCAATAATTCTGGGTCTAACATAGTAAGAATCTACTCCCTTCATTACAATAATTTAATAGTAAGTTGAAACATATATTATTTATGTAATGAAGAGACTTACTCTCAAAATTTAAATGAAAGAAGGAATCGGCGTGGAAATGAATGACCCTCGTATGGAAAATCTTCGTAGGGCAGCTGGAGTAACTAGACAGCAAAGTCAAGCTATCATGAATCAGCTTAACTCTATGAATGATGATGAAGTTAATTTGTTATTAAACGAAAATGAAGAACTGAGAGACTTCATCTCAGTAGATGCAGACAAGAATAATAGTGGCATTGTTGTTAATTATACAAATCAGCCACAAAACGGAAACACAAATCAGATTACATTCCAAGCACCATGGGAAGGTAATCTATCTGCAGGAGGAGCGATGTCTCCTCAAACAATGAACCTGTTCCAATCGAATGGTTTATTCGGAAACATTTGGAATTGGGGACAGACAGATAAAAGAGTCCAGGTATATAATCAGCATCCTGGAATGAGACTATATAATATCAATCCTTATCAGTTCTTAGATGAGAATGATTTGATTGATTATTATAATGCACTTGAACAGCAGAGAGAAAAAGATGAAAATCTTAAATATGTATTCTGTAAACTTGGAGCTAGAGAAGACGGTTCTAATGAAGCTCTTGAATGGGCAGAGCAGTTCAAGTTTAAACCTGCTGATGATATTGTGAAAGAACAATATGAAGCAAGACAGAGAGCAGAAGAAGAAAGAAGAAAAGAACTCTATGGAGAAGATGGTACTAGAACAGTATACAATGTTTATGATGCTAACGGTTATCGTCTTCAGAGAGCTTGTGCTTTCAAGGTTGTAAATCTTACAACAGGTGAAGTTGTAAAGGAAGTAAAGTATCGTAAAGATGAAAATGGTCAGTCTTATGAGATTCATTCTATGACAGAAGACCGTAAACTTGCATATGAAATTCAACAGCTTCATGCAGCATTCTATCAGGATGCGAGATTTAAAGAAGTATTTAGAAGACTCTTTAATCAGGATTACTTTGGTAATATTGCTAAGTGGGAGGGTTGGAAACAAGCAGGTCTTACCAAAGCTCAGATGTATACTCTGTATGAAGACGAAAGAGTAGATTGGAAGAAGCATGAGAAGCTTATTAATAGAGCTCTTATGGCAGCATCATATTCTAGAGAGAAGTTTAATGATATCCTCAGAAAGTGTTGTCATTGTGAGTTAGATTATGCTAATAAGTCAAACTTCTTTAGTCTGTCTTACGACTTTGAAAGAGATTTGCATTATAAGAGACTTACTTCTACACCTGAAGAAATGCAGAATGACCCAATGGTACATTCTAAACTTCAACAGGAATATGAAATCAAACGTAAGTTGTTTATGGATAAAGTAAATAGTGGTAACTTGGGATGTAATATGATGATGGATGCAAACTATCATCCTACTTTCCCGAAGCCGAATATCGAACAGCTTACACTTGAGGATTTTAACAAGCCTGAGAATCAAGTAATGTATACTCAGATTGTTACACCCGAAATCGCAACTCCAAATATGTTCATTCCAGATAACAAGTCTAATGATAAGCCATTGTCAAGAGAGGAGATACTTGCAATGAATGGCGTTAAACTGGATGCAAATGGACAGGTTATACCACAACAACGTACCATTGGTTATATGACTGTAGATGATGATACAGGTCAGGTTATATCTCAGCAAGAGTTTGATGTAGCAGTCGGGAATCAAGGTAACTCTGCAAATAATGATATGACAGATGAAGAATTAATCAATGCTGGTTTCTAAGGTGGTGTAATTATGAAAATCAATCCTAATCTTGTAGATATTTATAAGAAAGATACAATCAAGATTTCAAAACTACAAGAAGAATATATTAAGTGGTATGATAGTCTACAAACTAGATATCCACTATCTTATTATTTAACTAATCAGGATATAGCTTATCTTTATAGATGCGCAATGTCACCAGCATTAAACTGTAATGTTAAAGAGAAGTATCATCTTATTGGTGAACTAATGAGAAATAGAGGCTTTGAGTTAATCGGTGGTGGTACTAACCGAAGAGCTTATAGATGTACATTTGAAGATTTGGTTATTAAGGTTGCTACAGACCAAGTAGGTTTTACAAGTAATCTAAGAGAATTTCCAAATCAAAATGTAATCAAGCCTTTCTGTACTAAAATCTTTGGTACAGATTATAATGGCGTAGTATCAATGTCAGAACAATTCATTCCATTCAAAACTGTAGAAGAGTTCCAGAAGTATGGTCAAGATATATTTGATATCTTATATTTCAAACTCAGAAACAATGATATCGGTATGGAAGATGTTGGTACTCGCTCATTTAAAAACTGGGGACTTCGTAACGGGTTTGGACCTGGAATGTTAGATTTCCCTACAATGTATGTATTAGACCCTACAAAGAGATTCTGTCGTAATATCGTCAATGGTCAGATGTGCGGTGGTACGTTAGATTATGATGAAGGGTTTAATGTAATTGTTTGTAGCGAGTGTGGTAGAACACATTTCGTTAGAACACTTGCAAAGAAAGATGGAGAAGATATCTCCAAACTATTACAAGCTGTTGGTTACCAACAAAGAAAAAGTGAAAAGGAGTCATTTAGTATGAAAATCAAACTTGTAAATCTTGAAACTGGTGAAGTTGAATCTATTAGAGAAGTAGGCGGCAAGTCTAACTTCGTAGACCCTAATAGAAGAAAGAGACCCAAGCAGGTCATTAATCTTAATGAACCTCAGAAAAACACAAAGAAGAAAAAAGAAATCAAGTTCAAGGATGTAATTGTAGGTACGCTTAATAATGAAACTGGCGAAATTGAAGATGGGGTTACTCTTAAGGTTAAGCCTGAATTCATTTTCAATAAACCTGAAATTACAACTGAGAAGAAGCCTTATATCAGTAGCTATTTCGTTGCAGATGATGAGATTGAGGAGCTTATTGACAATGATAAGAAGCACTCTGTAGAAGAGGTTATCAATACGTTTGATAAACTTATTGTAGATACCACTATGAATTATGAAGGTAATAACGACCCTAATAATGTCATGGATATTATTGATGTCATAAACAATAATATCAAAGGCATCACTCATATTCCTAGAGAGAAGGTAGAGAGTATGTTTAAAGAACTGTCTGTAGCAACTCTCGACCTTAATTATTATGAGGCTACCTCTATAAGCGATGATACAATCATGGTATCTGATAATACAATGATTTCACGTCTTGTACAGAGAATTATCAGAAATCCAGAAGATAACTTTACAGCATTTGAGCATCTCATTAATACTGTAAAGAATTCTGCTGCGTTCTTTGAGAGTGTAATTGGGTTCTTCAAGACAGTATTAGAGCATTTTAGTTATGATATTGAGGAGAAGGTCGGCGGGGAAGATTATCATTATATGTATAAGGATGTCTTTAATATTGCTAGAAAGACAATCGCATATGTATTTGATGATTTTCTCTACAATATCATGCTTAATGGTGTTTCTAATTCGTTCAGTGGTTGTCTTGTCTATAATAGAAACAATGCTTTTGTTAAGCTTAGAGATTGTCTGAAGGAAATGTCTGAAGCATTTAATAATGCTGAGAAGGCTTCTGAGTCTACCGATAAGACTGCATCTGTTCAGCTTTATAGACGTAATGATTATGCCGAACTTTATTGTTTCTTTACAGAGGAAGATGATGATAATGATAACGAAACTAAACTGGATGCATCAAATAATACTGAAGAGAACACGACTTACTCTAGCGAAGATAATGAAGATATCTCCGAAGAAGTATCAACCGAAGATAACAAAACAGATGAAGAAACTACGACAAAAGGAAACTCAACTGTTCAAGAAGAGATTCCAAACGTGGCAGAAAAGGAAGAAACTGAAGAAAAGATTTTTGAGAAGGATGCATTTGAGAATGCAGATAGAACAATGGAAAACATTATGGACAATGTATCTATCTTTGAGTCTTCTGATGACACTTCTTCAGATAATGAATCTGTTATTACAGTAAGGCGGAAAGTTGAACCTACGCCTATTATCACAGCTGGAATGTTTGAAAGCTATAACAAAATGTCTAGAAAACAGAGAAGAAAGTTTGAGAAAGATAATAGAAAGAAGCGTAAGTAATCGTAATCATGTAAGTTGAGGTGAGTTTTACACTTACCTCAACTTACCAATAATAATATAAAAGGAGGAATTTCCATGATTGGAAATATTTCAATTGCTACTAATTTTAATGAACTGAATTTTATCATTCAAACAAGACTGAATACAAAAGTGCGTTCGTATAGAAGTAATGGTATGAATGAACCTAAATGTAAAGTTATTGTTGTAGATGATTTTTGTCCCAATGATGACAGAGATTATGTATGTGCTTCTATCTTACTTCCCGATAGTAAGTCTATGGAGTGTCTAATTGACGGTAACTATGCTCAGTTTGATTATTTTTATAATATGAAACTGATGAATGACCCAGATATCAAAGAGTATCTTGCTGTTATTATTACTGGATTGATGGAAAGATGTTATGATTATATCTTCTATTTTGATTTTCAGAATAACACAAATATGCAACCTATTGCACAGTCTTTGATTAACTTCTTAGATAGAAATCTTGGGTTACTGTTTTATGATGCAGCTTGTATTCAACAGAATCCAGAGGTATTGTTTATCAATCTATG
>Ga0247609_10004164_pt1 | contig 14472 bp, 16 predicted proteins | sample 172DNAGHGlowgp2_FD_193487 | JGI IMG/M metagenome (GOLD analysis project Ga0247609, IMG submission 193487) | Sheep rumen microbial communities from Palmerston North, Manawatu-Wanganui, New Zealand - 1728 DNA GHGlow gp2 | ecosystem: Host-associated > Mammals > Digestive system > Stomach > Rumen ...
ACTATTTTTTGCTTGGCTAATTAATTCTGCCATTACCATAGCTTTTAATCCAAGTCCTATAGATTGTAATATAGAAAGTATAATATATGGCTTAGTTAAAGGAATATATATTTTTCTTAGAATAAATAAATTAGTCTTAGAAAGCATCTTTGTTTCATCAATAATTGAATCATCAATATTACTAATTCCATTTAATAAAGCTTCATACATTATAGGCATAATCACTAATAAAGCTACATAAATTGGTGTAGAATTTCTACTAAATAAGAATAAGAATAATAATATAACTACAACTACAGGTACAGTTTTAAGTAATGTAATTATAGGTGAAATAAAGTTTTTAAATTTACTTGATAGTGTAGATAATATAACTAATATTATAGACACTACAAATGAAATAGAAATAGCTAAAACTATTCTTAGAATTGTTCTTCCTAAAATTAAGTATGTCTTGCCATTTGATAATAAATCTGCTAGAGCACGAGATGTCTTACTTACTTTAGGTACAGCAAATTCATTATTTACAGTTAAGCTTAAGATAATCCAAAAGACAAATATTGCTAATATACCAAGTATAAAGAATATATTGTCTCTTTTTTTATCTAAAGAATTCATTATCTACCATTCCGTTTAAAATAGCTGCTTTATAATTATTTACTTCAGTATAATAAGCAATAATATTATCTTTATTATCTTTTGCTTTAATAAAGCTTATATTAGCATTTGGAATACTTTGGGCTAATACTGTTGCACCCATTTTAGTGAAGAAATCATTCTTGTTTAATACTGTATTTGCATATTCAGTTGGATTTGCATTTAAACTTGTAATATTATTCTTTATTTGTTCAATTACTTCATTACATCTAGTTTGATTAGCATTTGGATTAACAAAGATGCCTGCTTGATATATTGTTGTAGACATATATTCAGATAAGTCTAAAACGTTTAAATCTAGCCCTTTATTAACCTTTAATGCTGTGATTTGTGGTTCAGCAATTAAGCAATAATCATAATCACTTCCGCCTAGGAATGTTGATGTAGCTGTAGTTACATCATTTTCATATGTTATTGTTACATCTTCTACATTATTAGTCTTAATTGCATTTTGTAAGGCAATATCAGGAGTATTGTTTAAACCATATGCAACAATCTTCTTTCCTGCTAGATCAGTAATGCTTGATAGAGTTGTAGTTTTCTTACTAATAATATAAGTGTTATTGGTTGTAACTACTGCTTCTAATTTATATTTTGATTTTCCAGCGATATATAATTTAGCTCCTGCAGTAAGTGGTGCTACAATTATATCTAAACTATTCTTAGCTAATTCTGTAGCAATGTTATCTGCACCACTAACAGTTTCAATATTTATTCCTTCTTCTCCAATTAAACCACCAATAGCCATTAGAGGTGTTCCAGATGGAGTTAGAATATTAACAGTTTCCTTTTTAGCTTGAGTTGTAGTAACTGTTGTTGTAGTTTGATTTGTGGATGAGTTATTACCCTTAGTTGTCTTTCTTGTTGTTGTCTTATTACCACATGCTACTAAAGTAAGTCCTGTAATAGCAATTAATGATGTTAATAATAATTTTTTCATATTATCAGTTCCTTTCTTTACAAACATATTATATATGAGTTATAATAAAAATATCGTAACATATGTTACAATGGGAGCGGTTTTATGAAAAATTTATTTGATAATGCAAAAGACTTTGAAAAATATGTTTATTATAAAAAATATAATAAAGGTGAAATCATTTATTTTGAAGGTGACGAATGTAAGAATGTATCTATAATTATAAAAGGAGAAATAAGCATTACAACATATAATTATGATTTTATAACTGAAATAAATCATTTAAAGGAAAATGAATTATTTGGTGATTCATTAGTCATATCTAATGATAATAGATATTTAGGAAATGTTAATGCGATTAAAGATACTACCTTATGTATTATTCCTAAAGAGAATTGGATAAGTTTATTAAAAAATGAAATAATACTTAAAAACTATTTAGAGATAGTATCTAATAAAGTATTTAAGATTCAATCAAAGGTTAAAATATTATCACAAAAAACTATTAGAGATAAGATATTATTCTATATTCTAAATGAATATAAAAGAACTAATAAAAAAGAAATTAAAATCAAATCTAAAGAAGCTTTAGCTATGTATTTAAATATACCAAGGCCAAGTTTATCAAGAGAATTAATTAATCTAAAAAATGAAGGAATCTTAGACTTCAATAGATATTCTATTACATTAATAAAAGAAAAAAATATCGCTTAATTAAGCGATATTTTATTTTATAATTTTTCTTGACTGAATCTTACGAAATCATCTTGTACTGTTTTAAAAACTTCAATGATAGATGGATCAAAATGTGTTCCTGCATCATTAATAATTATCTCTAATGCCTTATCAGTTGGCATTGGCTTTTTATAACAACGTTCAGCAACTAATGCATCAAATACATCTGCGATAGCCATGATTCTTGCAGATAGAGGTATTTCTTCTTCTTTTAGGCCATTAGGATAACCTGTACCATTCCATTTTTCATGGTGAGCAATTGCAATGTCATATGCCATATCTAGGAATTCTTCATTTCCTAAATCTTTTAAAATCTTTCTAATGATGTTTCCGCCATTTGTAGTATGTAATTTCATTTGATTAAATTCTTCATCAGTAAGTTTTCCTGGTTTAAGTAATATTAAATCTGATACAGTTATCTTACCAATATCATGGAGTGGAGCTGCTCTAACAATTAATTCTATTGTTTTATCATTTAATTTATCCTTAAATCTTTCATCTTCTTTTAAGGCATTACATAATATTTCTACATATTTTTTTGTACGTTTAATGTGTTCACCTGTTTCTATATCTCTAGATTCAACTATATCAGCTAAATCTTCAATAACAGCACGTTGCATATTAGAATTCTTATCTTTTTCAGCAATTACATTTTCATTTAATACAAATTGTGTGTTAATCATATTAACATTTCTCTTTGTAATAACTATCGCAATATAATCAAGCAAAGCTACACTTATCATTCTAGGCAAAGCATAATGAGTAAATATTTCTATTAATCTCTTAGGATTAATTTCAAATAGATATTTATACTTGTATTCAGTATCATTATAATATTCTTCAGGTATACCTTTAAGCATATTTCTATCTGGAATACCACCCACATAGTTACCATATGTAATAATAGGCACCATTAACATTGATAGTACAACAACAAATGCAAATAATTTTTTAGAATTCTTATATTGTGCAGCCATTAGTAGTGGTACAGCTAACAATAATATGGCGTGGAATGATAAGGTAATACAAATATCAGCACAACATAAAAAACTAAATGACATAATTATATATTTGTAAAAAGGCTTTTCAAATACAGTTATTTCCTTCTTCCTCATTACTATTTTATCGTGAATCAAAAAGATGAAGAAAGGAACTAATGCATAAGGAACAAGCTGAGCAAAGATAGCAGCTCTAATTACATCTTTATCTTGTGTGAATACACCTACTTCATTAAATAACCATACAAATAACCCAAGAAAGGCCATAAATAGCAATATTTTCATATTAAAGTAATTTGCTTTTTTCTCTTGTAAAATAAATATAGGTTTATCAAACATCTTTTACCACCACCTATAAGATAATTATAGCATAATTATATTTTTAAAATAAAGAAAACCGATTAATTTTTTTATTAATCGGCTCATTTTCCTTATTTTTCAATTCTATGAATAAATATTCCACTTCTTAGTTTTGGTTCAAACCAAGTTGATTTAGGTGGCATTAATAATTTAGCATCTGCAACATCAAATAATTCTTTGATTGATGTAGGATACATAGAGAATGCTATTTTCATATCAGTAGCACATCTTCTTTCAAGTTCCTTTAATCCTCTAATTCCACCAACAAAATCTATTCTCTTGTCTGTTTTAGGATCTTTGATTCCTAAAATAGGATCTAATACATTATTTTGTAGGATAGCTACATCAAGTCCATCTACTGGATCATTTGATAGAATAGAGTCTTTTGCAGTAAGTTTATACCACTTATTGTCTAAATATAGACCAAATGTTCCTTTAGCTTCAGGCTTATAAGTTTCTTTCTTTTCTTCAATATCAAATAAGTTAGCTAACTTATCTAAGAATTCTTTACTAGATAGTCCGTTTAAATCTTTAACAACTCTGTTATAATCCATAATCATTAGTTGTTCATCTGGGAATAATACTGATAAGAAGAAATTGAATTCTTCATTACCTGTATAATTAGGATGTTGTTCTCTTCTCTTTAAACCAACTTTACAAGCTGATGCACATCTATGATGTCCATCTGCAATATATAAAGAATCAATTTTAGAGAAAGCATCTCTTATAGTACTAATAGAATCCTTATTATCGATTACCCATACGATATGTCTAATACCATCATTTGATGTAAAATCGAATAATGGCGCATTTTTCTTAGTCTTATTGATTTCATCAGTAATTACTTTATTTTCTCTATAAGCTAAGAAAATAGGGCCTGTTTGAGCACTCATTACATCTACGTGGTTGATTCTATCTAATTCTTTATCAGCACGTGTATTTTCATGTTTTTTTATTGTATTGTTTAGATAATCATCAATTGATGCAGTAGCAACAATTCCTGTTTGACTACGTCCATCCATTATTAATTCATAGATATAATAATAGTCTTCATTGATTTCTTCATAGATACCTTTTTTAACTTCATCTTCAAACATTTCTTTTGCTTTTTGATATACTCTTGGATCATAAGTATCTACATCATCACTAAATTGTGATTCAGCTCTATCAATCTTTAAGAATGATAGTGGTTCTTTTAATACTTCTGCCTTAGCTTCTTTTCTATTATAAACATCATAAGGTAGAGCAGCTACTTTATCAATAACATTTTTATTTGGTCTAACACATTTAAATGGTCTAACAATTGCCATAATATCCTCCTAAAAGATAAAATAAGGGATGTGCCCTTATTTTATGAATTTATTTTTTACTTTACGATTCTTGCTCTTACAACACCATCAATTGCAGTTAATTGATTGATGATTTCTTTTTGAGCAACAGCATCAATATCTAATACCATGTAAGCATAATCGCCTTTAGCCTTACTTACCATATTAGCAATATTGATATTCTTTTGAGCAAATGTATCACTAATCTTATTGATAACACCAGCTACATTCTTATGAATTACAGCAATTCTTCCTTCAGTCTTACAAATACCAGCATCACATGCAGGATAGTTAACTGAATTCTTAATATTACCATTTTCAATATAATCCATTACTTCTTCACATGCCATAGCAGCACAGTTATCTTCAGCTTCTTCAGTTGAAGCACCTAAGTGAGGAAAAACAATTGTATTTTGCATAGTTACGCTAAGTGGATTAGCAAAGTCAGATACATATTTTCTAATATCTCCATTTTCAAGAGCAACCTTTAATGCTTCTTCATCAACGATTACATCTCTAGAGAAGTTTAATAATACAGAACCTTGCTTCATCTTAGAAATGATTGATTTATTAATCATCTTCTTAGTAGCATCCATAGCTGGAACGTGGATAGTTACGAAATCAGCACTGATAATTGCTTCTTCAAGATTTGATGTATATGTAACATGTCTATCTAAGTGTAGTGCATTGATTTGTGATAGATATGGGTCATATCCAATTACGCTCATGCCTAAGTTTAAGCAAGCATTAGCAACTAATACACCAATTGCTCCTAAACCTATAACAGCAATAATCTTACCCTTAATTTCAGTACCAGCAAATTGTGATTTAGCTTTTTCAGCTGTTTTAGCGATGTTTCCATCACTAGCATTTTCTCTAACCCATTCGTTTCCACCGATTAAATCACGGCTAGCTAATAATAGCGCAGATAAAACAATTTCCTTAACAGCGTTAGCGTTAGCTCCTGGTGTGTTGAATACTACAACACCCTTTTCAGCATACTTATCTAGTGGAATGTTGTTAACACCTGCACCAGCTCTAGCAACTGCTACAACAGATTCAGGTAATTCCATTTCATGCATAACTGCACTTCTAACTAATACAGCATCAGCTTCATTGATATCATCAGTGATATCATATTTGTTTGTTAAAACTCTTAAGCCATTAGCTGAGATCTTATTTAAACAATTAATCCTAAACATTATAAATTCTCCTCTTCAAATTTCTTCATGAAGTTAATTAAAGCAATAACTCCTTCTTTTGGCATTGCGTTGTAGATTGAAGCACGCATACCACCAACTGATCTGTGTCCCTTTAAGTTTTCTAAACCAGCAGCCTTAGATTCTTTAATGAACTTAGCTTCTAATTCAGCTCTCTTTTCATCATCAGTAATAACTTTTGGATCAACGATGAATGGAACGTTCATAAGTGATCTATCTTTCTTAACTACTGTACCTGTGAATAACTTAGAGTTATCTAGATAATCATATAATAAATTAGCTTTTTCAACATTCTTCTTATAGATAGCTTCAAGTCCGCCATTCTTTAATAACCACTTGAATACTTTTCCACACATATAAATACCATATGTAGGTGGAGTGTTGTATAATGAATCATTATCTGCTTGAGTCTTATACATTAACATTGTTGGAGTACCTGGAAGTACATGAGTAGTTTCTTCATCAGGAATTAAATCTTCTCTAATGATTACGATAACTGTTCCAGCAGGTCCAACGTTCTTTTGTGCACCAGCATAGATAATTCCATATTTTGTTACATCAACTGGCTTTGATAAGAAACAACTTGATTGGTCAGATACTAGGATATGACCTTTTGTATTAGGTAGTTCATGGAATACTGTTCCATAAATTGTATTGTTTTCACAAATGTATACATAATCCATATCATCAGTGATAGGAAGATCACTACAATCTGGAATATATGAGAATGTCTTATCCTTACTTGAAGCTAATTCAACAGCTTCTCCAAATTTTTGTGCTTCTTTATAAGCACGAGTAGCCCATTGACCAGTTACAATGTAACCAGCTTTTCTATTTCTCATTAAGTTCATTGGAACTTGAGCGAATTGCATATGAGCTCCACCTTGTAAGAATAATACCTTATAGTTTGAAGGAATATTCATTAATGTTCTTAAGTCTTTTTCAGCATCTTTGATGATTTCATCATAAACTTTAGATCTATGACTCATCTCCATTACAGACATTCCTGATCCTTTGTAATCAAGCATTTCGTCTGCTGCTTCTCTTAAAACTTCTTCTGGTAGTACTGCAGGTCCTGCAGAAAAATTATAAACTCTTTTCATATTATTTACTCCTTTAAAAAATTATTTTTTAACACACTTAACATTATAGCAAATCCACCATATAAAAACAACTGTCTTATTAATGAAAACACTTTTATAAAATTATTGTTTTCTTTTTGTGTGCAAGAACTTATTTTTGTATTTTTTTTACGCACATAATATGTTATAATTCTTGCTTGTAGAGGTGTATACTATGCATTTATATTTAGTAAGGCATGGGCAAACTGATGACAATTTTAAGAGTATTGTTCAAGGTAGAATAGATAATCCCTTAAATGATGTTGGTAGAGCCCAAGCAAAGGAAACCGGATTAAAATTAAAGGCTCTAAATATACCATTCGATAAATTGTTATATTCTCCATTAAAGAGAGCAAAAGAATCCGCAAGTATAATCAACAGTATTCTTAATATAAAAGATTATAATGAGGAATTTGATTTAATAGAAAGAGAATTTGGTAATTTAGAAGGTTTGGATGTAGCTTATATGAGAAAGATAGTACAAGACCCAAACTTTAAGAAGATTGGCTTTGAAACAGATGAAGAAATAATAAATAGAGTTAAAAATTGCATAGACAATATTACTAAGCAAGGAGAAAACATATTAATAGTATGTCACTCACACACTATAAAAGCTCTATTATCTTTCATAGATAATAAGAACTATAATTTCGATTTTCCACTACTAAATGCACAAGTAGTAAAAATCGAATATAAAAACAATAAATACACCATAAAAGAGATTATTTAATTGATAATTAAAAAATGTTTGTATTTTTTATTAGTTTGATATATAATCATATTGTGTTGGAGGAATGTTTATGTCAGCATTATCAAAATTAAAATATTTTATTGCTACCATAGTATTCCTAGTAATTTGTATATTAACAACTGCTTATCAAGCAAAAGTAAACACTAATATTGAAGGTGTACAAATCGTACTTAACTTCACATATGCTGCTCTATTTGTTTGTGCGTTCCTATTTGGAGGAATAGTTACAGGCTTATCTGGAGTATTCGGTATATGCTTATACATTCTATTAAAGAATCAAAGTGCTTGGTTAGCTCTACTAGGATTAGTTATTGGATTAGTATTTGGAATAACAACAAAATTAACTACATATTTAATTGAAAGAAAGAAATTAGATCAAAGAGCACTTCTAATTAGTGCTGGTGCTTTCTTCTTAGCATGTGGAATTGTATTTACTACAGTTAAGATTTGTAATCCAGATGATTTCTACATTGTAAAGAACACATCTGTATATCTATATTTCCACTGGTCATTATTTGTTTTACCTTATATTTTAGGAGTTGCTTTCATTCTAGCAGCAATCTTCTTAAATAAGACAAAAGAAAATATTAGACAAATGTTTTGTATATCTGCATTTGTTTCAACAAGTGCAATAGTATTTTATGGAATAGTTTGTGTATTATGCTCAATTAAGAAAATGTCATTTAGTTTAATCTTAGCAAGTGCATACAATAACTACTTCCAAGGATTCTTCTTCAGTATTTGCTTAGGATTAATAATTGCTATGGTAATCTATGCAATTGGTAATGTTGTAATTGAAGTAAGAAGAGCAATAAAGAATATGTTAAATGATGCTGAATAAGCATCATTTTTTTTGCAAAAAAAAGATGAATATTTCTATTCATCTAAAAACTTCTTTATAGCATTTATTATTAATCTATAGTTTTTTGATTTTAACATTAAATGGCCTAAATCAGGGATAATTTCCTCTTCTAGATTCTTATAATATTTCTTGATATAGGTACTAGATGTCTTAGGAACTAATTCATCTAAATCGCCTCTAACAAGTAATGTTTTTATATCATTTTCTACTAGCGTATCATTACAATATCTTACTATAGAAATAAATGTTGAAATGGTATCAACGTTATATCTAGGAAGTATATCATTAAACATAACTGACATACCTCTTCTATCATTTTCAGCCATTATTTTAGCACTAGTAGATTCTCTATTTGACATTAATTCAAATTCTCTTTTTAACTTTAATCCAACTATTTTTGGATTAACATATTTATTAGCTGGGGCTAATAGGATTATTCTATTAACCTCTTTTTTTACACCTATGTATGTAGCAAGTACTCCACCCATTGAATAGCCATACACATCAACATATTCATACTTTTCTTTGATTTCATCAAACTTTTTATCAACGTATTCCATAACATTATCCAATGTAAAATCATATAATTTTGCATCAGGTCCATGCCCAGGTAAGTTTTCTAAAAAGATAGCATCATACCTCTTTTTTAGGAATGGTATGATGCTTGCAAAATCATTAATATCAGTAGCAAAGCCATGTAAAAGCAATGCAGCTTTCATTTAATTATTTATTTTCCTCAATCTTAGCACTCTTAGCAAAACTCTTAATTGATTGGATAACAGATTCAGCTTGTTTCTTGTTATTATAAGTTTCACCAGTCATAACTAAACGTAATGTTTTTGGATCATATAGTTTGAAGAATGATTTTTTCATCTTATCAGTATAGATATAGAAATCACCTTCATCAACTAATCTAATAAAGTTTTCCATAGCTTTCTTGCATGAATCAAATGATGTGTAGATTTGACTATCACATAGTACTTGTCCGTTATTAGCTTTTAATGTGTAACTGTAGTTTCCATCAGCATTCTTAGCAATGATAAATTTACCATTTGCTTTTGTTTCAACTTTAGTGTTTTCTTCTTTTTCAACGATATAATGTTTAGATTCAGCATCATCAACTTCAATCTTATCAGCAGATACGAATCTCTTATAAGATTCTGATGCACTTTCTGCTTGCTTCTTAGTCTTGTAGTTAGCACTTTGAGCAAGTGGTCTACCTTGTGCAGTAATTAATCTAAAACAGAATTGATTATGCTTATCTTCTTCAAAGTCTACCTTTAAAGTATCAATGTTTTTCTTTAGAGTTTCAATACCTTGTCTACAAGCTTTTTCATCCTTATAAGCTTCACTAATAATTAGTGCTTGACCATTATTAGCCATAAGTCTATACTTATAGAAGAATCCTCCTTCATTGAATAATAAATACTTTCCAACTGCCTTCTTTTCTTCAGCCATAATTTATATAACCCTATTGAAATAGGGTATCTCCTTTCTTATAATTGTTAGTAAAATATAGTCGTTTCTAAATATTATTATAACACATAATAATAATTTTTAAATATAACAAATACAAGTTTTTTATTTTTTTTATTTGCTTAAGTGATATCCATCGAAAGAAGTAAAAACCCCTTTATATAGCCTTTTTTGGTAAATTGGAGATAAATTATGTAAAAAATGTATCAATATAGTATTTTATTTTTTTAAAAATTGTTTTATAATATGTATAAAGATATCCTTCAATAGGTTTGTTTTGTATTATACAGAACTATAAGTCCTATTTTAATACTATAAATTAAATAATGAAATACGATAAAATAATCTAGAAAGGGCGATAATATGAAAAAATTTCTATTTAGATCTCGCCAAGGAAGTCTAGCTGATAGTATGAGAACACTTAAAGTATTTGACTCAAAAGGCGATATGGAAAAATATGCAGAAGCCCTAGCCGATAAGTTATATGGAAATATTGGACTAGTAAAGTTTAAAATAAAAATCAAACCATATTCTAAAGATCCAGATTTAAGAGTTGGTTGGGATTTTACAGATCAAGTTATAATTACAGGTTGTAAATGGTCAGGGGTTAAACCATTTGATGAAACTCCAATTGGTTTCTGCACAATAAAAGAATTATAATAATAAAAGAGAATCAAAGCGATTCTCTTTTTTATTTTCCAAATAATATGCTTAATACATCTTCTACTTGGTTACTTATCTTCTCATTAAATACACAATAATTTGAAAAGTGTTCACAATTATTACTTACTATATTATATTCACCTAAGCCACTACCTAACAAACTTTTAGCTTTTCTTATTATTTCTTCATTACTGTTTTTCTTTTTTAATTCATCATTAGTATATTCTCTAACCTCTACTTCTCCACCTTTTAAGAATTCATCTAAAGTAGTGCAAATTATTAATGCAGTATTAGGAGATATTTCACTCCCTTTTGGAGAAGCATATTGATATACATGAGAATCATCTTCATATATTCCATGATGACAATATAATCCTCTATTTACTCTTATTTGATCACCAAATGATGGCTTTTTATTAATCCACATAATATCACCTTCGTATCTAATTATATAATAATTATAGAAAAAAGAAAGTGTTGTGCACTTTCTCTTTTAATATAATTTAGTAAAACAATCTTCTTCATTAAAATCTAGTTTAAATTTATTCTTATTCATGAATACAATAGTTCCTAGATAATTGATTTTTGCTCCATTAATAGATAAATCTTTAAAGATTGCCGAGAATCTCCATCTCTCTAAATTATCAATATCTCCATATCCCTTAATTAATAATACTGCTTCATTTTGTACTAATTCTTTTGCTAATTGAATTAAATCTATATCTTTACTGTTTTCTAAATCTACTGTTACATATTTTATATTTCTATCATTAAAATAATCGGTTACTAGGACATATAAGTCTTGTTCATCCCCATATAATGCATAATTAGTATATTTATTGCCATTATATTTCATTGTATTACCGTTAACAATTATGAAATTATCTAAATTATCCATTAATTCCATTACATCCATAATACTACTCCCTTCCTATTAAGTTAATATAGCGATATCTTAATTCAATTTTATATTATGTATATAAAAAAAACAAGAATTTAATTATCAATTCTTGCTTGTTTTGTCTATTTTTTACATATTGGGCATTTCTTTCCTTTAACTTTAGATGTAACACTCATCTTATATTCCTTGCCACATTTACTACATTTCCATATCACTATTTTTTTAGAATCTAACATTAATGATTGCATTTCTATCTTATTATTAATAGAAAATTCTTTTGCCAAATCTGGCCTTAATGTCTTTAAATCTGTTTTACCTTCAATAGGTTTTAGATTTAGACAGTAAGGACATGTTCTACTATTGTTAATTCTATTTGAAAGTGTTGTTTGATAACTATGGCCATTAGAACATATTAGCCATACTTTCTTTCTAGAACCTTTTGTTAGCTTATATGGATCTATATTACTATTTTTTTCTTTATCCCATTCTTTTTTAATCTTTGGATATAAAGTGAATATATCATTAATACCTTTAACAATCTTTCTTTTAGCACACTTATCACACATAGCTTTACCTTGTACTAATTTGCTTATAGATGCTTGGAAAGAATGCCCTTTATCACATATAAAACAGAACTTTTCATCAGATTTAGGAGAATACATATATGGCTTTTTATCGCCGTTTTTTACTTCATCCCATCTTTTAGCAATATCAGGATATAAAGTTTCTAAATCATTAACTCCTCTAACTACTACTTTATTAGCACACATAGGGCAACCTGATTCATAATGCCCTGTTCTAGCGTTTGGAGATAGCATATATGAAAAACCATCTTTAGAGCATTTCCAATATACTTTTTTTGTTGAATCAAAATCTATCTCTTTAATAGATACTTTGTTTTTTTCGTTATCCCATTCATCTATTAAATATTGTTTATCATTATTAAGACAATAATCATATAGATTATTAGGATTTTCAGCCTCTACAATTGATTCATTTTCAAAGGAGAATTCTAATTGTTTACTCATAAATACACCTCCTATATTTATTATATCATAATAAAAAAAGGATTAAATCCATTTGTTAGATTTAACCCCTAATTATTAAACTCTTTCTAATTTAAATAAAATATATTCTAGATGTCCTTCTTCATCTAATCTTAATGGTTCAAGGTGAGGTTCATCATTCATTTCATCATAACCAAGTTCAAAGAAATAATCATTTTCTTTTTTAATAATAGGTGTTACTTCAACTTCATATATACCCTCTTCAACTTCCTTGAATCCTTCTTTTATAGCTTCTTGTTTTTCTTTTCCTGTTAGTGGCATACGTACAGCCATAGAATCTTCAGTAATTACATAGATAGCTTTAAGCATATATTTTAAATCGTTATCTACTTTTTTGCTTTTTAAAGCTTCATCTCTAGTTATAAATTTTAATTCTCCATCTTCACCAAATTCAGGAATAAAACCTATTCTCCAACTTCCTTTAATATCAGCCATTTATTTTACCCCCATGGATTTTGTGATTTAGGTGGTTTAATACCAACCATTAAGAATTGTTGCCATAGATACCATGTTCCTGAAGCAACTCTAAGTTGTACTTGTCTTTCTGAATCTGCACCACCTGAATAAATATGTAGTGTGCAATAAGTATCTTGCTCATAAGAATGAGAATTTGCAAATATTTCTAATGTGTAAGGTTTAGTTCCATTATATTCATTTTCTGGTGTTGCTCCTTTAAAATAAGAAAATGGAATTAACTTTCCTCCATTGCTATCTCTAAATCTATCATCAAAGAATTGAATTTCACTTGGAAGTAATGGTTTTTGATGAGGCCCTCTTACAAAATTTAAACATTTAATTCCTTCATCCTTATTTTTAGCATAAATGCATAAACTTAATATAGTTAATGCAGCTGTTTTATATGGAGTATCCATACTAGCTTCACTTAAAGCTTTTAATTCTTCTAAAGTATTAGGTAGACTGCTGAATTGAAATCTAACAGTTCCTTGTTCTCTTTTTCTATTTTGCTCACTTTCTTTAATAGATTGCTTAACATCATTTTTAACTTCGTTAGCAGCCTTTCTTTTAAACATATCAAATAATCCCATATTATTCCTCCCGCTATTAAATTAATATTGATATCTAACCAACTTAATTATAAACCTTTTATAAGATAATTACCATAATTATTTTTATAATAACTAATTTGAGCAAAAGAAAAAAGGCTTTAATAAGCCTTTAATCATTTTTCTTTTTTAAGATTCTATTTTGATGTCTATATCTTCGCCAACTTCATAATTACTAATAGTTCCAGTAGCGTTAGGACCTACAGTTGTTGTACGATCAACTTCTCCATTTAGATATATATTAATAGTCCATGTGCTAGATGAATTATTAACAATTGTAACATTTATCTTTGTACTATCATCAACTTTAGTACCATTTTCAACTTCTACATTTTGGCCAGATGTGCATCATA
>Ga0247609_10004165_pt1 | contig 14470 bp, 9 predicted proteins | sample 172DNAGHGlowgp2_FD_193487 | JGI IMG/M metagenome (GOLD analysis project Ga0247609, IMG submission 193487) | Sheep rumen microbial communities from Palmerston North, Manawatu-Wanganui, New Zealand - 1728 DNA GHGlow gp2 | ecosystem: Host-associated > Mammals > Digestive system > Stomach > Rumen ...
TTCTATCTGTCTAGGCTTTGAAGGCAAACTTAAATTATCTATCACCCAGTTATAAAGTGGTCTGTGGTCTTCAAATTCTAAAGTACAAAGCGAATGGGTAATTCCTTCCAGAGCATCTTCAATAGGGTGAGCATAATCATACATAGGATAGATACACCATTTATCTTTTGTTCTGTGATGGCTAGTGTGGCTGATTCTATATATAACAGGGTCTCTCATATTGAAGTTGCCAGAGTTTAAATCTATTTTCGCCCTGAGAGTTATTTTGCCGTCTTCAAATTCACCAGCTCTCATCTTCTCAAAGAGTTCTAAGCTTTCTTCAATCGGACGATCTCTTTCTGGGCTCACAGCAGGATTAGTAAGATCTCCTCTATTTTGTTTCATTTCTTCAGGAGTCATAGTGCAAACGTAAGCTAAGCCTTTTTTTATAAGTTCCACAGCGCAATTATACATTTCTTCAAAATAGTCAGACGCAAAATAAAATCGGTTTTCCCAATCAAATCCTAACCATTTTACATCTTCTTTTATGGAATTTACATATTCGACTTCTTCTTTGCATGGATTGGTGTCGTCCATACGAAGGTTGCATTTCCCACCATATAAATTTGCAAGGCCAAAATCAACACAAATAGCTTTGGCGTGACCTATATGAAGATATCCATTAGGTTCCGGTGGAAATCTTGTGTGGATTTTTAATCCTTCATATTGTCCACCTTTTCCCAGATCTTCTTTTATAAAATCTTTTATAAAGTTATTGTTTTCATCGATTTTATTTTCATTTATTTCAGAAGTGAGATTTTCAGTTCTGGTGTTTTCACTCATTTTTGAGCCTCCTAGTTTACTGTTTTCGATTGATGGGTGGCAAAAACATCAAAATTTTGAAAGTGCGAAATTTAACCTTTTTAGAGTTTTCTCTCTGCCTAATATTTCCAAAATTTCAATAGCTCCACCTGGGGTCACGGCCATTCCAGACGCTGCAATTCTAACTGGCCACATCACAGTTCCGTTTTTAAGTTCTAATTCACTTGCAAGGTTTATTAAAGAATCGTGAATCGCATCGTGATCCCAAACTTTAAGGCTAGATAATTTTTCTATAGCTTTTTTAATGACTAACGGTACGTTTTCAAAAGTAGTTTTACTTTTTTTGTTTATGAATAAATCTTTATCGTATTCAGGCAACTTAGCAAAAAACGATATCATTTCTGGTATTTGAGTTAATTTTGTGACTCTTTGCTGCAAAATAGAAGCGATTTTAGAAAAATCAAAATTTTCAGAAGACAAAGTTTTTTCTAGATAAGGTTTTGCTAAGGATGTAAATTCCTCGAGGGATTTATTTCTTATATATTCCCCGTTAAACCAGGTTAATTTATCATAATCGAAAATAGATGGAGATTTAACAATTCTATCGGTCGAAAAAACATTTTCTAATTCTTTTAAAGAAAAAATTTCTCGGTTTTCTTTTGGACACCAGCCAAGTAGCGCAATATAATTTATAATGGCTTCCGGTAAATATCCGTCATTAACAAGGTCCTCGAAACTTGTGGCACCGTGTCTTTTAGATAACTTAGAAGTTGTCCCGTCGTCATTTTTGCCCATTATGAGTGGAAGGTGCACATAAGTTGGGGGGCACCAATTGAAAGCCTCATAAAGTAAATTATACTTTGGCGTTGAGGAAAGATATTCGCTACCTCTAACTACATGAGTTATATTCATGAGATGATCATCTATGACATTAGCGAAGTTATAAGTTGGATATTTATCAGCTTTTATCAAGATTTGATCTTCTATTTCTTTATTTTGGACGGTGATTTCGCCATACACATTGTCTTTGAATGTGGTTTCTCCCGTAAGTGGAACTTTTTGCCTTATGACGTAAGGGGTGTTTTCTTTTAGTAATCTTTCGATTTCCTCTTTTGGAAGGTTTCTACAATGCCTATCATAACCGGAAAATTCACCTTTGCCTTCGTGTAAAGATTCTAGTCTTTCTTTGGTGCAAAAGCAGTAGTATGCTTTGCCTTCATCAATCAATTGTTTAGCGTAGTCTAAATACAAATTTTTTCTTTCACTTTGAACGTAAGGACCATAGTTTCCGCCAATATCAGGACCTTCATCGTGCTTTAAACCGATGATTTTCAATGTATTATATATAACTTCAACAGCTCCCGGGACATATCTTTCCTTATCAGTGTCTTCAATTCTCAAAACAAATGTACCATTACTAGCTTTAGCTATTAGATATTCATACAAAGCAGTTCTTAAGTTCCCTATATGCATAAATCCGGTTGGACTTGGCGCAAATCTAGTTCTCACTTGGTTGTTATTCATTCATATCCCTCTCAAAAATTTGCAGATTTTTAAAAATATTTTACTAAATTCTTCTCTTATAATTATACCTCAATATCATAAAAAATCAATAGAATTAGCGCCAATACGTTTGCCTTTAAAATAAAAACCACACAATAAGCTAAATTAGCTTTAGGAAAATGTGTGGTTAATTAAAATGATTTTCAGTTTTTGATTTTATTGTAGGCTCTAAATTCTTCTAAGCACATACCGCGAATCTTCATTTCGGAAGCGTTAATTTTTCCGACGAATCTATACATTGTAGAATCAGATTCCATTTTAGTTTTGTTTTCTTTGGAAAGGGGTGTTCTTTGAACGAAACCGAATTTATGGCAGTTTTGAGATAACCAATTAAATTCTTTAGTTTTTAAAAATTCATCTGAACTTTTGTTATCTGCGGTTATAAGAACAGTTAATCCGGTTTCGAAGTCTCTTAGAGATGATAACTTTTTTTTAGCTTGATCTTCAGCGTTTATGAGTGTGCATTTTTCATTTTGCATAAGTTCTTTTATTATTTGGTTATAGAGTTCATCGTTTTCCTCTTTTGGGATGTATCCTTTAGCTATTTCTAAGTTTAAGCCTTCTTTTTTAGCTTGCAAAATCATATCTTTTAAAGGATCTAAAGCTCTTTGGTCTATTTTAATGCCACTAAAACTTTTCAAGACTATGTTTTCAGATTTTTTCAGAGTTAAAAGTTCTTTCTCTACATTTTTATTTGAGTCGAAATTAACGATCTGAGCGTGACTTTTGTGGAAAATCGAACTAAAAACAGAACGTCCTTTAGCAGATACGATTGTTCCAACAGATAAAATGATTATAGCTAAAAGAGGCGTAAAGGTTAAAATAAAAGTTTTTTTCTTTTTTTGAGGATCATTTCTTTTTACATTGAAGTATAAAAGATTTTTTCTATTTAGCAATCTTGTAAAGTAATTTTTTCTTTTTTCGCATAAAAATATAGGTTCTGGTATTTCATCTTTAAATCGCGAAACAGAAAATTTTGCATTGCTTTTTAAATCAAAAAACGACATTATTTTATCAAGCTCCTAGTAATTTTACAAAAATGTATACTTTTATTTTATTATATTTCGACATCAAATTCAATACGAATAAAAAGCAAATTTTCTTATATAAAAAATATTTTTTTGTACATATTTTGTGGTATAATAATTTTGCAAGATTGAAAAATTACGGAGGGTAAGTTGATGCAAGAAATTCGAAAGACTAAGATCATATGTACACTTGGACCCGCTACAGACGATGAAAACACATTAAGGCAGATCATGCTCGAAGGGATGAATGTAGCGAGATTAAATATGTCTCATCAAACAAGGGATGCTCAAAAAGTTAGAGCCGATATGGTAAAAAAAATACGGAATGAACTTTCATTGCCTGTAGCGCTACTTTTAGATACTAAAGGACCTGAGATTAGAATTGGGAAATTTAAAACTGAAAAAGTAAAGTTAGAAACAAATCAAAGATTCAATCTATACATGAATGATACAATCGGTGATGAAAATGGTGTAAGTGTAAGTTATAAAGATCTAATCAAAGAAGTTGAAGTTAACACAGTGATCTTGATAGATGATGGCCTTATAGAGTTGAGAGTTGAAAGCTTTTCAAAAGATACAATCGAATGTAAAGTTATAAATCCGGGAGTTCTCAGTGCAAACAAAAGTATAAATGTCCCAGAAGTTAATCTTTCGCTTCCATTTATAAATTCAAAGGACAAGGAAGATATTAAGTTTGCCGTGGAAGAAGATTTTGATTTTATAGCAGCGTCTTTTACGAGGAACGGTGAAGATGTAAAAGAATTAAAAAGAGAACTTCAAAAAAATAATGGCGAACATATAAAAATCATAGCTAAGATTGAAAATTCAGAGGGGATAAAAAACATTGATGAGATTTTAGATATTTCAGATGGAATTATGGTAGCAAGGGGAGATTTAGGAGTTGAGATACCTATTGAAGAGATACCGATAATGCAAAAAAAATTAATAAAAAAAGCTTGTGATGCCGGGAAATATGTTATTGTAGCTACGCAGATGTTAGATTCCATGATAAATAATCCACGTCCAACACGGGCAGAATCTACAGACATAGCTAACGCGATATTTGATGGAGCCAGTGCCATCATGCTTTCTGCTGAGACTGCATCAGGTAAATATCCAGTCCAATCTGTAAAAACAATGGCAACTATTGCGCAAAAGACAGAAAGCTATATCGATTATAAAAAGAATTTTTCCAAGATGGATATCCCTCTTAAATCTACAATAACTTCTGCGATTTCTTATTCTACTTGTGCTACAGCACATGAATTAAATGCTTCAAGCATATTAACTGCCAGCAAAACCGGAAAAACAGCACAAGAGATTTCGAAATACAAACCGGAATGTAGAATCATTGCCGGGACTACCAGTGAAACTGTTATGCGTCAAATGAACTTAATGTTTGGAGTTATACCTATACTCATTGAAGAAAAAAGCTCTATAGATGAACTATCTCAGCACATAATAAATTGTGCTTATGATAAAAACTACGTTGATAAAGGCGATTTGACTATTTTAACTGCAGGAATACCTTTTGGCGTTTCAGGTTCCACTAATTTCATTAAGGTACAAATGGTGAATGAGTCTCTAAAATAGACTTGATTGAACGCAAAAGTGAGTGTTGGCAAACAGAGAATGACCCAAAAATGATAATATCGTAAAATAAAATTATAAAAAAATAAAATGTCCGAGATGCGTGAACAAAAAAGTGTAGAGAGTGGGAAATCTAAGATCGAGCTATAGGCAAACTAAAGAATATGTATATCTTTTTAAAAGCAGCAAACAGGGAGCTCTCATAGTTTTTCCACTAGCGGCGAAAGCCAGACATTTTGCAAACTGTAAAAAATAGATAAAATAAGTAATATGGAAAAAGAAATAAAAATCCCAAAATATGGATGTAAAATGAAAGTAAAAAAGGGGAAATCGCAGCAAAAAAAGAAAAAATAAAAAATTTTATAAAGGTTTAATAATATATAACAAAACCAAGACCACCACATCAGCGCTGATCAAAAAGGGAATTATAAAAAAGTAATCTTTACTCTGAAAGAGTAGATAAATATTCTTTCACACGGCCATAGTAAATTCTAAGAAATTTATTGGCACCAGCAATCATGTAAACATAGTACGATTTTCCTTGTGCATGTTTTTGTGTAAAATTGATATACAGGGTTATTAAGAGGCATGAATTTCAAGAAAATGCATATTATCTGAAAGAGCGCTTTTTGCGTAAATTAGGATCTCCTCGTTTAGAAATTGGAAGATTTTTTTGTTTATATGAACCGGATCAATTTGCTCCAGGATCTACACCTGCAAATGTGGTAATAGCGCTTTTGTGGGTAAAACGTGAAACATCTCCAATTTCAGCCATCAATTAAGGCCCCGGAGAAAAACAAACTCCCGTCATAGCTATAACGACAGGACATTCAAGAAGTTTGGAAGCAGTCTTGTTCATGAGAATTCGCAAAGATTCGATTGTTTGAGATGTAACATTAAGTTGATCAACAGTCTGCTTAACAATAAGCTTTGTAATATTATCTTTAGAAAGTAAATTGCGTAATTTCTTCTACTTTTCTTAGAATTCTTCAGCTTTTAATTTGCAGAAGCTGTACTTTTTGTACTTGCAAAAATGGCAATAACAAACAAAAGCATTTTTAGACATTTTGCGAATGCAATCTACATGATAGTATGTAGATGCAAAATCGACCCATTTCGGATTGCCATCACTACGTGCAATGCTGTTAAAGTATGTATTAACCCCAGGATAGGTCTGATCAAGGATGCCAATAAGATTATTTTTCATAGATGCCTTATGTTTCATGTAAAAACAAAATTGGCGGTTCATGATTTTTAGCTGATTACGTAATTTATCCATAATACTATACCGTTTAAGATTTTGCTTCTGAAAGCTGATGAGCTAGCGCTTCATAATAGCGTCCCGTATGTTCCATTACTATCCGAGATTCACCTTCAACAGAGTTAATAAGTTTTACAAGTGAGTTTATGCTACTTTGTTGTGTGCCTGATTTCAAAAGGTTTACAAACTACTTCGCCAAATGGTTTCAAAATTTCAACCATACTTTTACCTTTAGAAACATCGATACCTATTGCATTCATGAATTTATCACTCTTTAAAAATTGATTACGCAATGGATAAGTACCAGTTTTACTCATTGTTTATTCAATCTACTGTGGTGTGACACGAATGCGCCAAAGCGATTCAACCTGCATAAAACGAATACTGCTAATAAAAAGCCGGTTATCAGTCTGTATAACGGATGCGAAGTCCAATGTGATTTAACAATATACCTACTGCTACTTCATTATACAGCTTTAGCAACAAGATGGATATCTCATTACTGGTTGTAAGATTTATTACCTGTATCTTCCTTTATTGTAATAGAAGTAAAACAACAGATATAAATTCAAAAGCTGTGGATACAATTATGAAGGAAGTAGACAAGTATGTCCAGACACAATAAGGCAAAAAGCAATAAAATATTATTTAGAAGGGATGGGCTTCAGAAGAATAGAAAGGTTAAATGCATGTCATCCGTGTGTTAGTAATAAATATGGTGAAAATCCACCGAAAAAAATACGAGAAAAATAGAAAAAGTAAAAAAATAGAAACAAGAATAGATATTTCCTATTAACAAAACATGCATAAATTTTTAAAAAATATATAGCTATAGCAGCTATAATCCGCACAAATAAAAATTAGTTGGTTTTGAATTGGAAACTAGGGAAACAAATTACTTTGAAAATTTATCTCAAAAAATTTCACATATAGCACTTAACAAATATGCTTCTGATTACTGGAAAGCATATAACTTGATTTATCCTAGAAAAAGACTCATAGGCACAAAGCTCATACTTATACTAGCAGATTGTTGCGCCAGTATTTAGCCAGATTTGCTCACAAAATTTATTTTGGGTCTAAGAAGTTTACCCATGATTAACGATTCCGCTATTCTCTTTATGCATTGCGATTTTCTACTATTTATGCACATTAATAACCCCATCATTTTTGTACAATCCATAAATTTCCCCGAAATTGAAAAAATATACCCAGCGTGATATACTAATCTCAAGTAGTTTATTTAAATAGCCCACATAATAGAAACTTAAACATTTAAGCAGGAGGGATTTTTATGAATTTTTTTATTCCGATTTTAATTTTTACATCCATTGGTCTTATCTCTGCAGTTAGCCTTGTTATTATATCGATTGTTATGAACATACCTAAAGACGAAAAACTCAAAAAAGTTCTAGAAATTTTACCTGGCGCAAATTGTGGAGCTTGTGGCTTTTCGGGTTGCGAGAGCTACGCAAAAGCTTTAGTCTCCAGTAAAGCAGAAGTCGGATTATGTTCCCCTGGCGGCGAAAGCGTTTCACAAAAACTTAGCAAAATTTTAAAAACTGAAGAAAATTTTACCTCTCCTAAAAAAGCTATTGTAAGATGTTGTACGAACAATAACGTCAAAAACTCTAATTTGCAATATCAAGGTTTAAAATCCTGTGCCGCTATATGTACATTAGCATCCGGTACAAATTCGTGTGACTTTGGATGCCTTGGATTTGGAGATTGCGTTTCAGTTTGCCAATATGGAGCTATATCCATAAAAAATGGAATCGCTATAGTTGATCAAAATAAATGCGTAGGCTGTGAAAATTGCGTCAAAGCTTGTCCAAAAAACTTAATCGTTCTAACTGATAGTAAAAAACAAGCTATTAATTTTTGTATAAACACCGATAACGGTGCTCTCACACGAAAAGTTTGTACTGAAGGATGTATTGGCTGCGCAATGTGCGTTAAAGTTTGTAAAGAAGGAGCAATCAGTATGAAACAAGGTGTGGCGGTTATTGATAAAGATAAATGTATAGCTTGCGGGAAATGTGTTCAAGTATGTAAAATAGGATGTATAAAACTCTTTGATACACATTAAAGCACGATATTATACAAAATACCACCTGCTTTTGCAGGTGGTATAAATTTTAAATATATAGTTTTTATTCTTCGGTATCTTGCTCTGCCATAGCTTTTTCGTATTTTGGACTCAAACGGAATACCGAAATAATCCAGCCAATAACTGCTGCAGCATAGAATACAACTATAGTAACAACGTTGTTCATAACGCCAGGGACAAATCCATACATGATTTGTTGGATAAGTGATGCGCCAGCTTTACCAGCTCTTCCTCCCACAACTTCAACTGCTGCTTGACCTTTTGTCTTAGTGTCTTCATCAAGCGGAATATATGACATACTCTTTGTTGTATCGAACAATGTGTATTTAACACTCTTAGCCATAGCATCTTGGATCATACCTGCCCAAACTGCTACTGCTAAAGCTGAGAATCCAAAGATTTGAGGACTTACAAATTTATTATAAAGAGTTAGTGCAAAGAAAACAGAACCTGCAATTAAGAATATTGCTGGTGTAACAACAGCAGATGTTTTCCATTTGCATCTTCTCAAAATATTTGATGCAAATAAAGTTACAAAAATTGTTAACAAGCTGATAATCTTTGACATCATGCTGTACATGTGTAGATATTCCCCTGGAGTTGTACACAAGGTTTTCATTTGGTCTTTCATGACAACTTCAGAGAAGTTAATTGCCATACCGTAACCGATAACTAACATAGCAACTAATCCCATGTAGGAATTTGTAAATAAAATTTTAAATCCTTCAAACATGCTAACTTTTTCTTTTTTCTTCTTTTTGCCTTTAATTTTAGTTGGGTCAAAGCAAGTGCTATCTGTAAGTACCCACTTGTGAATAAGTGTATATGTGCCAAGAACTAATGCTCCACTAATAACAACACAAAGCATTAACATTTGAATGTTTAAAACTGTTAAATTTTTTGATGCTTTCGCAACTGCTTCTGCTGCAACATATGATCCGATGTTTCCTATAATTGGGAACAAACCAAAGAATCTTTTAACTTCATGAGTCATAGTAGTTGCATTTGCAAATTGCCAGAAAAGTGAAGATATAGCCATAGTTCCCCAAATTTCAGAAAAGATGTAAAATAATGTAACAGGCCAGTTAATTAATGATGTCAAAAAGCCACTAAAAAATGGATGAACTGAATTAACAATATTAGTAACTTGATCAGCTGGTATAATAATGCTATCAAGGTTTGGATAAAGGAATAGGCCAAATATAGCAAAATAGGCCATGAAAGTTGTAACGATAATGTAAAATGTTTTTTTAGATCCAAATTTATTAATTAAGATTGTAAATAACATAACTGCTAAAAATGCGCAAGGAAAAACATACCACATTTTTAAAGCACTTATCAATTGCGTTGTGTTAAATCCCTTAGGAATATGCGTTTGATATTGCACGAAAGCATCTTTTAAGTCTCTAACGAGGGTATAAACAAAAAGGATGAAGAACATTAAAAAACACATAGGTATGAATTTTTTAAGTTCATATTTGTGAATAGGCCAGAGAAAGGCTCTTATTTTGCCGAACTCTTTAGGTTGAGTATTATCCATACACGTCACTCCCAATAATAAATTTTAAAATTCGCGAAACAGATAAACCGTAAATTTTAGATTATTCATTCGAATTAAAAGTTGACAAAAATGATAAAATCCCTCCTTTTTGTCTTTGAAAAAATTAATCATATTAACGGAATAAATACTGTAACATTGTAATTATATCAAAAAACAAGTTTATTTTCAATAGTTTAGAAGCATTTTTTCAAAAAAATTAAAAATAAAGCAAAAAAGTATGTCCCCAGCAAAAGCCAAGGACACTTTTTTAATTTATTCTTTTAGTTTTGATTGTAAATCCTTAACTTTGAATAAATCATTTGTGTCGACAATATTCAAACTTTTGATAAGTCCTACAAAAGCTTGTGCTTGGCCTTCGCTAATGCGTAATTTGTTAATTGCCTTTTCTGCAACTGAGTTAATATTAATACTGTTAGTTGCGGTCCAAACCAAGTCTTTTAAATATTCCAAGGCTTCAGCTTTACTTAAGCACGTGGTTACGCCAGGCTTTTTGAAGAATGAATTTAAAAATTGCTTTCCTTTTCTAAACGAGACAATAAATAAAAGCGTTCCTATTATTGCTCCTTCAACACAAGCAACGGACTTAAAACAATAGTGTCTTTATTTTCAGAGAACAATTCTTTATGTTTTGAATAACAATTTTTAATTTATCATAAAGACTTTTTAAGCGATCTGCTCCATCATGTAAATCCGACAATAGCATATCGAATGGATCAATATCATGCTCTTCATTAGCTTTACTTGGTTCATCTTTAGAGCTATCATTTGTATAATCATCAGTTTTCTCGTTTGGAAAGTTAGATGGATTTGTATTATTGTTTAAGTCAATACTGGTGTTATTTGTTTTAATTATATTTTGTCCATCATCTGAACTTAAATTAAGCTTTGTTTCTTCAGTAGTTGGCTTTTGTTGATTTCCTTGTTGTTCAACAATTTGACCGTTTGAAGTATCTTGATTGAAGTCCATTTTACTTAAATCATTTACTGGAATAGTTGAATCTTGTTGTGGGTTGACTTGATCAATGTTTTTATCGTTTAAAGAATCTTGAGTGAAGTTTGCTTCACTTGAATTGTTTACGTTAATAGTTGGATTTTGTTGATCGCCTTGTTGTTCAACATTTTGAGAATCTTGAGTGGGGTCGATTTCGCTTGAGTCGCTGTCCTTGTCGTTTCTGAAGATTTTATCTTTGAATACGTAGAAAACGCCAGCGATTGCAGGAATAGAAACTGAACATAGAGCAATTTTTAATTTTAGGGGACTTTTTAGCAAGTCATTACTGATTTCAAAAAATTTATTTTTTGCGGTTGACCATGCATTACGAATTGCCTTTTTATAATCTTTCTTTTTGGTATTTGGGTTTGGATTTTGTATGGTTGTTTCAATTACACTAGAATTTGAATTTTTTTCTGCAAATCCAAAAGACTGAGCAGAAAAAGTAAATAACATGGTAAATATTAAAATAAATGCAATAGTTTTTTTCATTAGATTTTTCTCCTTGTTAGTAATATTAAGTTTTAAAAATATAGATAGTTTAGCAGTATAATAAATGTAAAAAGTGCTCACTCCCTTCTGCTTTTTTGTGATTAATCATATCAACGAAACAAATACTGCAACATTGTAATTATATCAAAAAATGAGATCATTGTCAATAGTTTAAGGGACGATTTTTGTTAATTCTGTTATCGTGTTTTAAAGAGTTGATCTTTTTACGGGTATTGCAAAAAGGAATCAGAAGAAATAAAGCGGGTTATATGTAAAGAGAAAGAAACCCAGATGTTATCTTTCTTGCCGAAACGTGTATAAATTAAAAAAACGTCTGCTTTTACCTCTATTTTTTATTCTTCTTCTCTTCTTTTATACTTTTTAGCGGACTTTTTTACCAAGTTTATCTTTTATACATAGCTAAAATTCACTAACCTTTCTATTCTTTTGAAAACCATTTCTTCCAAAAAGTTTTTTATCGCCTTATTGTGTCTGGATACCCTCGTCTACTTCCTGTGTAATTGCATCTGCATTTTGGACATTTCATTTTTTCTCGTATTCCTCACTTTATCTCATCTATTTCCTTTTTGCAAGACCCCATCAAAAAAGTAGTTGACAAAAAAATGAATCTACGATATAATAAACTTAAAGTAATCGAGGTGTAGCTCAGTTTGGTAGAGTGCTTGGTTTGGGACCAAGATGCCGCAGGTTCGAGCCCTGTCACCTCGACCAACTCGAAAGCCACACGGCACTAGGTCTTTGGTGTTTGTGTGGTTTTTTGTTTTATCTAATTTTTTGTTCTTTCTACGAATTTTTCTACCAATTTTCAAAAGCTTATTTTTTACTTTAAATTGCAATTGAAAAAGTGTGCTCTAAATCTTTTGCAAGAATTTCTTTTCTGGATTTAGTAATATGAGTGTAAATATTTCCAGTGGTTTCTATATCAGCATGTCCGAGCCATGTTTGAATATCTTTTAATTGCCACTGCTTATCATATAAAATACTTGCACAACTGTGTCTTAAATCATGGAAGCGTATTTTGAGAAAATTATATTTAGCTTAAATTATAAACTTTTTGGATTCATTTAGACTTATTTTTATTTATCGAAATTAAATCATTCCAGGTTGAAAGCTCTGCAAAAGCTTGATTCTTTATTTCGTCGTCTGTTACTTCACAAACTTCGAATTTATCGTCTTGAACTGAATTAAGCTTAAATAAAGCATCTTGACACTGAATGGTTTCAAAAGATCTTATTTTTTGAAACTCATCGGTATAGTATTTGTCAGTATAAACTTCATAAAAAAACGGAATGGTTGTGAATAATCTAAAATCGACTCTATCATCTAAAGCCGATAATAACATTGGAATAGTTCCTATGTATCCAGATTCAATAATCATAATGCTTTTGTTTTTAATTTTATTTAATATAAATTTTAGAGATTGTATTAATTTATTAAAATTTTTTTCTGCTAATAGTTGCTCTCTAACATAATTTTTCATCTCATTAAAATTGTTGATGTTCTTATCTAAAGCAGTAAATATAATATTTTGAACTTCATTATAAATATCAAAATCTTTTTCCTTTACATCAAAAAAAGATAAATATTTTCTACTTATGAAAAGAGGATAAGTGGAATATTTACATTCTTCGTCCCAACTTTCAAAAGCGAAAAACGGAAGCATAGTATCCCTTAACAAAAAACAATAAGCAGTATCTTGTTTTGCGGATTTAAAAATATCTTTAGAGTATTCTAAAATATCGTAAAAAACTTCTGGAATATGGATTAATTTGTTTTTTGATGGTTTAACTTTACTCCTCAAATAGTTTAAATATTCATCTAAATCATATAATCTCTTTTCGTATGTTAAATTATTTTTCAGGGTATGCTTCTCTATATTAAACGGCATATCATTATTCCTTTTTATAAACGATTTAAGCCGATAAATAGCATTTGTGTAACGATTAATAAAATCGTAAGATCTTTGGTAACCTTCATCCTTAATGTCTTCTAAAAATTTCAGCAAAATTTTAGCCTCATAAACAAATTCTTTTGAGCTTTTAGATTCATATGTAATTAATCGTCGATTTAAAAACTTTATCGTATAAGAAATAAAGTCCATAAGTGCCTCCTATAATCACATAACTTTATAGCTAATGTTTTAAATTATAACATAATTTAAAATATTAAAAAATGCGCTATGAAAACATTTTGCTAATTTTGACGCGCTTGGTTTTAACGTTTTGCAGTAAACTGTACGCAGTATTTCTGCCAACATTAAGCATTTTCATCAAATCTGGAATCGACACAACATCAGGATAATTTGAAAATATTTTTTTCAAAATAATTCCCCCTCAATAAAAATTTAATCTGCAGCCTTCAAAATAGAAGCACACGAAGAAACGGGTTCCCGAAAAAATGAAATTTTTTTGGGTGGTTTGAACGTCCAAAAAGTTATCACTTGGCTACCCCCATAGCTTGCGACGTCTCACAACATAACACCCTTTGATTTTTTGTGGACAAGCTGCCACATAAATTTAGACGCGAGCTAACAATGTTTTTATTTCCTGGAGTTTACGCTTGCGAATTGCGAGTCGAGGTTCTCGACTGCTTCAACGCTCAAACAGTAGCTAGACAGGAGTTTCTTTAACTGTTACTGCAAATTCATATTCAATTTTTAAGGTTCTAGTAAAGGAATTTTAGAAAGGGAAAAATTCCCCCCTATATATAAAGACGTTTTAGAGGGTATTTTTTGGGCGCACTTTTATCAAATTATTTAATATTTTTAATGATTTTATTAAAACGCCTGCTTATATTTGATTGATTGACTCCATAAATGTTTTGCAATTCGACTTGCGTCCGCTTTTCTTTAACTATGTAGCTAATGAAAATTTGATCTTCCACCGGTAAGCTTTTAACAGCTTTATGTAACTTTTCATTTTCAATAAGGTCAATACAACCTATTAACGTGTTGCTTGAAATTTTTTCGTCCAAATCAAAGTTGTTTGGCATATTTTCGTACCCCTCACTCTCTAATTTGCCTTCATGTTCTTTTATTTTAGATAGTTTTATT